>Ga0209163_1003441_pt1 | contig 11610 bp, 10 predicted proteins | sample MTBAKSrepl2MetaG_FD_187457 | JGI IMG/M metagenome (GOLD analysis project Ga0209163, IMG submission 187457) | Enrichment culture microbial communities om Arthur Kill intertidal strait, New Jersey, USA, that are MTBE-degrading - MTBE-AKS2 (Arthur... | ecosystem: Environmental > Aquatic > Marine >...
GGGTACTTGGAGCCCATCGAACCTCCTCCGCTTCCCTACCACATTTTCGCGCAACAGGTTATGGCCCTGGCCCTCCAGAATCAAGGCATAGGACACGGGCAGTGGAATTGGTGGCTCTCTGCGGTCCCGCCGTTTTCCGCAATGTCTGATGCCGACAAACGGTCCATTGTCGCCCACATGGTTGAAAGCGGACTATTGACCGAAGATCAAGGGGTCCTCTGGCTCGGACGGCAGGGGGAGAAGACTTTCGGTCGCCGCAATTTCCTCGACCTTTTGAGCGTATTCGCATCGGAACCGACCATGACGGTGCGACAAGGACGGCGCGATATAGGTACCCTGGATCGTCTGCCCTTCGAAATGGTCACCCACAGCCGTGAGGGCGAGCGTGAACCACCGCTTTTGACCCTCGCAGGAAGACACTGGCAGGTGGTCCACATCGACTGGGGCCGCAAGGTCGTCCAAGTCGAAGAATCCAAGTATCCCGGCCGGAGCCGTTGGATGGGTTCCGGCAAGATCGTAAGCTTCGAGATGGCCCGGGCACGGCTCCGTGTGCTATGCGGAAAGGGGGACCACCCGCTTTGGTCCATCCGAGCCAGAGCCGCTATGACCAGCGCAAGGCAGGACTATGGCTATCTCCATCCCGACGCCATCACACTGGCGCAAACGGAGGCAAGATCCTGGGAATGTTGGACCTTTGGCGGAACCCGCGCGAACGGCCTTCTCGCGCTGCAGCTCCATTACGACATGAAGGCCAAGGTTCGGGCCGATGGGCTGCGAGTGGTCGTAAAGGGCACCCATACAGGAAAGGAACTCGCCCACGCGATCACCGGTTGCCTGCGCAAGCTGAGCAAAGGTGAGCAGATTCCGGTCTCTGAAGACGCGATAGAGCGACTCAAGTTCCATGGTTGCATCCCCAAGACGCTCGCACGCCGCATTGTTTATGAAAGGTGGATGGATCGGCTGGCTATGCAGCAGCTCGTTGAATTTAAAGTGTTCACCGTGGAATTTTAGTAAGTAACTGTGTAACACTCTTTCAGATACACAAAAGCTCCGAGCCTAAACGCCATACCCGCCAATGAATGAGTTTACGGGTATAACATCCCGATTTCACTCCTCGGTCGATATTAGCGTCAAAATCCTCCCCTTGAGGGGGGCGAAGGGTGGGGTGTCCAAAATCGGCCAAAATCGCCGAGATTCCTTTCGCGGTTTTTGGGCCTCAAGGAAGTCCTCCGGCGCCAGGGTATGCCAACCAGAAACTCAGAGATTCGAAGGTCCAAGAAACCGGTCAACGGCCGAGGGCCGATTTGGACGCCTTACCCTTGAGGGGGACAAAGGGGGGTGTTGAGGGTTCAAATTGAGAACCGCTGGGGCATGGGATGCCTTCTTGACCGGCAGGGTGGTTTGTGGCGGACAAGGAGCGAAGACCGCTGAAGCTGCGGATTTCAGGACCTCAACGGGTTGATAGGCAACCTATCATTTGTTATTGGTTGAAAGCGATTCTAAAAAGACCCTTCCAAGGAGTGGATCACTATGCAGGTGACTGTGACGGAGGCAATGGATAAGTTGGGGGCCCTTCTCGGTCATGTGGAAAAAGGTGAGGAAATCATCCTATTGCGCCACGGAAAGGAGGTCGCCCGCATAGTGCCGCCTAAAGAAGAACCCAAACCGCTGCCCAGTCTGAAGGATTTCCGGGCTTCCATTCGAGTTTCGGGCGAGGCGCTTAGCTCCACCATCGCGCGAATGAGAAGTGAGGAGCGCTATTGACGTACTACATCGACACGAGCGCCTTGGTTGCCTATTACTGCCCGGAGCCCCTGAGCGAGAGGGTGGAAGCGTTTCTTACCACCCACGTTCAGACCGCCATCAGCCGACTGACAGAACTGGAAATTTTTTCAGCCATATCCCGAAAGATCCACGAAGGAAACCTCGATCGTGATGCTGGATCGCGTATAGCCAACCTCTTTGTTTCCCATCAGGCAGCTTCCTTCCCCACGATCTTTACTTTTTTGCAGATCCGCAGTCCATGATTCAAGGTGAGGTGGAGCCGCCCGGCGTGTTCTTGAACGCTTCGGCGGTCCTGGAGCGCCAAATCACCGCTTTTTGTTTCGACCGGTGGGTGGAAACCGGCCCTGGGGAAAATGCGCTGCCCTTGCAGCTCAGGCAAGTGCTGGGGAACATCACTTCGAAGGTGCCCGCCAGGTTTCCCTACAATTTCTTAAGCTTCGTGCAGCTCCACAGAACGGAGCTGCTGGACCGATTCCTCGCGGTTTTTTCCAAATCGCTCACGGAAGATTCGACACTCCACCTGCGGCTCTTTCTGGAGGGCGATCAAGACAGCCAGGGCAGCCTGCCCTTTCGCATACTGGACGGGCTCTTCCAGCTTTTCAAAGAACGGGAGTCTTTGAAAGGCAAGGTGAAATCGCTCCGGAAAAAGATCAGGATAAAGCAAGACAACCCTGTAAAGAACAAGAACTACCAGGAAGAGCTGGACGAGCTTGTCCGGGAAAAAGGGGCACTCCAGTCTCTGGTGACACGGATCAACGACAGGCACACCCTCAATTTCATGACCGACGAAGGACTGCTTCCCAACTACGCCTTTCCGGAGGCAGGGGTGATCCTTCGCTCGATCATCTATAGGAGAAAAACAAGCGTCCGCGAAGGGGAGAGCCGGTACGAGACTTTCACTCTGGATTATGAAAGGCCCGCTGTAAGCGCCATCAGCGAACTCGCGCCGGCAAACAGATTTTATGCCGGCGGCCGAAGGGTTTGCGTGGACCAGGTGGATCTGGCCGTATCCGAGATCGAGGCGTGGCGCTTTTGCAACAACTGCACCTTTCACGGCCTGGTGGCCAAAACCCCGCAGACCTCCTCGTGCCCCCAATGCGGCAGTGTGCTGTGGTCCGATTCGGGCCAGAAGAGACAGATGATACGCATGCGGCAGGTCTTCGCCACCACATCGGACAGGGAAAGCCGGATCACCGACGACAGTGACGACCGCGAACCATCCTTTTACAACAAGCAGATGATGATCGGGTACCATGAGTCCGACATCACGGACGCTTACAGGATCGACAGCGATGCAATACCCTTCGGACTTGAGTTTTTGAAAAAAGTCACCCTGCGGGAAATCAACTTCGGAGAAAAAGAAGACACCGGTGAAAAGGTCACGATCGCAGGAGTCGAATCGCCGCCCAAAGGTTTCGTCGTGTGCAGGCACTGCGGGAAGATTCAGGACCGACGGCCCAGGGATGTCCAACACGCGCTGTGGTGCCCCACGCGTAAGAAGGAAACCGCTGCCAATCTGGCCGAGTGCGTTTACCTGTACCGGGAATTTGCCTCCGAGGCCATCCTGATGCTTCTTCCCGTGACCACCTTCGAGGGCTCCGAGCGGAAACTGCACAGCTTCATCGCCGCGCTGCATCTCGGTCTCAAGAAGACCTTCGGGGGCAATATCGATCACTTGCAGACAGCGGTCCACGAAGAGCCGGTGCCCGGGGGGACGGGATACCTGAAGCAGTTGATGCGCTCCGAGCAGCCCCTCTTGAATGTTTTCGAGCAAGCTCTCCTGACCTTGAGGGCCTGCCCGTGCAACCAGGACCCTGCGAAAGACGGCTGTTACCAGTGCCTGTACGCGTACCGTCGGAGCCACTATATGGCAGGCACGTCACGCCAAGCCGCCGTGGAAATGCTGACCGAAATAGTAAGACACAGAGACAACCTCGTTCGGATCGATTCCTTGCGAAAGATCGAAGTCAATGCGCTTTTTGACAGCGAGCTGGAGGCCCGATTCATCGAGGCACTGAGAAGGGTGCGGACCGATGAGGGACCGGCCAAGCTCACCAAGGAAGTGGTCAACGGCAAGCCCGGGTACTTCTACCGGCTGGGCGCCAGGGCATACTACATCGAACCCCAGGCTGTGCTGGGCAAGGCCGATGGTGTGGCCGTCCCATCCAAGGTGGACTTCCTGGTGCGACCTGCCAGGGCCCAGGATGGAGTCAAACCGGTGGCGGTATTCACGGACGGCTTTTTCTACCACAAGGAGCGCATCGGACAGGACATGGCCCAAAGATGCGCCATTGCCAGAAGCGGCAAGTTCCACGTGTGGTCCCTTTCCTGGAGGGACGTCGAGCATCAGTACAAGAACCAGGGAGCTTATTTTTCCAATTACCTCACGTTCCAGGATGGGGGGTGCTTCGAAAAATACAACAGGCTCGTGGAGCAATACGGCGTGAAGAGGATTCCCAAGCTGAGCGATGGCGACAGCTTCGAATGGCTCATTCGGTTCTTGGCGGCCCCCGATGCCGACAGATGGGCCCATCACGCATTTGTCCATGCTCTCCTGCACCTTGATTACAAGCTCTTTTCGGCGAAAGAAAAGCGGCTGCAATGGCGCCAGGACCTGTGGACCTGTTTCCCTGAAGATATCGCCCAGGCCATGGCTGAACCGATCGACACGCTCTTGCACGGTCTCTTCCCTCCCCAAGGCGGTGCCGACTTCGTGCGGTTATTCGTGGCTGTGGACAAAACCGATGTGCAGAGCGGCAACCTTGCAGGACTTCATGCTGCCTGCTGCCTGTTCGACGGGCCAAAGACCCGGGGGCATGCCGATTTTGAAGCGGCATGGAACGGGTATCTGCGGCTTTACAACCTCTTCCAGTTCCTCCCGAAGGCCTTCTTCTCCACCCAGGAAGGAAAGGCAACGGGTCAACCCTATGAGGGGTCTGCAACCGAATCGAGCTCTTGCGCTGAACCGGGCATTCCATCCCAGTACAGCGAAACCAGGGGACTCACCGCAGAGGAGCTGAAGGGAATCATAGACCTGCTGGCAAGGCGTAAGGGGCCGCTGCCGGAAGTGGGGTTCGAACTCGCACAAGAGCAAGGCGAGGTGATCGCCGAGGCCGAAATGGGTTGGTCTGAAAAGAAAATCGCGGTGCTTCTTCCGGAGCAGTCACATTACGGGCCTGGTTTCGTAAAGGAAGGCTGGAGGATTTTCCCTGCCAAGGAGGTCCTGGCGGACCCCGAAGCATTTGTGGATCTGATTGTTTCGTGATGAGGGCGCAGGGGTTCGGACGGAAAGAAGCACTGTCAGCTTTTCGGCGAGAGGTTGACAGCGGTAGGAGGGAGAATAGAGGCCAATGACCGCAAGCAAGAGGGATCTGAAAGTTGCGATCGCAACGGACTTTCTCAGCGCGTTTTCCAAGATACCGAGAAAGCAACAGGCCAAGGTGCTCGATTTCGTGAACAAGTTCAGAGCGAACCCAAGGTCGCCTGGAATCCACTACGAGAAAATCGAGAGTGCGAAGGATCCGAACATGCGCTCCGTACGCATAGACAAGTCGTACCGGAGTGTCCTTCTCAAACCGGAAGCCGGGAACGTATACGTGCTCTTGTGGGTGGACAGCCATGATGAGGCTTACAGGTGGGCGCTGAACAAGGTCTGCAAGATCCACCCGGAGACCGGCAGCCTCCAAGTGATCGAAACTCAGACGCTGGAGGCTCCGGATGTGGTCGAAAATCAAGAGGCCAAGACTTCGGCGGCCCCATTGTTCGAGGGCATCGAAGACAACGACCTTCTGAGCCTGGGCGTGCCTTTGGAGCAGATCGGGCTCGTGCGTGGGATCCGGTCGGAAGAGGACCTGGACGCCGCGGTGGGCAAGCTGCCACAGGAAGCTTACGAGGCCCTCTTCTTCCTTGCCGGCGGGTACAGCCTGGAAGAAGTGCTGCGTGAACTGGCAGTTCCTGAGCAGAAGGCGCCTGTCAACGTTGAGGATTTCGAAGCGGCCCTGAGCAATCCGGATTCGCGAAGGCGTTTTTACGTGGTCGAATCGGAAATGGAGCTCGCAGCCATTTTGAACGCACCTCTGGAGAAGTGGCGAGTATTCTTGCACCCCTCCCAGCAGCAGCTTGTGGAGCGCAACTGGAAGGGGCCGGTCCGAGTGCTCGGTGGGGCCGGAACCGGTAAGACCGTCGCAGCCCTCCACAGGGCCAGGTGGCTGGCCAAGAATGCTCTCGCAGAAGGAACGGGCCAAATTCTGTTTACCACGTTCACGAGGAATCTGGCGGCCGATATCCATGAGAACTTGGGCAAGATCTGCACCAAAGATCTTCTCCGTCGGATCGAGGCGGTGAATTTGGATCGCTGGGTGGCGGGTTTTCTGAGACGCAACGGGTACGATTATCTAATCGATTACGGTCCGAGAACCGAACCCCTCTGGAAAAGGGCCGTGGACATGGCCCCGGACGAATGCGCGCTTGACACAGCCTTTTACCGAGACGAATGGGAGCGCGTCGTTCAACCGCAGGGTATCACATCGGCCGAGGAGTACTTCAAGGCTCCCCGCGTCGGCAGGGGAGTGCGCCTGAACCGAAAAATGCGAAAAGCCGTCTGGTCCGTTTTTGAAGAATACCGCACCCTGCTCAACGAGCATGGCTTGAAAGAACGTGATGATGCGATGCGTGATGCGCGTCTGCTGCTGGAGAACAAGAACGAAACCCTGCCGTATAGCGCGATCGTCGTGGATGAAGCCCAGGACATGGGCCCGCAGGCCTTCCGGCTCCTTCGCCGGATGGTCCCCGAAGGTGCCAACGACCTGTTCATCGTAGGAGACGCGCACCAGCGGATTTACCGGCACAAAGTGGTGCTTGGTCAATGCGGTATCCATATCCGGGGCCGCAGCAGGAAGCTTCGGATCAACTACCGCACCCCAGATGAAACAAGGGCCTGGGCGGTGTGTTTGCTGCAAGACGCGAAGATCGATGACCTGGACGGAGGCCGGGATGACCAGCAGGGATACAAATCCCTCTTGCACGGCACGGATCCCGATGTGCGGCACTTCGACGATTTCAAGAGTGAAGTGCATTTCATAACGCAATACCTCAAGGAGATCCAGGAAGAGGCGGGTTCGCTGAGGGAGGTGTGTCTGGTTGCAAGAACCAACAACCTGCTGGACCAGTACAAGAATGCTCTTATGGAAAGAGGCTTCGAGGTGTACATGATCCGCAGGAGCGAGCCCGAGGACAGGAACGCTCCAGGCATTCGATTGGCGACCATGCACCGGGTCAAAGGGCTGGAATTCGACCGGGTGGTCATCGCGGCAGTGAACCGCGGAACCATCCCCCTGGAGGCGCCGGATCTGTGGAGCGACGATGCGACCGTAAGGCAGGAAAGGGAAATCAATGAGCGGGCTCTGTTGTATGTTTCGGCGACCCGGGCCAAGCGGGAAGTGCTGGTGACAAGTTTTGGAAAGCCGAGTAGATTCTTGGAGCCATAATCGGGCGGAAGGACGATCGATGCCTGCAAATGCACTTTGTATCGCTTCAAGCTCAATTCCAGCGCCGCTTCCTTCATCGGCAGTGCCGGGTGACGCATTTGGTAGTCGCCCCAAGGTAGTCAGCTTTTCCCTGTCCCTTTCAAGTGGCACGCTACGTCATGATCTCTTCGATCGGCAACATTTGCCTGCCGTGACGAATCGTAAGAACTGATATTTGTTTCTTTTGTATCCGATAAACAATGCGGTAATTACCGCAGATCGGCTCCCTGAATCGACTGTCTCCCATTTCAGGGACAATTCTTCCCAGTTCAGGAGAAAGTATTAGGTCCTCCACTTTTGAAAAAAACCCGTCGATCCATTTTTCTGCTGCTGAGGGTTTGTCCTGGGCAATATATTCCGCAATTTCAGAAGCTCTATCAATAGCCAGGGGCGACCAGACTATCCTCATCTTTGAACCCGCTTCAGAACCTTGTCTCTTGCATCCTCATGGTCTATCCCCTGCCCACTTTCGATCTCGTTCAGTGATATCTGAACATCCGTCAAAAGATCGAGCTTCTCTTGCATCGTTTCATATTCATGTGCGTCCATAAGAACCGCAACGCCTTTTCCATGCTGAGTAATTATCAAAGGCCTCTTTGTATCTTGGACTTGCTTTATGAAGTTGGCCATACCCGTCCTTACTTCAGACAAGGGCTTGATATCCTGGTGGATTTTTAATCTTTGCATCTTGCACCTCATTTTGGCATCAAGTTTTGTACAGTATAGCGTACTGAATATAGTACTTTCAAGTTCTTTTCCATACCGCACCGCGGCTGCGATCACCGTTGCGGCCACCTTGCTTCCCCCTCACCCCCGACCCTTGCCTGTTGTTCGCGTGTGGCCATGAAGGAAACGAGGTCCGTGCCAGCCCCCCGGGGCGACTGGAATTGCACCAGGGGGCCACGGAAACTGACAGGAACGATGACCAAGACCCGAACCGAAGGCTGTTGACGAAGCTCGCGCCTTGGGTCGGGGGCCCCTTCAGAGGGGTCCCCCTTCAGCGTCCCGTGAAGACAGGCGGCCTCTTCTCCTTGAAAGACCGGATTCCCTCCACGTAGTCTTCGGTCAGGTAGCACATTTCCTGTGCCCAAGCCTCGTAGGCCGCCTGGAGACCATAGCGGTTCGCCTCCAGGCCCTCGTAGACCATACGCTTCATCAGCTCGATGGCGGTCGAGGGGCCTCGCGCGATCTTCAAAGCCAGTTCCCGGCTCGTGGGAAGGAGCGCTTCGTGGGGCACCACCTTGCGCACCAGGCCCATGTCCTTGGCCTCCCGGGCGTCGATCATGTCCCCGGTCCACATGAGCTCCAGGGCCGCCTGGGTCCCCACGATCCGGGGCAGGAAGTAGGAGCTGCCCGTGTCGGCCACCAGCCCCCGCCTGACGAATATGGCGCTGAATGCGGCCTTTTCCGATGCGATCCTTATGTCGCACAGACACACGATGGAAAGTCCCCCGCCGCTGGCAATGCCGTTGACCGCCGCAATGAGGGGTTTGTGGAACCTTCGCAGCCGCTCTACCATGGCCCCGAATCCCACGAAGGGTTCCAGGCGCACCGGCCGGTTGATCCCCGGCTGTTTCGGGTCGGTCCCCCTTATGGACGGACCGAGGTCGGCGCCCGAGCAAAAAGCCCTTCCCGCCCCTGTGATGACCAGGGCTTTCACCTGGTCGTCTTCCCTCCCGTCGTCGAGGGCGTGTGTCAACTCCCGCAACAGGATGCCGTCGAGTGCATTGAGTCTTTCGGGTCGGTTCAGGGTCACCTGTGCGACCCCCTGTTCTTTGGAGTAGAGGATGGTTGTGTAGTTCATGCTGCCTCCCGTCGTGTTCTGACCATGGTCTCCCGGGCATGGCACGGGCCCCCACGCCGCTTTCCCCGCCGGCGTCTGCCGCTGGATTGCCTGTCTGAATACTTGCATTTTGGGTCAATACCCGTGAATGAATGCGCTTCCGGATAGAGGATGCTCACATCAGTCCTCCTTCGACGGTAGCGTCGAGATTCCCCCCCTTGAGGGGGGCGAAGGGGGGTGTGGAGGATTTTCGGAGCCGGTAAACACCCCCCCTGACCCCCCTCAAGGGGGGAATTGATGGGACTCAGCCAAAGTCCCAAAAGGGATTCATTCACGGGTATTGCATTTTGGGTCACGTGGAATCAAACGGAATGTGACAAGGCACCGGTGCATTGACATACAAGGCCCAGTGCCGTTACACAGTGCCTTCGGGGTGCGGCGCAGCCGGTCCCGGCCGTTCGGGCATGCATACACGACCGAAACCCATCGGTTCGAAGCCCACCACCTCCAGCCGAAAGGAAGGGGAACCATGGAAAAGGAACCGGGCCACCGGGTGTCCCTGGACCTGGCCGAAGACGGCCACGTGGCAACGCTGCGTTTCACAAGCGAGAGCAAGATGAATGTCCTTTCCCTCGGGATGATCCGGGACATGGCGCAGCGCATAGGGCAATTGCAGGGGGCGCGCCTGCCACGGGTGCTTGTGATCACCGGCAGGGCCGACATGTTCACCGGAGGGTTGGATTTGAAGACCCTGGCGGGAGATGACGAGGCCGCCTTCCGGCTTTACGTGGACACGGAGTACGCCCTCTTTGCAGCCATCGAAAGGCTTCCCTTTGTCACCATCGCCTCCATCGGGGGCTTTTGCATCGGCAACGGGGCCGAGCTGGCCCTGGCATGCGATTTTCGCATCGCGACCCAAAACAGCCGATTCTCGTTGGCCGAAACCAGGGTCGGTTTCGACGCACCCGCCCATCGCCTGGCGCGGTACGTGGGGATCGGAAGGGCAAAGGAAATCCTTTTTTCGGGACGCGATCTCAAGGCCGGGGAGGCCGAACAGCTTGGGCTTTACACCCGGGTGGTCCCCGACAATGCGCTTGAGAAGGCCACCGAAGCATTCGCCGCCGAATATGCCGCCATGGCCCCTCTGGCCCTTCGGCTCACCAAGGAGAACGTGGAAAACGCTTACGGCATGGACGCCGCCTGCTTCGACAAGGAACGCGCCGCAGCACTGGAGACGTTCAGGAGTGACGACCGACGCGAGGGGGTGCGGGCCCTTTTCGAGCGAAGGGACCCCCGTTTCAAAGGGCACTAGTCCGCAGCACCCTGACGCCGCGTGGTGATTGACATAGCCTTGCCACAGGAGGGGACCGATGACGATGCAGCAGACCATCGACGAGCTGGAGGCTCGTCGCGAAAAAGCGAAGAAGATGGGAGGCGACAGGCGCGTGGCCGGGCAGCACGGCAGGGGCCGCCTCACCGCCAGGGAGAGGGTGGAAAAGCTTCTCGACCCGGGAAGCTTTCTGGAGATGGGGATGCTGGCCCACGCCGACATAAGGGAGCTGGAAGAGATGAGCGCCGCGGACGGGAGGATATGCGGCACCGGGACCATCGACGGGCGCCTTGTGGGAATCATCGCCCAGGATCGGACCGTTCTTGGAGGAAGCGGCGGAACCGTGGGGTCGCTGAAGACACAGACCCAGCATGAACTGGCCCTGGACGGCCTGTACCCCATCATCGAGCTCGGGGACGAACCCGGAGGAGTACGTATCCAAAACGTGATGGGCTCCAGGGGATGGGGAGGGGAGTGGCTCGGACGCGTCGTGCGCTCCAGGAGTCTGGAGCCCACCACGCGCAAGGTGCCGCGCGTAGAAGCGATCATGGGAGAATGCTTTGGGGAACCCTCCTGGAACGCCGCTTCGTCCGACTTCACCGTCATGATCAAGGGAGGCGCCATGGGAGCCGCGGGCCCCAAGATGCTGGAAAAGGCCATCGGACAATTGATAACCCCCCCAGGAACTGGCGGGCTGGGAACTTCAGTCCCAGGTCACCGGCCAGGCCGACGCGGTGGCGGAAGACGACGCACACTGCCTTGAGATCATAAGAAAATTCCTGGGCTACATGCCCTCCCACTGTGACGAGGAGCCCCCCTATGTGGCCGGTGCCGACGATCCCTACCGCAAACTGGACCGGGTCGACAAGATCGTTTCCACACAGCTCAACCGTGGTTACGACATGTACCGTGTCATAAAGCACATCGTCGACGACGGGAAATACCTTGCCTTGAAAAGGCAGTTCGCCCCCTCTCTGGTCACCTGCCTCGCCAGAATCGGGGGGGGAGAGTAGTGGGCATCTACGGCAACAACCCCATGTTCAACGCCGGCGCACCCGATGTGGCTGCCTGCGAGAAAGTCACCCACTTCCTCTGCCTCTGTGATTCTTTCAACATCCCGCTGATTTCCCTGATGGACATCCCGGGCATGTTTCCGGGGAAGGATGCGGAGAGGCTGAAGCTGCCCA
>Ga0209163_1003448_pt1 | contig 11585 bp, 10 predicted proteins | sample MTBAKSrepl2MetaG_FD_187457 | JGI IMG/M metagenome (GOLD analysis project Ga0209163, IMG submission 187457) | Enrichment culture microbial communities om Arthur Kill intertidal strait, New Jersey, USA, that are MTBE-degrading - MTBE-AKS2 (Arthur... | ecosystem: Environmental > Aquatic > Marine >...
GGGATAGAAGCAGATCATGGTCCACTTGCCGGCATAGTCCGCCAGCTTGACCCGCTTCCAGCCGCCCTCAAAGTAGGCGTCGGCCTCGAACAGCGGCGCCTTGCCGCCTGCACGGGCCACCTGCGGCTCCTTGTACGGATTCACGACATAACTCTCACTCATTCCGTGGCCTCCTATCGATGGTATTTGGGGTACCCCTGCCGCTGTGCGTCCCCATCAGTCGCCGACGGCGCTGACGACGGTACCGCCGGCTAACTGGACAACCGCAACTCACATATACCACACCCACCACCGCGTGTCAAGCCCTTTCTCGCTGGGCACAGGCGCCACTGTTCGCTGCCGCCGTTCGCGGCGACTAGAGCAGATTCCCCGAAGGGCGCTCGCGCAGCGCCACGCGCATGGCGCCGTCCGGATCGTCCACAGCGACCAGCGCATCGCCAAAGGCCGTGGTCACCGCCGCACCTGAGGCAAAGCCCCCGCCATGGATGTACACCATCACCGGGCGTTGGCCCTCCAGTCCCGGCGTCACCACGTTCGGGTTCCGGCAGTTTTCGGTGTTCTGCTGTGCGGCCAGCGCCTCGCGGTCCGGGCGGCCACCGCCCAAGCGGGTGCCGTCCTCTGGATGGGAAAAGGTGTTTCCCGGCCCTTGCAGGCAGCGGGGGCCGCTCTCGGTCATGTCGAGCACCCTGGTCCAGGGCGCCGCTCGCCCTCCGTGGGCCCACCGTAGAGGATCCCGCGGAACATGTTCACACCTCGGTAACGCACGCCGCGCACCCGAACGCGAATCGTCTCCACAGCCGCCGTCGGCTCGCACATAGGATCCATCATGTTCTCCTTACGCCGGCTGTCTCGCCTGGTCCCGTGGCGGCTGCGCCGCCCCGCGGACAAGTCGCCGCAAGGCGGCGCCAATGTCCGCGCCCCGCCAGAGCTGCCACACCCGGTGTCGACCCTCTGACCGCCGCCTCGCGCACAAGTCGCCGCATGGCGGCGCCAATGTCCGCGCCCCGCCAGAGCTGCCACAATCCGGTGTCGACCCTCTGACCGCCGCCTCGCGCACAAGTCGCCGCAAGGCGGCGCCAATGTCCGCGCCCCGCGGGAGGCGCCAGAATCCGGTGTCGACTCTCTGGCCGCTTGACCTTCGGGCGTTCAGACCTTCTGACGACCAGACGTTCAGACGGTACCCTCCACCGTGAACCCTGCCCGCAGAGCCTGATCGTCCAGCGAGTGGCGCCCCACAATGGCGATGTAACGTCCAGGCTCGACGGTCCACCCGTCGGATTCGTCATAGTACGCCAGGTCGTCGCCCCGCACCCGAACCTCGACATCCACTGTCTCCCCCGCCGGCACGCTCACCCGCTTGAACCCCTTCAGCTCAAAGGGCGCGCGTTCCACCCGCGACTCGGGGACCGCGATGTAGAGCTGCACCACCTCGTCACCGTCGCGCTCCCCAGTGTTGGTCACCCGCACGTGCGCCAGCAGGTCCTCGCCCGGTGTGATCGTATCCTTCTCCAGGCGCAGATCGCTCAGGGCAAAGGTCGTGTACGAGAGCCCGTAACCAAAGGGAAACGCCGGGGCGTTGCCATCCCGCGCGAGCTTGCGGTAGCCGTGCCACATATCGTAGGTGATCTCGGTGGCATCCTTGTCGAAGTAAGGCAGATGCGCCGGATCCTTGACAAACACCACCGGCAGCCTTCCGCCCGGGTTCACCTCGCCCAGCAGCACGTCGGCCAAGGCCCGCCCGCCCTCCTGGCCCGGGTACCACATCATCAGGATCGCCGGCACCCGCTCGCGCCAGGCCTCCATGATCACTGCGCTGCCGGCCTCGATCCCCACGATGGTGTGCGGGTTGGCCGCGGCCACCGCTGCGATCAACGCCTCATCCTCGGAGCGCAGCGTCAGCCGCACCCGGTCGCCGCCCGGCGCCAGCATCGATTGGCCGCCGGCCATCGCCTTGGCCGCCGCGCGCTTGAGCGCCCGGGCAATGAGCTTTTCCCAGCCCCGCGGTTTGGGCAGCAACTCCGGGTTCCGCGTCATCATGTCCGCCGGGATATACTCGCCCTCGTCTTCGTAGGTGTAGCCCACCACCACCAGCACCGCGTCAGCGCCCGCCGCGGCCTCCGCCGCTGCCTCCAGGTCGCTGCCATCCTGGTAGATGACCGCGTCGGAGCCCAGCGCCTCGCGCAGCCCCCGCAGCGGCGTGATGACCTCGTCCGGGTGGGTGTTGCTGGAGCCCCGGTCCCCCGTGTTGGCCGTGTCCGCCAGCTTGCCGATCACCGCCAGGCGCCGCACGCCTCGCAACGGCAGCAGGTCGCCCTCGTTCTTGAGCAGGACCATGCTGCGCGCAGCCACCTCCCGCGACAGGGCGCGGTGCTCGGCGCAGCCCACGATCTCCGGGTCATAATCCGCGGGGTCGCGCCCCTGCCCAAAACGCACCAGCTGGCGCACCTTGCGCAGCGCCGATTCCTCCAGCACGCTCTCGGGCACCTCGCCCGACGCGATCAGCCCGGGCAGATGCTGCTGGTAATGCATCCAGAAGGGCATCTCCAGATCCTGGCCGGCGAGCGCGGCTTTTTTGGCGTCGCGCATCCCCAGGATCCAGTCGGTCACTACGAAACCGGCGAACCCCCAGTCGTCCTTGAGGATGTCGCGCAGGAGCACCTTGTTCTGTCCCGCCCATTCGCCGTTGACGCTGTTGTAGGACGACATCACGCAGGCCACGCCCTCCTGCACGACGCGGCGGAAATGGCGCAGGTAGATCTCGTGCAGCGGGCGCGGCGCGCAGGTGACGTCCACCTGAAAGCGGGCGTTCTCCATCGAGTTGAGGCAATAGTGCTTGACGCAGGCCATGCTGTGGCGCTGCACGCCGCGCACCGTGGCCGCCCCCAGCTCGCCCAGCAGGAGCGGGTCCTCGCCAAAGGATTCCTGCGCGCGGCCGTTGGCCGGGTGGCGCAGCAGGTTGACGCACACGCCGCCATAGAGATTGCCCCCCAGGGCGCGCAGCTCGCGGCCCATCACGTCGCCCACGCGCTCCTCCTGCGCGGGGTCCCAGGCGGCCGCCCGCCCGCTGGCGGCGGTAAAGGTCGTGGAGCCATCCAGACAGATGCCGCGCGGCCCGTCGCTAAAGCGAAAGCCCGGCAGCCCCTTGCGCAGGTTCTCGCCGCCCACGGAAAAGGCATACTGCTTTATTCGGAACAGCTTGACCAGCCCCGACCAGAACGGCAGGTCGCCGTGCATCAGCGCGATCCTGTCTTTGAGCGTGAGGGCATCCACCAGGGCGCGGGTCCTGGCCTCGATCTGCTCTTCCGTCAGGGTCTCGGCGGTCTCCAGGGGTCCATAGGCCGAGGGGTGGGGGTTGCGTCGCATCGCCGCCATGGCAGTCTCCTTCTCGTCGGTGAGATTATGGGAATCCGCTGACGCAAGGATACCCGGAAACGGGGCAGGCTGGCAAGGCGGGTCAAAGGTCGAAGGTCGAAGGTCGAAGGTCAAGGCCTTCCGAGGCCCAACGTGCGAACGTGTGAAGGTGTGAACGTTACGCCTCTCCGTCCGTATCCTGTCAGCGCTGTACTCGGCGCCCCTGTACATCGATGTGAATGTCCGCCACTCCCCACGCCTCCACGCCCGCCGCGAACAGGTGCGCGTTTCCTTCGCCCGGAAGGGCGTACACGGGCTTGGCCCAGGACAGGAACGTGCGGCAGAGGGCCTCGACCTGACCGCCGGGTGAGGCGTGGATGATCAGGACGCGGTCCGCCAGCGCGCCCACCAGCCGGTTGCGCTGTGCCGCCAGGGGGGCCGTGAGGCGTGACTCGCGCGCGTCGAACGGCGAGAGGAGCAGCAACCGCCCGGCGTCGATGGCCGTCCGCTGCTCCTTTGTCAGGCGCATCCCCTCCAGCCCGCGCGCGGGGACGTGGATGATGGGCTGCTCGCCGCGCATCAGCAAGCGCAGCGCCTCGCGCTCCATGGGCGCGTGGAACCCCCCGATCACCGGCACCCCCTCCGCCCGCAGCGCCCGCGCCAGGTCGTAGGCCGGCAGGATCAGGTCGCCGGGCAGGCGGTGGGAGCACAGGAGCGCCGTGAGGTTGGGGTTCTCGAGCAGCGCCGGATCGCCGATGGCGGTGAGTGTGGCGGGTGCCGCGTCGCCCAGGCGGGCGCAGGCCTGCGAAAGCCGAGGAGATGAAGATGGCTCCAGCTGCAGGACCGCGTTCACTATTCCAGACCGAGGTTGTACCTGAGGGCCGCGTCCACCTGCCGCATGGTCTCCTCGTCCAGCCGGCCCACCGGCCGCAGCTGCGTCTCGCCCCGGGGCGGCCTCAGCCGCGACGCGGGCCCCGACTGCTGCACGGTGGCGAGTTGGGCACAGTTGACGACGCTGGCTTCGGGCAGGCCGGACTGCGCCGGCGTGATCGTCACCACAAAGGGATACGGGCGCGGCGGCACGGTGCGTGAGATCGCCGCCACAACGGTGGTGGCGCTGAACTGATTGCCCAGGTCGTTCTGGACCACCAGCGCCGGACGCAGACCGCCCTGCTCGCTGCCCTTGACGGGGTCGAACTCCAGCCAGTAGATCTCGCCTCGCCTAACGCTCATCGCCACTCGCTCCTGCGACCGCCTCCGAGACGGCCCGTGCCGATGCCTCCGCAAAGTCCGCTGCCTCGGCCGAGTACAGCCGGTACCCCTCCGCGGCCAAGGCGTCCTGCTCCCGTTTCCGCTGGGCAGCCAGCGCCCGCGCGATCACCTGGCTGCGGCTGATCCCCAGCCGCTCCGACTCGGCATCCGCATAGGCCAGCAGGTCCGCCGGAACGGTGATCGTCAGCTTTTGCGCCGTTTGCTTTGTGGTGGTCATGCTGCACCTCCTGGATGGTCTGTGCGGTGTCCAAAGTACCACGCATAAGCCATACCGATAATACGGTCGCATTATACCATGGCCAGGCCGGAAGTCAATGCCACGACGACACCGCGCCAGGCTGGCCGGGAGGCTTGCGCGCAAGCGTATACGCGTCACCCCTCCGGCTTGTCATCGCGGACGGCACGCGGCGGTGCCGTTGGAGAGACCTCGTACAGCAGGTGCGACAGGTCCAGTCCTGACCGGCGCGACAGATACAGCACCTCGATCCCCACCACCTCGCCGTCCGCGTCCAGGTCGAGGACGACGCCGGGCGCGACCAGTTCCGACTCGACAATCACGCCCTCGTTCAGAGGGATGTAAAGCGCATCTGCCTCGTGATCCACCCGTATCTTCATCGCGCACCTCGCAGCCGACGGTCAAAGAACGCCGTAATCACTCGCTCAGGCTCGGTCGTCTGATTGACTATAACACGCAAGACGCGATCGCCAAACTCGTGAATGACAGCAAACCGATGTTCAAGCGCGGGATCCACCTCGTCCGGCTCGATCCACTGTGGCGCCCTCAGTGCAATCTCAATCCACTTTTGCTCGATGCCACGCGCGCGACACATCTCCCTCGCGTGACACGTGAGCGTATAGCTCACTTGACCTTCTCCTGTTCCTCCAGCCACCTTCTCCCCGCCTCCGTGATCTCCCAGATGCCGTGGGGCGAGTTGGCGGCGATCAGCCCCTCCTCGCGCAGGCCATTGCGTGCCCACTCCGCGGTGCGGCGCCAGCGAATAGCGCGGGGGCTTGAGGGCATCGGCGCAAGATCCCACTTGTTGAGCGTATCCTTCATCTGCTCATATACGGCGTCCAACACGACCTTGGTGCGCGCTGCCCCGCCCCGGGCCACCAGGATCTGAAGGATAGGCACCCGATACGCGTCCTGAGAGGTCTTGGCCCCGCTCGGAGCGCGCCCCTGGTCCAACTCACGAATACGGTGCTGCGTCTCCGGCTTATCGGCCACCAGCGCCTTCAGCCGCTCCCGTACTCCCTCCAGCTCCCTGCGGATCGCCTCCAGCCCTTTGGCCCGCGCCAGCGCCTGCTCCGCCTCCGCCAGGCGCCCGGCCATCTGCGCCGCGCCGCCTGTCTTGTTCACCGCAGCGATGGCGTCACGCAGATCATCCAGCAGGCGGTCGCACCCCTCCAACAGGCTCTGGCCCATGGCTCACTCCTCCTCGCCGTCGTCAGCGGCGTTCAGCGCGTCCCCCATCCGGTACTTGATGTCATAGTTGATGATGAAATCCAGCTCCTCCTCGGTAAAGCCATAGTGCCGCGCCAGCACGGTGTCGATCTCGTCAATTATGGCCTTCGACAGGCTCGGGTAGTACTCGTCGTATTCCACCCGCCCCGTGGTCTTGTAGTATGCGGTCTTCCGGCGTGCATTTGCTTGAAGGTCGTCCACTAGCCTGGCCGCCAGCGCGCCCAACTCAAGCCGAGCATCCACAGACATCTCGTCGAGTCCCACAGGGAACCGTTCGATTTCGCGCAGATTCAGGTGTCGGCAATCGGACAGCACAATGAACCACCAGTAGAACAGAGAGCTCGACAGGGTTCCAACAACTGCCTTGACGAAGCCATCAGAGAGTGCGAGCGCCTTGACTTGGGTGGATGGCTGCTGGCCGTCGCGCTCGTTCCAGAAGTAGGGCACGTAATCCATGGCGCGTATCCAATACTGTGGCGAGTTGTGGAAATAGACCCTCCCGAGGTGCTGCGCGGAGAGGCTGTCGCCAATGACTGTGCGGTCCGTCAGGTGGCGGAACAGTCTCGCACTGTGACGGTCGCCGACTTTGGGAATGGCGCCTGGAACGAGTAGATCACTTACTTGCGCATGCTGCAGACACTCGAACAGAGCTGTCCGAGCTTGCGAGTACCATCTGTTGTACTTTGTGGCGAACACTGCGCTAACAGACGGCCTGCCGCGCTGTGCTAGAAACACTGTGGCGCGTATGTGCTCAAGTCCATCGAAAAGTCTCGCCGGTCTATCGTCGAAAGTCGCGAACCAGAGTCGCTCGCCGTTGTGGAAGCACTCATCCTGAAGGGGAATCATCCTGTCGGTGCACACCATCGGCAGCTGTACGATCATGCCCATGCGTTGCCTCTGTGCTAGCACGTCGAAGCATCGCTCGATGATGTAGCCATACAAGTTGCCACACGCTTCCGTGCCGTATCCTCGAATGGTGTACTGTTGCCGGACTTTACTGTACTCCACATATGGTGGGTTCCCGATGATCACATCGAACCCACCGCGCTGCATTATCCCATAGTACGCAGTGAGCCAGTGGAAAGGCTTGTGGCTGGCGCACCAGCGGGCGTAGGCATCCTGATGCGCCGGGTTCACGCCATAGGTATGCGCCAGCGCTGCGTCCAGCCGGGCGTCCAGCGCATCGAGCCGCGCCTGCAGCTCGGCCTTGGCCCCTGCGGTCACCTTGCCGTCCACCACCTGGCTGTCCTGGAACAGGGCATAGGCCCGCCCCGCGATCTCGGCCTGTTCCTTCACCTCGGCCAGCGCCCGGTCCTCCTCGGGCCGCATGCCCAGCATGACGGTCTGGTTGCCCGCCCCCTTCTGCTCCAGCGTGAGCGCCTCCTCCACCTCTTTCAGGCTGGTGAAGCCCACCAGGGTGTTGCCCGCCCGGATGTTGAAATCGATGTCCGGCAGAGGCTCCACTTGGGCCGCATCCTCCACCTGCGCCACGAGTTTCAGGAACAGGCGCAGGCGGCAGATCTCCACCGCCTCGTCCATGATGTCCACGCCGTACAGGTTGCGCACGATGATGGACTTGAGCACGTAGTAGCGCCGGTTGGGGTGCTGCCCCACGGCGTCCAGCACGGCGGTGAATTCGCGGGCATAGTTGGGGTGCCGGGCGCCGGCGCGCTGCCACTCGTCCAGAAAGGCCGCCATGCGGTCCAGACAGGCCTCGTAGAGCGGCTCCAGCAGGTTGAGCGCGGCGAAGAGGAACGCCCCCGAGCCGCAGGTGGGGTCCAGCACGGTCACGGTCGTGAGTGCCCGCCAGAAGGCCGTCAGCAGGTCGGCGCCCTCGCAGTTCTCCACCACGTCCTGGCAGAATTGGGCGATATCCAGGTTCCAGGTGATCAGGTCGTTGACCTCATGGATCTCGCCGCTCACCAGCTTGAGCCACAGCTCCTCATAGCGCTGGCGGCGGGCCACCGTCTCGCGCCAGATCTCGGTGGGCAGGCCATACTCCTCGGGCGCGGGCCTGTTCCAGGCTTTGCGCACCTCGAGCGTCGCGACCGGTCCCTCCCCGACGATGTTGTGCAGCGTGGGCGGGTTGACCCCGGCCTGTATCTCCTCGGGCAGGGTCAGGTCGCAGCCATGGCGCACCGCGGGCCAGATGTAGCGGTCAGGGTCCTCGGAGAGCAGCCGCCACACCGGCCCATCGGGGGCAAAGGCGACCTGGCAGGACTCTTTGGCGCGGTCCAGCAGGTGCGGCAGCACGGTGTTGCGGCTGATATAGCCGGTGATGTCCTCCTTGGTGTAATAGGCCCCCATCTGCTTCTGGTTGACGTACTTTTCAAAGATATAGCCCAGCACGTCGGGGTTGATCTCGTCGTCAGCGCGCAGCGGGCGCTCGTCCAGGTGCCAGCGGTAGGCGTCGAAAAAGGCAAAAACGCGCTCAAAGGCCGCGTCGGGGATCTGGATCTCCTGGCCGTAGCGCTGCTCCAGCTCGTGCTGAGAAAAGATTCCGCCGTTCAGATAGGGGACGTCCCCCAGCAGCGCCCGGTCCTGCGGCGTGCGCTGCTCGCGAGGCAGCGCAAAACCCCGGAAAAAGAGCGGGCAGAGGAACTCGCGGTAGTAGCGATCCTGCCCGTGCATGCGCCATTCCGCCAACCGGGTGGCCAGGTAGGCACTATCGCCGTTCAGGAACCCCTTGCGCTGGATAAAGTAGATGAACATCAGCCGGTTGAGGGTCACCGCCACGTACCAGTCGGCCATATCCGCATCAGGGATGCCCTGCACCATCTTGCGCAGCGCGTCGCGCTCGACCTTGAAGCGGTCGTAGAACTTTTTCGTGACCTTGTCGACGTCAAAGGCCGCCCGCACGCGGCTGGTGACATCTACGATGCCGATGCTCTCTTCCTCGTCCAGCGCGAACCCGATACGGTCCAGTTGCTGCAGCAACGCCTCGCCGGACTGGCCGTGGTACCAATCCAGTTCGCGGCTGACCATCGGGCGCCCGGGCTCGCGACGCACATACAGCCACTTGAGCCTCGTTCGGTCAGCGTCTGTAAACGCCAGCAGGTGCTCGTGAACGCTTTTGCGCACCGTGGCCTCGATGCGCCGGCGCGTCGCATGGTCGGGCATGGCCCCGTCCAGCGGCGGACACAGGTACACGCCCATGCCGCGCTTTTCAGCGATGGCCTGCAACCCCAGTGTCTGACCGTCAAACGCAATCTCGAGGTTCGCGCCCGGCCGGTCCCAGCCCAGCTCTTCGACAAAGAGCGTTTCGAGTTCAAAGGATCGCAGCAACTGCCGGGCATGTGACATGTTCAGTGTCATGGCTCACTCCACGGGTGCGATAAGGCCGAGAGAACAGATGATCTGAGGCTCACCCTGGGCGGGCTCGTCCTCCACGTTGCACAGCCGCTCCTCAGCATGCAGAGCGATCACCAGCTCTGCCAGGCGCTGGTCGTCGATCCCCAGCCGCAGCTGACGGTTCAGCGTGTCCCGCGCCGAAGGGCGCAGCGGGTAGCGATAGATCGCCTCCAGAGCACGCTGCAGGTCGGGGGTGTCAAAGAGAGTGCCGCGCACCGACTCGGCGTGCCGCTTGACCCGCTCATAGGTGCGGAAGCGCGCCCCCGAGGGCCGTCCCAGGGCACCGCCGATCTGGCGCTCCTCCTCCAGGATGCCCGCCACACCCTGCGCCACCAGCGCATGATGGTTCTCGGCACGCTCCGCGGCGGGCGTATCGGGCGCGCACTCTGCCGCGCGCAGGATATCATACTGCGAGGTCGTCACCGTGTCGCCGCGCAAGTTCACCCAGGCCAGCACGTCATTGTCGTCGGCCGTGCGGGCGTACACCAGCACGCCGGGCGGCATGTCCTTTCGATGAGGCACCGCCCGGGCAGAGTAGACCACATCCGGCAGCGCCGGGATGGTTTTGGCCAGTGAGGCGTCGCGCTGGCAGGCATTTGCCCAGATCTGGTAAGCATAAGAGGTCAGGTCGATCTCGCCGCCGTCCTCGTCGTCCAGCAGATCGGCCTTTTCCGAGTACAGGTCGTTGAGCTGGGCCTTATGTCCTTCGCCTTCGAAAAAGGCCTCGTCCGAGCCCACCACATCGGCGTTATCGCTCAGGCGCCGGCGAAGCATCTCGCGCAGCCCGATGATTCGCTCGACCCCCTCGGCAGGCAAGAAAGAGTAGCACATGATCTCGGCGGCGGCCTGCCCGATGCGGTCTACGCGGCCCGCCCGCTGGATCAGTCTGATGATCGCCCAGGGCAGGTCATAGTTCACGATGATATGGCCGTCCTGCAGGTTCTGGCCCTCGCTGAGGATATCGGTGCTGACAAGCACGCGCAGGGCCTCGCCGGGCTGGAGGTGCGCAGCGTTGCTCACCGGGGAAAAGCGCCGCGCCAGCGCGGTGGGATCCTCCACGCCGCCCGTGGCCCCCGCCAGCGCCTCGACCCCTCGGGCCTCCAGCTGCGCGGTCAGGTAGCGCACGGTGTCCGCAAACTGGGTAAACACGATCACCTTGTCCTGGGCGTGCCTGTGCTTGAGCAGGCGCTCCAGCGCGGCCAGTTTCGTGTCCTTTTGAGGGTCCCACGGGCCAGCGTTATCCAGGATGTGCTGCAGGCAGGCGTTGTCGGCACGGAGATCGGCGGCGAGCGCAGCACCGAACAGGCGGGCGTCCAGCCACTTGAAACGGCGCTTGAGCGGGCCGGCATACTCCGCGTACACCTGTGCCGCAGCCCCAAGGCCCTCAAGGCCCTCCCGCAGCATCTCATCGGCAGGCTCGTCCTCGTCGGCGCTCTGATCATCGACAAACCCGGGGCGGTCAATGTCCTCGTCATTGGCGGCCGTGTCGAGCAGCGCGCTATCCTGCGTGCCGATAGGCAACGCCAGGTCCTGCTCCAGCGCGTACAGGTACACCTGGTTACGGAGAATGTGTCGCCGTAGCGATTGGAGAAACACCTCGCCACTGGACTCGAGCCGCTTGAAAAGATTCGTCCGGCAAAAGCCCATCATGCGCTTGCCCGCGCGTGACAGATCCTGGATGATCTCCTGCTCGGCAGCGGTCCAGGGCGGAACCGGTCGAGGCGCCAGATACTGGGCCAGGCCGTAGCGCGGCAGATTCAGTGAGTTGATGGCCTCTACTACGCTATCGTCATACAGCCTGGCGAACTGGTCACGAGGGTCGTCATCGTCGATCCGGAAGGTCACCTTACGCGGTACCCGCCGCGGGAAATAGGACCGTGTACCGTCCTCCAATGGCAGGTACTTGCGGCCGTCCTCGTCCGTCTCGGCATAGTTGTCGATGATAAAGCTGCGCGTGCGCCTGACCATGTACAGCCGCATGAGCTCACGCCAGTCCTCGGGGTACTCGCTGAACTCAAAGGCCGCCATGGAGCGCGTCGAGCACTGGTGCTTCTTAATGAACTCGGTCTCGCTCACCTCGCGCAGCGCCCGCTCCGGGCGAATGGGGAGCTGCTGGTCGGGGGGCAGGAATAGACCCAGCTGGCTC
>Ga0209163_1003455_pt1 | contig 11572 bp, 12 predicted proteins | sample MTBAKSrepl2MetaG_FD_187457 | JGI IMG/M metagenome (GOLD analysis project Ga0209163, IMG submission 187457) | Enrichment culture microbial communities om Arthur Kill intertidal strait, New Jersey, USA, that are MTBE-degrading - MTBE-AKS2 (Arthur... | ecosystem: Environmental > Aquatic > Marine >...
TTGTGTTGTCCCGGCCCCCAGCCTTTCCGCGTGCAGCCGACGTAATAGCCGGCCTCTTCAAGCAGATCGGGATAGACTTCGAACTTGGCCGGCAGGGTGCTCCAGAGGTTCCCGCCTTCTTCGAGCCGCCAATGCCATTGGCCGGTCACGATCGACCCGCGCGACGGCGTGCAGGACGGCGCGGTGACGAGCGTGTTCCGAAACAGCACACCCTCGCGTGCCGTGCGGTCGAAGGTCGGGGTCTTGACGACCTTGTCGCCCGCGATGCTCGCATGCGGCCAGCCCCAGTCGTCTGCGATGCAGAACAGGATGTTCGGCCGATGGGCGTCCGTCGTTTGCGCGAACACACCGGGCGAACCGGTCAGCGCGATACCCGTTGCCCCCAAGCCAATGGTCTTCAGGAAGTCCCGACGGGTCGTGCTATTGGCCTTCATGTACTCTCTCCGATGATGGACGCAGTGCTCCGATTCGACGCTGCCAATCATGTAGCGCGTCGAGCAGGTCCCGGCGTTTCTCAGGCTGTTCTTCTGCGAGATCGTGTTGTTCGCTCGGGTCCTTCGCAAGATCGTACAACTCGAGTTTGTCCATGTCAAAGAACTCGATGAGCTTCAGATGGCCCTTGCGAATCGCCCCGGCGGATCGGCCGCCGAGGAAATGGGGTTTGTCCAGGGGATAGTGCCAGTACAAGACGTCTCTGTCCCATCGGGCCTCAGGGGCCTTCAGCAGGGGGACCAGAGACCGCCCGTCGAGGGACTGCCCTGGCGTGCTCTCGCCTCCGGCGGCCTCCGCGAAGGTCGGGTAGAAGTCCATCGTGCACACGGGCGCCGCGCATACACTGCCGGGCGGCGTCACGCCGGGCCAGTGGATGATGAGCGGTTCGCGGATGCCACCCTCGTACAGCGTGGACTTGCCGGCCCGCAGCGGCGCGTTGGAGGTGACTCTGTCCTCACCGCCGTTGTCGCCGGTGAAGACCAGGATCGTGTTCTCGGACAGGCCGAGTTCTGCAAGCCTGGCCCTGATCTCGCCGATGCCTCGGTCGATGCATTCAAGCTGGGCGGCCAGGTGCGGATTGTTGCGGCGGGCCTCGGGTCCCTTGCCGGCGCCGGGCTTGGCCTCGTACTTCGCGACGAGGCCGAGGACGCCGTTGAACTTGGTATGGACGGCGTAGTGGCTCAGGTACAGGAAGAACGGCCTGTCCTTGTGGCGCTCGATGAATTGGATCGCCTCCAGGTTGCAGCGGTCGATGAGGTGTTCCCGGCCGGGCAGTCGCTGCTCGATCTCCCGGTTGAAGTGGTAGGGGAAGAAGTAGCTGCCGTTGCCGATGCCCCGGTTCTCCGAGACGAGCACCTCGTCGAAACCGTGCTCACTCGGCGGGGTTTCTGTCACGCCGTGGTTTGCATAGCCGCTCAGATGCCATTTGCCGACGATGCCGGTGGCGTAGCCCGTCTTCTTGAGCATTTCAGGCAGCGTGACACAGTCCTGCGCGAGATGCTTGGGATCGTTCGGACGCAGGTAATCGGTGATGCCGGTTCGCACGGGGTGCTGCCCGGACATCAGGGCCGCGCGGTAGGGCGAGCAGACTGGTGCCGCCGCATAGGCGTCGGTGAAGCGCGTTCCATCGCGGGCGAGTTGGTCGAGCTGGGGCGTCTCGTTGAAGTGGTTGCCATAGCAGCCCAGCTCGGCCCAACCGAGATCGTCGGCCAGAATGAAGATGATGTTGGGCCGCCGGGAGCGACTCGTCGGCGCGACATCTGCGGCGGCATGCCCCCAGCGCGGAAGGATCGCCGCACAGGCGCCGGCGGCGGCCGCCCGGAGGAATCCCCGCCGGGTCGTGTCCAGGCTTGTCATAGACGTTTCCTCCTCAGGTCACTATGCGGCGGACCATCAACGCGAGAATGTGTTCCGTTCTCCCGGTGATCTTCACCGGTTCGGCGATGCGGACGGGACACACCCAGACGATCTTCTTCTGATCGGCAAAGACCATCGTCCGTTCGCGCAGCGCGCGGGATACTCGCGCCGCGGTCAGAAACTTGCCGACCTTGGTCGCGGCACTCAGCCCCAGCGGTTGGAACCGGTCGCCTGCCTGTCGCCACCGGACGACCACGGGCGGCTTGACGCAGTCCCAATCAAGATACTCGTTGAACGGGCTTTTGTCACCGCCGATCCGGGTCGTATCGATCTCATCGCATCGGAGGAGTCTCGCGTCGATCTCGTACCCATGGAATTGTGTCCGACCCGGGATGCTCAAGATTGTGGGCGTGCCCTGCACACGGTCTTCACGGCGTCGCATCCTGTGCAACACGATTCGTCCGGACTCGTATCGAGCGCTGAATCCGCCCGGCAGAGAGACATCCCTCGCGACGGGCCGCCGTCGTGCCAGCTCAAGGATGCGTCGGTAGTGGTGTTCCGTCAGGGCGCGCTCGCCGCAGCCCAGACTGACTACGGCCCGGCGGATCAACTCGATGGCAACCAGTTCGGGCGACGACGCCAGTCCCGGCGCGTCGATGCAGGCCTCATCGTGAGTGACTTTCAGCATCGAGACCTGTGCTCGTTCCGCCTCCCGCTGGACTCGGTCGTAGAGCCTCCCGGCACAGATCGCCAGTTCCGAGAGCCCCTCCACGAGGGATGTCTGCGACTCCTGTTGCAGCAGGGGCAGTAATCGGTGGCGAATGAAATTCCGCGTGTATGCGGTGTCACTATTCGTGTGGTCCTCCCGCCAGTGGGAATGGTGCTCACCGAGGTAGCGAACGATCTCCTCGCGGGTGACGCATAGCAGGGGACGCGCCAGCCGCAGGCCGTCGTCGAGCCGGCGGATGGGCCGGATACCGGCAAGACCTCGGAAGCCTGTTCCGCGACGCAGGCGATGGAGGACCGTCTCGGCGTTGTCGTTCTTCTGGTGTCCCGTAGCGATCCACGTGCAGCGCTGGGCGCGGGCGATCTCGCCGAGATTCACAAGACGCAGTTGCCGCGCCGCCGTCTCGATGGACAATCTGTGCGTCCGCGCGAACGTCGGCACGTCAACCGAGCGGACGATGACGGGCAATCCCAGGTGAGTCGCCTGGTCAACGACGAACTGCTCGTCGGCGTCGCTCTCGGCACCACGCAACTGGTGGTTGATATGGGCACAGGCCAGTTCCGTGCGGAGATGTCCTTCCGTGTGCAGGACCTTGAGGATGTGCACCAGCGCCATGGAATCGGGCCCGCCGGAGACTGCCAGCAGAATCCTCCCGTCGTCCGCGAAAACCTCGTGCAGGCGGATGAACTCGGCCACTCTCTGTTCGAGCGGGTCTGTCACCTTCCGTCGGCCCCAAATGAAAACGGGTCTGACACACCGTCAGACCCGTTCGACATAGAATCGGTCTGTGGATTTCAATTGCTTCCGCCGGTGGTTAATTCCTTGACGCGCCGTTCCGCCGGGATTCGCCACGAGTCGAATTGCGCTTCTTTGACGATCGCTTCCTGGTAGAGCTCGACCGCTTCTGCGCGACGGCGGAGTTTCCGGTCCAGGATGTTCGCGGCCTTAAACCGCGCCGGGTACGGCGTCGCGGCGTCCCACTGATAGGCCCGCTGATACGCGGTCAGAGCCAGGGTGAAATCGTTGAAGTACTCGTGGATTTCGCCCATCTTATACGCGGCGTCATCGATCTTGTCACTGGTGGGGTACTGGCGAACCACTTGTGCGTACTTGTCGAGCGCCGCGCGCAGGACCTCCTCGTCTTTGAGGACCGGCATGACGCCGGCTTTCCGCCGGATCTCCTCGGCTTCCTGATACAACTGATCGGCGGCGGGAATTCGCTCGGATGCCCTCAGACTCGTGGGCATCTCGACACCGACGAAGTAGCGATACATCGGAATGCGATCAAGGGCCTCCAATTCGGTCTTGGCCCAGGTCACCTTCTGATGATCTCCCACGGCATCATAGTGTTGGATGAGGGCCTGCAGACTGCGACGGTAGGCTTGGCGATGACTTGTCATTTGTTCGACCAGTTCGATCTGATCCGACGAACTGGGCGCCCCCAGAGGCAAGGGCTCCTGCGCCGTGGTGGAATAGGGGTTCGTCCGCTGAGGGAGTTGCTGACTGCGTCCCGTGTTGCTTTCACATCCGATGGCGATTGTCAGCAGGAGAATCGCCGCCGCGGTTACAAACATCCGTGTCATCCTAAGGCCTCCTTAAGCACTGCCAATGCGTTTCTTTGCCGGTCCGGACCCATGCACAGGTGGAACTCCGCCTCCGCCGTCTGGGCCTGTCCGCATGCCGTCGGCGTATAGTCTGACAATTAAACCGAGCCCGACGGGAACGTCAAGGCCAAACGCGCTGAAAACTGACAAATCGCTGCATCCTGCCACGCCGGGGGCCACCGCCTCGCCCCAGGTTCCCATCCGAGCCCAAGAAAGTACGGAAATCGTGTATGAAGGGTCCCCGCTACGTATCTATATTGGGTGGAACGCCATGAACGACAGAGAACCGAATGAACTGGCCCTGGTGTGTGCCGCCCGGCGGGGAGACAAAGAGGCTCTCCAGACGCTGCTGAAGCGCAACTGGGGATGGCTCAGAAGGTTGGTCTACAGTGTCCTGGCCCATCGGCAGGACTTGGACGACGTGATGCAGGAGGTCTGCCTGCGCGTGATCGCCCGGATCCACACGCTCCGCGAGCCGGAGCGCTTCCGGGCTTGGCTGGCCATCCTGGCCAAACGCGAGGCGATCCGATACCGGCGGCATCGGGTGCCGCAAATCCCCCTGTCCGATGGCGTTGGATACCTCGGTGATCCGGCGGCCGACATCGAGAGGAGGGAACTCTGTGGACGAGTCCTCGACGCGGTTCGAGCTCTGCCGGAGAAGTACCGCGAGGTGTTCGTGTTGGCCCATGCGGGTGAGTTGACCTATGCCCAGATGGCCGAGATCCTGGATGTTCCGATAACCACGATACAAATCCGGCTGGTGCGGGCCCGACGCATGGTCCGCGACCAGATCGCCGGAAAGAGCGAGCAGAAGGTGCATGAGATATGAGTGCTGCACAGGACAAACTGGAGATATTGATGGGCAAGCTCCTGGACGGCGAGATCTCGCCGGCGGAGCAGCGGATCCTCGACCGGGAGCTGGACCAGAACGCCCAGGCCCGAGAGCTCCTGGAGCAGTTGCGCGAGCTGCACGAGTGTGGCCGCGAGGTCGTCATGCAGGAGGTCCGCCAGGGGGGGGCGGACCCACAAGAGCTTTTCGAACGGGCCTGGAAGCGGAACCGGGGTCCGGTCTGGCGGCGGATTATTCCCATCGGGGGCCTGCCGCGCTTTGCCGTCGGGCTGGCGGCGGGATTCCTCCTCGGATTGGCCCTGCACTTTGTACTGGTCGGAGACCTGAAGTCACCGGATGACGTGGATACTGGATTGGAGGTTGCGAAGACGACCCGCGACAACGCAGATGATCAAAGCGAGGCTTGGCCTGTGCGGCCGCAACCAAGCTCGCCGCAGGTCACCCACGAGGTCGAGTGGTATGGTTTTACCGATCAGGCCGGCAATCAGTGGCTCATCGAAGGATTCCGCGAAGGAACCGCCCGGCCGGCCTCCTATCACGGCGGTCTGTGATGACTCGAATAGATTCTTGAAAGGACTTCCTATGAGAAAGAGTGCGCTGTTGTTCGGATGTGTGGTTCTATGGATTGTGGGCTCGGCATCCTATGCCCAGGATCAGCGGGCGCTCATGGGCGTGGAGCTGGATTCCGCACCCCTGCCTGACCTGTTGGCCAAGCACCTGGGCCTGGAGGCCGGACAGGGCGTCAGGATTCGCAATGTCTTCGTGGGCAGTCCCGCGGACAAGGCCGGGCTGGAGCGCGACGACATTATTACCACCTTCCAGAGCAAGAAGGTGACGGGCGTGGAGCAGGTTGTCGAGCACGTGCGTGGTGCGAAGGTCGGTGACGAGGTCTCGCTGGAGGTCATCCACCTGGGCCAGCGGAAGGCGCTCACGTTGACACTGGCAGCGGCCCAAGAAGACGCGGAACTCAAGTACCCGCCGGAGCCGGAGGCCATGACGACCTGGCGCCCGGGCAAGATCTTCAAGATCGGTCCGGATGGCGAGAGGTGGATGGAGATCCCGTTCGACAAGGTCCCCGACTTCAACGTCGACGCGGATCGGTTCTTCAAGGAGCGCCGTGTCCTGCGACACAAGAGCGACGGCGAGGATTACACCATCACCATTGAGGGCGACCCCAAGGACGAGGGTTCCACGGTGATCGTGGAGGCCGGCGACGCGGAATACCGCACGACGGTGGGCAAGCTCGACGCTCTCCCGGAGAAGTACCGCGAGCCCGTTCGCAATGCGATTGAGAGCAGCCGTGAGAGTGCGAAGAAGGACATCGTCATCGAGAAGCGATTCCGTTTGCCCGAGCCGCCCCGGCCGGATCAGTATCGCGGGTTCTTTCGCTCAATTCCCCGGCCGAACATCGAACGGTTCTCCGAGCAGACGGACCGGGTCATCGAGAAGCTTCAGGAACAGATGGAGCGTCTCCAGGAGCGCATGCAGGTTCTGGAGGAGCGAAATCGGGAGATGCTGGAGCGATTCCTGGAAAAACGGGGCGCCGGCAAGCAGAAGGAGCCGGCGCCCGAGAAACCCACCCCCGTCGTGCCCGACGACGGACAGGCGATCTGACACCCGCAATCCGCTGTGTGTACGGGACCGGTCGGCGAAGATGACCGGTCCCTTCTCATTCTCTGACGCCACCGCCATTAGGGATTAGGGATTGACACCGTCGTGCGCCGAGACTACACTACAAGGGTGAGACGGATCGGCGTGATGCGGCAACGGAATGTGAGCGCGTTCATTTTCCGAGAGGCGGGTGGGCCGATGAGAACGATTGCGGTAGTCAATCAAAAAGGGGGCTGCGGGAAGACGACCACGGCCATCAACACCGCGGCGGCCATGGCCGAGATGGGCCGGCGCGTTCTGCTACTGGATCTCGATCCGCAAGCGCATGCCACGATCGGGCTGGGCCGGGATCCGAACTCCTTCTCCAAGACCCTGTACGATGTGCTGACGGCGCCCGGCACGGGACTGACCGATGTCGCGGTGCGGACAGGCGTGGACCACCTTGATCTGGCGCCCTGCAACGTATTGCTGGCCGGCACCGAGCTGAAGCTGGCGAGCACGCCGGCCAAAGAACTGCTGCTGGCCCGGGCGCTTCATGAGGTGCGTGATGCCTACGACCTGTGCGTGATCGATTGTCCGCCGGCATTGGCGATCCTGACGGTCAATGCCCTCGTGGCCAGCACGGATATCATCGTGCCGGTTCAGGTGCAATACTATGCTCTCGAAGGACTGCGGCGTCTGTTGGAGATGGTCGGCATCATCCGCCGGCGGTTTCATTCGCAATCGGCCGAGAACGTTGGTCTGCTGCTGACCTTCGTCGAAAACCACACCATGTTCAGCCGGCAGGTTCAAGCGCAGTTGCGCGAAATCTTCGGGGAACTCGTTTTCCAGACGGTGATTCACCGGAATGTTCGACTGGCGGAGGCCCCGAGTGCGGGCGAGCCCGTCCTGACGTACGCGCCGCACAGCAAGGCGGCCGCCGACTACCGGGCCTTGACCGCGGAGATTCTGCGGATGAGCCCGGCCGTCGTGAAGCCGGGCCGGGATCGGATGCGCGGGGGCCTCAAGAAGCAGCTTAGTGCGATCTTCGAAGGCGTCTGGATTCCCACGCGACCGCGGTCCCACCGGCTCGTTGCGCCCATCCGCGCCCATGCCGTCGAATCGACGTGATTCCTTTCCGTGCCTGCTCTCACGCACAGGTCGTTTCTTCGAGCAACGGACCCGTCCCCCGTCACCTTGTCATCCATCCCTGGCGGAAGACAGTCCTCATGGAATCTGCGCAGTGGCAGGTCTGTTGAAGTGGGCCCTCATTATTTCTCCGCCATTCTTCTCAGGTGCTCCTCGATCAGGGCCAAGCTGGTCTGGATCTGATGGGTCGAGAGCGCTCTTTCCCGGATGTACAGCGAAATCGTGAAGACCACGGCGGTCAGGAGCAGTGCCTGCACGGCGACGATCGACGCCGGTACGATTCCCGGCCAGTAGTCCTCGATCTCCGGGAACCATACCCCGACGGTCGCCCCGGCAATCAGACCTGCGCCCAGGACCGCCCAGGCCACCACGACCAGTTTTCTCATTCTTGTGACCCTTGCCTCATCCTTCTTCAGGATCTGCTGGCGGAGATCGTCGGCCTTCTGTGCGCTCGTACCGTTGTGTTTGAGCAACTCATCTCGGAGATTCTTCTCGGTTGTCATAGGGACTCTCCATTTCTCTCTTAAGGGCAAGTTTCGCGTGGAAGATGCGTGAGCGGACCGTTCCCAGGTTGCAGGCGAGCACGTCCGCAATCTGCTCATAGGACATTCCTTCGAGGAACTTCAGCAGCAGCGCCTCCCGGTGGAAAGGCTTGAGCCTCTCCAGACATCGGTGCAATTTCGCCACATCCTCGATATCGCCGATCTCATTCTCCGTGTTGTCCGGAGCTTCGATGGTCTCATCCAACTCGAAGACCTGTCTCCTCCGACGGAATTCCTCGTAGATCCGGTTGCGCGCGATCCGGTAGAGCCAGGTAGAAAACGTGCCGGTGTCCTTCAGCGTGTGGATCTTGCCCAGGACCGTCAGCCACGTCTCCTGACAGAACTCGTCGGCCAGATCGTCGTCCCGGACCATACGGGCGATGAAGTACCGCAGCGGCCTCTGGTAGCGATCGATCAACTCCGCGAATGCCTGCCGGTCCTGCAGTTGGCAGCGCAGGATCAGGATCTGGTCGATGAATTCCTGTGTCGGCTTCATGGACAACCTTTCACCCAGAACAGATGCGCCGGGTCCCAGGAAGTTCAAAGGCAGGCAACAACTTCTGACAACTATGAGGCGGTACGCCCAAGCGGGGTCTGAATACGACGGAGGTGATCCGCCCCCGGGCCGGGAGGATGCGTGCACAATGACTCTGTGGGGTGGGGCTGGCCCCGCCGATTCCCTGCTGGGCGAATGTGGTCAGGCCCGGGCCGGCACCGGGGAGACTGCGGCCAGCATCCCCTTCCAGCGGCTGATGTGGCCATCCTCATCCGCCTGGTCCTTCTCGATGACCTTGCGGGTCTCGTCATCCCACTGGATGGTTTCGAGCAGTTGGGCATAGTGGTGTACCGCCTTGCTCTCGACCCAGACCCCGGTTTTGAAGACGGCCTTCTTGCCGAGCAGGCGGGACCCGAACCCGAAGGCGAACCCGACCATCCAGTAGGCTGGCCGCAGAATACTGGGCCGGAAACCGTACTCGTACAGCTTGATCTGGAAGTCCTGGTAGTGGCCCATCTCGTTGCACATGGCCGCGATGAGCATGCTGTTCATCTCGCTACGTTCGCTGGTGATCTGAAACTTGTAGATGGTCTGGGCCATCAGCTCCAGCGTGTGCAGGGTCCGCAGTCCTTTGCGGATGGCTGCCAGTCGCTCGGGGGAGAATCCCTCGCCGCGCAGTTTGAAGTGCTCGGCCCGCATCTCCGGGCGGATGATGGAGATGTCGTACTTCGGTTTCACTGGCGCCTGCTGCTCAGCCATGACGAGATCCCTTTCCACGCCGGTCCAAAGAGCCGGATACATTAGGCGTCTTCCTATACGCCATCCTCCTCCGGCGGTTCAGGGGTATTCTGACGGCCGAGAGACCGTCTGTCAAACGTCAGGAGGCCCGGACTCTCCGGCTCGCGCGCTCCTGCGGAACGAGGGTGCCCTTCTGACCCAAGAATTCTCTATGCGCAGCGGGCCTGCTTCCCATAAGCTGATGGCATGGTGTCACAATGGCTCGATCGACCGTTTTGTGTGTGCATACTGGTTCTGTCCCTGCCTATGGGAGCGAAGGCCCAGGACGTGACGGCCTCGTCTACCGGCTGGTACGAGGCCGCGAAAGCCGATCTCGACGTGTTTCCCGCCCGCCTGAAAGTGGAAGCCAAGGCCACGTTCCTCCACAGCGACAACCTCGCCGCTCTGGCTTGGGCGGGTTTCGCCAGCGTGGCGATGAACAACGGCAACGCCGATGACGACGTTGCCGACTACTTTGCCGACCACGACACCTTCGGCGGCTTCAGTGACGAGGCCCTGTTCATCATCGGCTCGCCGGTCAGCCACTTCGCGGGCGCGGGCCTCTGGTACATTCTCAGCGCGGAGGACCACGACGATCCGAGCCGGGAGCGGGCCGTGACCATGCTCACCGCGCTGACGATCACCGGTGCCGTGACGGGCGGGCTCAAGGCGATCCGCCACAACGACCAGCCGGACGGCCAATCCTGGGCCTGGCCCAGCGGCCACACGTCCAGTTCGGTGGCCGTAGCCTCTGTGCTCCACGAGTTCTACGGCCTGAAAGTGGGCTTGCCCGCCTATGCGGTCGCAGGTCTCGTGGCCTGGCGCATGATGGACGACGGGGATCACTGGGCCAGCGACGTGCTCTTCGGTGCCACGCTTGGCTGGGTCGTCGGGCACACCGTCGCCCGTCGCCACGGGGCTCCCGAGATCGCCGGATTCGAGGTGGAACCCTATTACGGCAATCAGTATGCTCCGGCCGTAGGCATCCACTTGGTCAAGCGGTTCTGAGGCAAGAGGATGAGGGGGGGCCGTGCCGGTATCGGACGCGCATGAGAAAGGACCACCAAGCACAAGGACTTGCTGGCCCACAGCTTACAGAACGAGGCCGAAGGGTCTCGAACCCTCAACCTTCGGATCGACAGTCCGATGCTCTAACCAATTGAGCTACGGCCCCAAGTTCTATAGAACTGCGAGTATAGCGAGTCCGCGTTCCACCTGTCAAACGTTTTTGCGGCAATTTTCGAGAATCTCTCTGTTGACATTTCAAACAATCGTTTAAAATGGGCGTATCAAACGCTTGTTTGGAGACCATAGGTCATGGCAGTACCCGACCCGGAGATACGAAACGACGTCAACGGCAGAAGCGTGCAGGATCGCCTGATCGAAGCCGCGGAGGAGTTGTTCTGCACGCGCGGATTCAATGATACCAGCGTTCGGGATATTGCGGCGGCCGCCGACTGCAATGTTGCCTCCGTCAACTACTATTTCGGGAGCAAGGACAACCTGTATCGGGAGATTTGGCGTCGCCGGTTGGTCCAAATGCGGGGGAGCCGTCTGGCCAGCATTGAAAAGGTCATGTCGGCGAGCAATGCGCCGACGCTGGAGGATTTGCTCAGGTCTTATGCGACGACGTTTCTTGAGCCTCTGGTCGGCCGGGCCGCGAGCTGCCGGTTCGTGAACCTGATGGCACGCGAGATGGCCGATTCGCACCTGCCGCGGGAGGTATTCCTCAACGAGATGGTTGTGCCGGTGATGTCGGCGCTGGGCGATGCCCTGGTTCGGATTTGCCCACCCCTGGCCCACTGCAACCTCCGCCTGATCATCCTGTCGATCGTGAGCCAGTTGATCCACACCCTCTGTACGCAGGAGATGTTTGAAAAGAGCGGCCACCCGGACGTGCCCAAGCTGGATCTCCAGGAACTCGTCGATCACGTGGTCAAATTCTCGGCGGCCGGCATCCGGGCGTACGCCGCCGAGAGTTGAGGGAAG
>Ga0209163_1003457_pt1 | contig 11559 bp, 10 predicted proteins | sample MTBAKSrepl2MetaG_FD_187457 | JGI IMG/M metagenome (GOLD analysis project Ga0209163, IMG submission 187457) | Enrichment culture microbial communities om Arthur Kill intertidal strait, New Jersey, USA, that are MTBE-degrading - MTBE-AKS2 (Arthur... | ecosystem: Environmental > Aquatic > Marine >...
CCGGCTTGGAGCCGCGCCGAGAATGGGCCATCTTAAGCTCGTCGGAGGCGCGGCGGAAAGACTGGCCACAGAAGATCACACCACGACACAAACTGAAAATTACCCACAAATTTTTTCAAAGAGCCATCTTTTCTAAATAATGGTTAATAATGGCTTTTTGTTTATCGCTTAATACAATGTCCTTTGAAATTCTATTTTCAATTCTATTAAAATATCTTAGCCCAGGCATTACTCTCCCTTCGTGCATCCATGGTTCTCTACTAGAAATGACTTTTTCAATATAAGATATTGGTATATCATTACCGATCCAATCATATATGGCTTTCAATTCTTTCGTGGGATTCTTTAACAAATTTTCGTAATAAATTTCCAAAGTATTTTCATCATTTTGAAGATAAGCCCTCACCTTTGGAACCGAACTGAAATAGCATTTAATATAATAGTTAAATTTTCCTCCATTTAAAAAAAATCTAAAGTAAATTTTGACTTTATTGACAAACCTGGATTGTTTGAATTTCATCTGTGAACTTAGTGTATCAATTGGATTTCTAACAATGTGAATTATTCCGCCCTGGGGGAAAAAACACCTAAACTTCGTAATATATCGTAAAGCATTATCATAACTAGTATATGGTATTTTTTGTCCGACTTTTATTGACATAACAGAACCGGTTTCTTTCCCTTCCTGTGTAGCCGGATACGTCAAACATCTTTCCAATTCCTCAATATTTTTTGATCGTACCAGTGGATAGGGGTTTTCATGGACTAATTCATATTCGAAATCAGGATGCATAGAGACCAGTCGCCTGAGCATAGTGGTACCAGAGCGTTGATAACCAATTATTAAGATGGGTCTTTTCATGCTTGCTCCCGCTTCATGCTCGACTGTCATAGATATCCCTCCTTAGTCTCATGACTTTAAGACGCTCTCAAGATCAGTCGAAAAAATTTTCAGATAAATGTCAATAGTCTCGTCCGCGGCAAAGGTCCTGGCGGCGAAATCGGCGCACCTTTGACCCATTTCCCTCAATTCAGCCGGGTGGTCAAGTAAATACTTCCCTTTTTCCAGAAATAGTTCCAGATTGCCCTGGGCGCAAAACCCAAGACCGTAAGAGCTTATCCAGCCGTTGGGGTCAATGTTAAGGGATAAAATCGGATTATGGTTCAGCCAAGATTGAATATAGGTATTGGGAAGACCCTCATGATTGCTCGTGCAGACGAACAGCGAGGCCCGTCGGAAGTATTCCGCGGTTTCTTCAAAGGGCACCTGACCGAGCAGCTCCAAATTGACTGTATTACGGGCTTGTTCTGATAGGTATTGGGAATAATGCCTGTCATCGGTCCCTCCGGCCAAAACGAATTTCCATTCTTCAAGGTCCCGGCAATGCTCAGCCAGTTTTATGAATAGATGCGGCTGTTTACCCGTCCGCAAATTCGCCAGCCACAGAACCACGTTTTCCTTTATTTCCCCCGAGGCCGCTGATGGAGGTAAAAAGTATGAGGGAAGAACCACACCCTGTTTCTGATAGTTTTCCTTGAGACGAGCCGCCTGTAATTCGGATTGGTTGACAACTGTCCGGGCGCGCCGGATACCTTGGTGGATCAACAAATCTTGGGGCAGCATATTCGGATATAAAACAAGTTTTTTCCACCAAGGCCTAGAAGAGCCATGTATGAGTTTAAACATCTTCCAAAAATCGCAAGAATCGTCCCCATTACTTCCCCAGACGAATTTTTTCCCATTTTGTCCGGCCCATTTGGCGGCCATGTAGGTCAGATGAGACCTGCCCCGCTGGTACAAGGCGTCCGGCCTGATCTGGTCCAATATTTTTTGAAAACCGCCAATATCTGCCATCCACGAGAAGATGCTATCGCCGCGTTTCAGCCAGTGAACTGTAATACCGTTCACAATTTCTCGGGCATTCTTCAAGTCCCGCGTCAGGGAAATATAATGAACCTCCAGTCCGCGCCTTTGGAAGGCCGAGGCCAGGTTGTACATCTGGACTTGCGTCCCGTTCACTCCGGTGGATTGGTCCAGAAGAAACGAATCAGCAAGAAAGGCAATCTTCATCGGCCGTATTCACAATTCCTTCAAAGCAGAGACGCATAAAGCTCTCGATATTTTGAGGCCACCTCGGCCCAGGTCAAATGGGCGACCGAGTCCTTTATTTCATCTCCCTGCATTCGCAGGTTCTCCCTTTCAGCCGACAATTGCAAAAGAATTTCCGCCAGGTGCTCCGGTGTTTCCTGCTGGAGCACAAACCCGGTCCGCCCCTCGATTAGGACGTCCCGGATGCCCTGCTTCTGAGTCACCAGGACCGGCAGACCGACGGCCAGGGCGTCAAGGGCGGTGTTGTTAAATGACTCCACATAAGACACCGACACATAAAAATCAGCGGCCCGATACAGATTGACCAGATCTGGGAAAGGCGGAGAAGTGCCATCCTGCGGCCCCTGTCGGGGGATCGGACCGGTCAGAACGACTTGGTCGCTTAGGCCGTATTGGGCGGCCAATTCGCCCAAGTTCTTTTCCGGCCCCACGCTGATGCATTTTATGTGAGGCGCTTCATTCTTGAGCAAGGCCAAGGCTTGAAACAGGAGGTCCATCCGTTTGACCGGGCTGTTGCGGCCGACCGTAACCAGGACGAAGTCGTCGGGTTTCAAGTTGTACTTGAGCCTAAAGTCTTCGAAGGGGACGGCCTGGATTTCATGATACAGACAACCATTGGGAATCACATGAACCTTATCCGGATCGGCCCCCAGGTCCAAGATAAGGTCCCGGTAAATTTGACTCAGGGCCACGATCAGATCGGCCTGCTTGATAAAATAGCGAACCTTGGCCTCAAGGTCCGGGGTAATACGCGCGCCGTAACCGATTTCGGGAACATATTGGACGTCCGAACCGTGTGAGGTGACCACCACCGGCAAGCCGAGCTTCTTACCCAAAGTGACCGCTGTCGCACCGGCGCCGTGAAAGAGTTGGCCATGCAGGAGGTTGATTTTCTCCCGCTTGACCATAGCCTCAATGTTCTTCCGATAAAGATATGGAGTAACTACCGAAAAAGACCTGGCTCGATAGACCGGGTAGGGATAAGGGAAATTTGGGGGTATATCGGGCATGGTCGCACAAGCCACGGCGGCCGATGTATCCGTCAGGTTGTTCAGGGCCAAGGCCATAAAGTGGGTGGCAAACTCCATGCCGCCCAGGATGGGAAAATGGTTTGTTGTTACTATTCCAACTTGAATTATTTGGCTCATTGTCAAAACAAATCGGCGATCTCGGAAAGGCCAAGACTTCTTACTTGGTGTTTAGAAAACAGTTCTTCAAAATAGACCTTCATTCTATCTAAAAATCGGGCCACGTCGGTTTCGGTCTGGTTATAAGGGCTCAGACCGGCCGCGGCTTCGTTGCTATGAAACATCATGCACAGCACCACTCGGTCATGGTCCACGTGCCGGCAAAGATGCTCGGTCACGGCCATCATTTCTTGGGCGGTGGAATAAGTCGGACGCAGCCACAGGCATTTCAGACGACGTCCAATAACTTTATTCAGGGCCACGGTTTGAAGCCGGTTGATCGGATTGATGGCCCGGAGCCAGGCCAAGGGAAATTTTTCCCAGAAATGATTGATCAAAGTCACCGGCACTTCAAGGATTTTCATATTTCCAGGCTTCCGGAAGTCGTTCCGGCTGGGATGATAAGGCTGGTTTGGCGCTCCCAGGAAATTGACCCCCTCCCCTCTTCTCCGCCACCACCACTTATAGGGCGTGACGCTACTGTCCACAGTATAGTCAAGGTTTTCCAGAAATTCCAGGGTATAACGACTGAGACCAAACCGGCCGGCCCGGAAGGATTTAGGGGCGAACCCAAATTTTTTCTTAAAAGACCCGGTCAGGTTTTCCAACTTCTTGAATTCCGTCTCGGGAGAAAAATCAGCCTGAAATGATCTGGTGTTGTTCGCCTTAAAATCGGCTTCAGGTTCGATGAATTCTGAATGAAGATGCGTGCCGAGTTCTGAAGCACCCATTATGGACTGGAAGACCTCGACGCATCCTTCGTCGCCCATTATTTCCGGGCTCAACAAGTAAGTCGGTTTGACCCCAAACTCGGTAAAAAGCGGCTGCAAATTTTCGGGCACTCCTTCAATGATATTCTTGAAGCGCAAGGGCTGTTGGACTTGCCATTTAGGTCCCTTGTCGCATTCCGTATCTAAAGTGACTAAAAGGTATATTTTTTTCATCTTCCCTTTTAAATGACTGGCCACAAAACTTTTGTCTAGAAAAACGAATCAACCTCGGCTTCGAGCAAATGGTCTTCCAGGCTATTGTCAAAATCCCCGGTTATAAACAAGCGATAAAACAAATAAATATAGGTGAGCTGATAAATAATCAGGGCGAATGTCTCCGGACTGCTTTTAATGGTCTTAATTTGTGACCCGGTAAGCACATCCCTGATAAAAGAGGTGTCGAGCACCCGCATCAGACAATCTTTGTTATATTTAAAAAGAGCGACAATATCGGAAACAGCGCCGCTTTTGCATAAGGACTGGACCACGCGCGGATCAATTTCTTCCTTTACCAACTCCTTGTACAGCTTCTTGCGGAAGTTTAATTTTTTAAGAGGGCCGGCGCACTGAATCGTTTCGGGATTGACAAACGGGTATATCCCTTGAACGCCGAAGTGATTGAGAAGAATTTCATGCATCTTTAGATTGAAATCTATGCGGATATCGTATTTTACCGGCGAGTCGTCCCTGAATTCCTTCCTGAAGTCGGGCTCCTTTTTGTGGGCCCTGTTTCGGTATTCACGGGCCAGTTTCAATGCCCGCTGATGAAAGGGCCGGTAGTCTGAGGTTAAAACCTGATCGCAGCCCGATCCAAGGACGACGCAACTAGCGGCGAGAGAATTCAGCAGCCGAGCCAACTCGTATCGTAAAAATATGCCCCCCTCAAAGAGGTAGCCTTCGTAAATCCAAACCAAATTGACCAGGTTACAGGAGGTGTCTTCATGGACACGGCCGGTGAAATGCTCGACAGCGCCGTAATAATTCAAAAGGGCTTTGACCTGGGGGATCTCGGATGCGGCCGGACTTCCCCCGTCGATGGTGACGGTCCTGACTCCGACCCGGCCGCTTTTATTTAGAAAATGGAGTAAAAGATTGCTGTCCCAACCGCCGGTCAGCGTAAGGTATGTCAACGACCGGTTGAGATTCCCCAACATGGTGTCGAGATGAGTGTCTATGGATTTGAGCAGGTTATCCCGGGCGGTTTTCTTGGATATCTTATCATGTTTTGGCGAATGGTAATTTTTTACCTTAAATACTTTTCGGGAACTGTCCACTTCAATGTAAGAATGAGGGGTTATTTTGTAAACGCCTTTAACCAAAGTTCGCTCATTTGGGATAAGGCGTTCAAAATAAATAAAGTCTCTGACAGCCTGAAAATCCAGTTCTCTTGTTTCTTTAAGTTGCTTTATAATTGTCTTTAGGCTGGTGCTGAACAGAAAGGCTTCTTCCGTGGAAGCAAAATACAAAGGTAAAGGCGCTCCGAACTCGGAACTAAATATAAAACCCTTCCCTCTTTTTTCATCGAAAATAAAGAGTATATAAAAGCCTTTTAGTTCATAAACAATATCCAAGTTAATGAGTGAAAACAAATATTCGACAATTTCGACATCCAAATCGATATTGATTCGGTATCTATATTTAATTTCATTCAGATTGAATATCTGCCCAATTAACGCACATACTATTTTTCTTTTTTTATTAACATATATTGACTTTGAATCAAATCGGAAATTGTGTATTCTATGAACTTCTAATGAGAGAAAAGAATTAAATAAAGGATGATTGTCCTCCCAGTTTATCATGTCCTTTAAAGACCAATTTAACTTCCCGTATAATAAATTTCTCTCAGATATCTGTGGAATATGAGTCATTGTTCCCCAATTTTATATGAGCAAATTAAATCTGTTAACTTTCAGCCCAAAATTCTGGTTCCCCAAAAACAAGTGGCTTTATTAATCAAACTTAAAAAATAGAGATGAGTTCCTATCATAATCTTTGGGCGTTAACGTCATTTCATGATAGATTCCAGCAGAGATACCGACTTACCATAAACACTTTTCTTGTTTTTTATTGTAAACCGGTAGTTAACCCGAAAATGCTTGGTCCATTTTTCCTTGTAATCAGATTCTCCCCTGCCGAAACTAAACTCCCTAAGCTTTTTTTCATGAAAATATTTTATAACTTCATAGAGGAGAATTCTCATAGGTGAAAAGCGGGCGTACTCGGGATGAATGGCCATCTGCCAGCCATAATAAACCTGGTCCTGTTCGGTCCCAAAAGTATAAGCAATAAATGTATTCTCAAACTCCAACCAATGAGATCGAAAAATATTTTGTTTTATTTTATGACCAAGAACATCAGCCAAAAAATCCAGGTAATTCTTATCGGAAAAAAAACTTTCTCGCCCTAATTCTTCCTGCCTTTCCATGTGCATAACGGAAGCCCGCTGAATAATTTCTTCAACATTCCAATCAGGATTTATCAGCACCCGCCACTTGCCCTCCCGAGTCATTTTGTTCCGCGCTTGGTTGGTATTGGCCCGAATGAACGATTTACTTGTCTCTTTCCAGATTTCTTCCCAGGTCCGCTGAAGATCAATATAGAAATATTTGCCTTCATGGACATCGGCCTCGACTGAATTATTGACTAACCAGTTCTTTAACACGGGAACAAGGGGATTACCTTCTACCAAATCATCAAGAATCAGCAATTCCCATCTGAGGGTCCCGGAAAACAGCCAAGAAAGCGAAGCCCTGACCAATTCATCCACATTTCCTTGATCGGCCAAAACAACTGAAAAATCTGTTTTGGTGGAGCCAAGAAACCTAATCCGGCGGTAAGGCAGGATGCCCCGGCGCTTCTCATCTTGATACATCAGAGGGAATATGCCCTTAATCGTCTCCCCATCTTTAGCCAGCAATAGGAAAGGCTGCCAATCTTCCCGCAAAATTTTTGTCCAGGAAGACATATATTCAAAGTCGTATTGAAAATTAGGATAATAAGACTTTCCTAGCAATACATTCCAGGCCGAGCGAATACTTTCCGGCAATTCCGAGAAGAAGAACGGTTCAAGCGTTATCATTCAGCGACCCCTTTCGATCATTACAGAACCACTTGGTACGAGCCATCATATCCGCGGTTTGGTCGAAAAATGAACAAACTCTCCAATTTTCTATCATATTTTAGCCAGGGCCGCAATTTTTCCACCAAAAGGAAGCGTGCGTAGCCGATTCTTGTCTGTTTCGTCCAACAAAAGGCGGATCACGACCAGGTAAATTATGACGCCTAGTCCCACTTCCAGGCCCAGATACAACAGGTTGGATTTTAAGCTTATCGCCAATAAATATACGGGGGAAAACATAAGCGCCGCGGACAAAGCCGGCTTAAAAAGCGCCCCTAAAACCGTGTAGCGCCCCTGAAGAGACCTTTCCGTAAAATAAACGACCACGCCGAAGACGACCAGGTTGGCGGCCAGGGTTCCCCAAATGGCCCCCATTATATCGAACAGGTAACCGCCCAGGGCTATCAGGGGCACAGAGACGAGCAATTCAATAATGACAATGCTCAATATCGCCCGGGACCGTCCCATGGCGTTGATGGCCGATCGCAGGATATGACCCACGCCCCGCAAAACGGCGACCACGGCCAGTATGGTCAGGAATACACCCGCCTGGCTCCATTTGTCCCCGTAAACGACCACGACAAAAGGCAGGGCCACGGCCGCCAGCCCGGTCATGGCCGGGACATAAACCAGGCTGAAAAGGAAAAGGGACCGCTGGAAGCGATCGCGCAGGACATCCATGTCGGTCTTCAAACTGGCGAAGGCCGGCATCAGAACGGTGGTAAAAACATTCTTCACGTGATTGGCCGGCATCATGGCCAGGTTGTAGGCAATGTTATAGAGCCCCAAATTCGCGGTCCCGAAATATTTGCCGATAATAATTCCAGTCAGGTTGGTCGAAAAGAAGGCCAAGGTGCTGGCGAAAAACATATCAGTGCCGAACCGAAAGACCTGCCTGGTCCCTTTAAAAGTGGGCCGTGAGGGCCGCCATTTGGCCAGGGGCCAGATGCCGAACGAATACAACAGGGAATGGCACAGGTGCCGGAGTACCAGGGACCAGAGGCCGAAACCACTGAAGGCCAGGAAAACGCCCAGAAGAGAACTTATAATCAGGGTCGCGCCCTGGAGGATCGAATAACCGGCAAACTGGAGGTTTTTCCGCAAGATCACGGCCGGAAAGGCCAGACTGTCCAGCAAAAGACCCCAGGCCAGGACTTGAACGACCGGGGTAAGTTTAGGCTCGTTGAAAAAATCCGCGGCCCACGGCGCGCCGATAAAACTTATGATTGAAACTAATAAACCTATGCCGACGTGGATGTAAAAAACTGCGGAAACCTGGGCATTATTAATCTTTTGGGCTTGAATGACGGCGGAGCCGAATCCGAAGCTGGCCATCATGTTTACAAAACGCAAAAAAATCATGCCCATGGCCACCACGCCGAAATCGACCCGGGTCAAGAGACGGGCCAGAATCGCCGTAAAGACAATTTGAAGAAGCTGTGTGGCAACTTCAACCGATAAACGCCAGGATAATCCCCCTAGGACCTTAGCTCTAATACCCTTTTTTTTTGTTTTTTGGAAATCCAAGTTATTTGACTTAACTCCCTTTGACTGACTACTAAAAAGGATCTATCAAAAAAGTATGTAGAAATCAAAATGTTGTGTCAAAAAATATCAAAGCGCATGCGCATTTCCTTATTTCGTTATCAAACTATATTCGTATCAATTCAATCTCTTTTTAAATTTAATCTTAAACCCTAAAAGATCGAATATATATAACATCTTTTCTGGTGAATACCCGAGTTTACTTGCGACACTTAAAGACTGGAAATTTTTCAGATCGATATAGGCAAGCGCCTTTTTTAGCCCCGTTTCATATAAATATTCAAATAACTTGGTTTCTAAAATCGTACTAATTCCTTGGTTCCTAAAATCAGGATGGGTAAGGGAGTGATATACATATACCTCTCCAGGACAAACTTCAATTTCAATATCGGCATGAACATCGTATTCATTTTCAAGTGAAGCCCAATGGAAAGAGACCATTTTGCCATCAACGAAGGCGCCGAAACATATTCTTCCTTTTTTCAGCCGTTCTTCCATTGCGGGCAATTTGGAGACATCGATCACGTTTTCGAATTGGAACAAATCTTCCAAGGTAACTGCACGGCAAAACACGGAGTCCGTGGCTGGTGGCCGTGGTAAGTCTTGATCGAGTCTCCTAGTATATATGACCACCCGCCGGAATCGAAATAATTTTTTAAGTATATTTTTGAAAATGGGTGTCATGGAGAATGTAAACCGCCACTATTTATCAAAAAATATGATGTGCACCAGTTCATAAACTTCTCGATCCCCTCCCTTATAGGCGTGTCCGGCTTTAAGCCGACGGCGGTCATCAGGTCGTCCATGTCGGCGAAGCTGGCCGGGACGTCGCCGGGCTACATAGGCATAAATTACTTTCTTGTCCTTTGGCCTGAAAGTCTTCCGCTCGTCATTGATTTTATACCTACCTTGTCCACTTAACAAAACGCTTCATCCAGTAATCATAAATACGTTTGGCCAGAACGGCAACTCATAACATTTCATGAACATCGTCAAAGGAAATAGCCGAACTCGCCAAGACGGAGAGATAACATGTCTTCCAGAATTCGGTTGCTTTCTTTATAGTAATCATGAAAATATTTTCTCACTTCAGGGCTGATTATGGTTCCATTTTTTCTCTTTTGGTCGAAATAATATTGATCATATTTGCGACAAATATTTTCCACCACATGGCGAAACATCCTGATTCTAACCGCCGGGCAGGGATTAAGGTCCTTGTTATAAGTAAATCTATTGGAAAATGTTATCATTCTTGTCGAAAATGGTGAATAGCCTCGGTTAACTTTATCAAATTGCCGGGGTTGAAGCTTAGGTGGAATCGTATCGAGCATCTGGACGAAATTTTCAATCAAGCCAACCGGGTTTTTACTCAAGGTTTCAAAAAGGAACACATGGACTTTATCTGACCCAAATATTTTTTGGTAATAACTTATCAGCTTGTGATAACAAAAGTAGTCTAGTGAAAAGCCGGGGATCTTTCTTTGTTCATTAAATATCCAGTTACGAAAAGAACAAGTTCCGCCCATTTTCACATATTGTTTGTACGAAGATTCTATAGCGTCGGTTTGATTTCTAATAAATATAATGATTTGTGAGTCTGGGAATGTATCCCGTAAACGATCAGCAATCACCCTGGCATCATGTCCTCCTGTCTTGGGGTGACCGCATAATCTTTCTCGAGAAATTACAATTTTTGATCCTTCCCAATCGTGACCGTCATTTTTGAAGGATTCTATCAGCGATTGACGAGCCGATTGCGGTATGAAATCAAAAGGCCGGACAGCGGTGATCACTTTATCCACCAGCGTATTAGTCTTATGTGAATAAACTATACCTTCGAGACTTGGGAAAAAAATGGTTTGAAGCCATTTCGTTCCCGTCTTGAAGTAGCCGATGTGGATAAAGACACTAGTTTTCATCGAAAGGGTTCAACCAATCACATAATCGCTATGTTCAAGGAACATCTTCAACTCTTTTTAATTTTATCCTTGGACATGATCTTTATCCAGGCAATAAATTAATTTTTTACTATAAAGAAAGCCAAGTAATACCTGGACCGCTTCCGCCGCAGTCATTTTATCTGACTCTATGGTAAAATCCGGCTGAAAAGGTTCCTCATACGGGGCTGATACGCCGGTCATATTGGTGATAACTTTTTCTGCGGCCAGACGGTATAATCCTTTAGGGTCTCTTTTCTTACAAACTTCCAGTGGGCATTTAATGTAACATTCGTAATAGGGCAAATCAGTCATTAAACTTCTTATAAATTTTCTTGATTCTTCATAAGGAGTTATAAAGGCCGATATGACCAGCAGCCCGGCATCGACCAGTATTTTCGACACCTCCGCCGTCCGCCGAATATTCTCTTTTCTGTCTTCAGGGCTCAATCCTAAATCACTATTCAATCCTCGGCGAACATTGTCGCCGTCCAAGACATAAGAGTGAACTCCCACGGCATGCAATCTAGCCTCTAAAAAATGGGCAATAGTCGATTTTCCACTGCCGGACAATCCGGTGAACCAGAGAAGGCCGCGGGAATGGCCGTAAAGCAGTTCACGATCACTGTGGCTAATTTTGTTTTCATATGGAAAAATAAGTGGTTCGGCCATATTTTCGATCTCGCGAAACTTCATTTCAATTCAAAGTTTAAAATATTTACGATACCACGCCATAAACTTCCCAATCCCCTCCCTTATGGGCGTGTCCGGCTTGAAACCCACAGCTTGCATCAGGTCGTCCACGTCGGCGAAGCTGGCCGGGACGTCGCCGGGCTGCATGGGCAAAAACTCCTTTTCAGCATTTCGGCCCAAGGCCGACTCGATGGCC
>Ga0209163_1003463_pt1 | contig 11538 bp, 14 predicted proteins | sample MTBAKSrepl2MetaG_FD_187457 | JGI IMG/M metagenome (GOLD analysis project Ga0209163, IMG submission 187457) | Enrichment culture microbial communities om Arthur Kill intertidal strait, New Jersey, USA, that are MTBE-degrading - MTBE-AKS2 (Arthur... | ecosystem: Environmental > Aquatic > Marine >...
ACATGGCCGTCCATCCTGAATCATTTTAAGGGCGGATCAGCGCCGCCGCCTGGCGCGCATCGGCCAGCACCTGGGCTTCGTCCAGGGTCAGCAGATCCCGATTTTCCATCACCACCTGGCCGTTGATCACCGAATGCAGCACATCGCTGCCCCGGGCCGCATAGACCAGGTGCGAGACCGGATCGTACATGGGGGTCAGGTGGGGCTGGTGGGTATCCACCACGATCAGGTCGGCGCGCTTGCCGACTTCCAAGCTGCCGATCTCGTGCGCAAGGCCCAGCACCCGCGCCGCATTGCGCGTCGTCATGGCCAGCACCGTGGCGGCATCCATCACCGTGGGGTCCAGGCGTTGCACCTTGTGCAGCTTGGCGGCCGTGTCCATCTCGCCGAAGAGGTCCAGGTTGTTGTTGCTGGCGCAGCCGTCGGTGCCCAGCCCCACGCAGACCCCGGCGGCCAGCAGATCGGGAACCGGCGCCACCCCCGAGGCCAGCTTCATGTTGCTTTCGGGATTGTGGGAGACTTTGACGTCGTTTTGGGCCAGTAGGGCGATGTCTTCTGCGGTGAGCACCACGGCATGACAGGCCACCAGGCGCGGCGACAACACCCCCAGGTGGGCCAGGTGGCCGGTGGGGGTGCGTTTGTACTTCTCCTGAATCTGGGCCACCTCGGCCTGGGTTTCGGAAAGATGGATGACCAAAAGAGCCCCATGGTCTGCAGCCAGACTCGCCGCCCGGGTGAGCAGCTCCGGCGCGCAGAGATAAGGCGAGTGGGGTTCGATGGCGACGCGGATCAGCGGGTCGTTTTTCCAGCGCGCCAGCAACGCCTGCGCATAGGCAAAGCCTTGGTCGATGGGGCCGTAATTGGGCGAAGGAAAATCGAAGAAGACCTCCCCCACCACGGCCCGCAGGCCGCACTGCCGGGCCGCCTCGGCCACGGCCGCTTCGAACAGGTACATGTCGCAAAAGCAGGTGGTGCCCGAGCGGATCAGCTCGGCGCAGGCCAGGCGCGTGCCCACCCGCACCAATTCCGGCGTCAGCTTGGCCTCGGCCGGAAAGATGTGTTCGTTGAGCCAGGTCATCAGCGGCAGGTCGTCGGCCAGCCCGCGAAAGAGCGCCATGGCCGCGTGGGTGTGGGTGTTGATCAGGCCGGGCAGGATCAGGCCGCCCCCGGCGTCGAGGGTTCGTGCGGCCGGCCATTGGGTAAAATCGGCGCTGGGTCCGACCGCCGTTATGCTTTGCCCGACCACGGCCACGGCGCCGTCAGGGATGACGGTCCGCTTCTTATCCATGGTCAACACCGTACCGTTGCGGATCAGCAGATCGACGCGTTTTTCGCTGTTACCCTTCATTGAGCCCCTCCAAAACCCTGCCGATGACCGCCGCCAAACGCGGGGCCGCGGATCGGGCCACGGCAATGATGCCATCCACGTCGGCCGGCTGGGCGTTATCGGGCATGCACATGTTGGTGATGGTGGCAAAAGCCAGGACGCGCAGGCCGCTATGCACGGCCGCGATGGTTTCCATCACCGTGGAAAAACCCACCGCATCGGCGCCGATGGTACGCAGGAGGCGCATCTCGGCCGGCGTTTCCAGGCTGGGCCCCTTTAGACCGGCATACACGCCGCTGGGCAGTTCGATTCCCAAGGCGTGGGCCTGGCTCAGCGCCTTTTCCCTGAGAACAGGGCTGTAGGCCGCGGTCATATCTGGAAAACGGGGCCCCCAGAGCGCTTCGTTCGGGCCGATGAGCGGGTTGGCGCCGGTCAGATTGATGTGGTCGGCCACCAGCATGATATCGCCGCAGCCAAATGCGGGGTTGAGGCCGCCCGAGGCGTTGGTGAGCACCAGGGTTTTGACCCCCAGCGCTTGCAGCACGCGTATGGGAAAGGTGACCGCCTGGGGCGAGTAGCCTTCGTAAAGGTGCAGGCGGCCCTGCAAGAGCACCACCGGCCGGCCGGCCCAGCGGCCGAAGATCCAGCGGCCGGCATGGGACTGGACGGTGGAGACCGGAAAATTGGGGATCTCGCCATAGTCCACCGCAGTCTCTATTTCCAAAGCGTCGGCCATATCGCCCAGACCGGTGCCGGCCATAACGGCCACCGGGGGTCGCAGGGTGCTGCGAACTCGTAAAAAGTCGGCCGCGGCGGCGGCGGTGGACGCGTTGTACAAAGAAACGGGTTCTGGCATTATTTTTCTCTCCACGCGCTGGCGGCACATATTATTAGAATCTGAGGGCTTATAGTCCACGGTCGGAGCAGCGTCAAGCCGCGTGGCGGGGCTACCCGCAACCCTTCTCAACGGACTTTTCGCAAGGCGAACGGATTGACTTTAACCAGGGTTTATGAGATGGTCCCGCTTTGATTTTTGACTTATAAAAGCGGATCATATCCAGCGAGCAGCCCAACGGCTGCGGACCACCGGGTGAATTCCCGGAGGGAATACGAATGATCGATTTCGACGGCGCTGGTTCTTCCGGTCAAGTCATCTATGGTCCGCTGGCTTCGTGAAGTCATCGACTTTATTGAGGATTAAAACATCACACATGAAAATTTCCGAACTGAAAGATATCCTTAAAGCCGAGGTGTTGGTGGGTGAGGACCAACTCGGCGATGTGGTTTCGGGGGGAGGCGCGGCCGACCTGATGGATGACGTGCTGGCCGCGGCGGCCAAAGGCTGCGCGCTGCTCACCGGCGTCACCACCACCCATGTCATACAGACCGCCCGCATCTCCCAGGTAGCCGCCGTGGTGATTGTGCGCGGTAAAAAGCCGCCGGAAGAGGTGATCCAGATGGCGCGCACCTATGGCATTCCCTTGTTGCTCACCGACTACTCGCTCTTTGTGGCCTGCGGAAGGCTTTACATGAACGGCATCCGCGGCCTGGATGGATCATGGTAGCATTGCTTGAAACGCAAGTTCAGAGTGATCGCTACCGATCATTATCGGAATCGGATCGTGTCCATCCGGAAATGGGATATTTTCGTCGCGTTCAATGGACGCTATATAGCTTCCGCAAGCGGGAGGGCTCGTCCGGCGACGGTGTGTAGATAAAATCTTCTGGGGAGATTCAAAGCAATGGTAGAAGCGATTTGGGTGATGGGCGGTTTGGGGATTATCGTGGGGGTTGGTTTGGCCATAGCCTCCAAGGTCTTCTATGTCTATGTGGACCCTAAAATCCTCGATGTCGAGGCGGCTCTGCCAGGCGCCAATTGCGGCGGCTGCGGTTTTGCGGGCTGTTCGGCCAATGCCGAAGCCATCGTGGCCGGCAAGTCCCCAGCCAATTCCTGCGTGGCGGCCGGCGATGAAGTGGCCCAGGCCATCGCGGTCATCATGGGGATGAGCCTGGAGGCCAAGGAACCCGACATCGCCCTGCCCGGCTGTACCTACGGCGTGGCCGACGCGGATACCAAATTCGTCTATGACGGCCTGAACGACTGCCGGGCCGTGGCCATGCTCAACGGCGGCATGAAAGTGTGCACCATCGGCTGCCTGGGGTTGGGCACCTGCGCCCGGATGTGCCCCTTCGGCGCCATTGTCATGGGGCCCAAGGGCCTTCCGGTGGTGGATGAAAAGCGCTGCACCGGATGCGGCACCTGCGAGCGGGTCTGCCCCAAGCATATCATCACCCTTTCCTCGGTCACCCGGCGCATCCTCAAGGAGTACACCACCGAAGATTGCACCACGCCTTGCCAGCGCGCCTGCCCGGCCGGCATCAACATCAGCGCCTACATCGGCGCCATTGCCGAGGGAGACAACAACCGCGCGGTTCAGGTCATCAAGGAGCGCAATCCCTTTCCGACGGTTATCGGTCGCATCTGCCCGCGGCCCTGCGAGAACGAGTGTCGGCGCCAATACGTGGACGAACCCCTGGCCATCAACTTTCTCAAGCGCTATGCCGCCGATCAGGAGATGGCCCAGGGCAAGCATGTACAACCTTACAAGGCGCCCGGGAGCGGCCGGCGCGTGGCGGTGATCGGCGGCGGCGTGGAAGGCCTTTCGGCCGCCTTCTTCACGGCTCGCATCGGACACAGCGTAACGGTCTTCGAGGCCCAGGAGCAGTTGGGCGGTTTGCTGCGCGGCGCCATCGCGCGCTACCGATTGCCCATGGACATCCTGGACTGGGACATCGAGGGCATCAAGGAGATGGGGGTCCAGACGGAAACCGGCAAGCTGCTGGGCCGCGATATCTCCGTGGTCGATCTGCTGGCCCAGGGATATCAGGCGGTCTTTCTGGCCGTAGGCGGATGGGATAGCCGTCTGGCCCGCACCAGCGGCAAGGAAGATGCCCTTCCGGCGCCGGGCTGCCACCTGTTGATCGACATCGCCAAGGCCGGCAGCCCGGGATATGCGCCAATCAATCTGGATGGCCATGTCGTCATCGTGGGCAATGCCAACCTGTCGCCCCAGATGATCCAACGCTGCAAGCAACTGGGCGCCCAGGAGATCACCTTGCTGGTCCGTGACGCGGGCGGCGACATGAACGTTGCGCCGGCGCAGGTTCGGGCCAAGACCGGCATCGGCCGCCTCTACGGCCAGGGCAACGATCTGGAAGCCGTGGAGTTGATCGATCTTTCCAGCGGTGCAACCGAAAAGGTCGCCGCGCGCCATGTGATCTTCGCCGCCGGCCGTGTACCGGAACTGGTCTTCATCCCTGCGCCGGCCGCGCCCGCCCCCGAAGGCGCCCCTGCAGAAACCCCTGTGGCCGGGGCCTGGGAAGCGTTGCCCCCCTATAAACAACCGGCCTGCCACCAGGAGAGCGGCTTAATGGCCCAAGGCGATGCGCTCACCGATTTTTCGGCGGCCATTAAAGCCATCGCCGCCGGACGCCGGGCAGCGGCATCCATTCATCGGCTGCTCTATAATCTGCCGCTGGAACTGGCCGACAATGTGGTGGCACCCGAGACCATGATCCAGAATGTCCATCGCGTGGAGTTGGTCCCTTTGCGCCTGCGGCAGCTCATGCCCCTTTCCGATGACAAGCAGGTTGCCCAGGGCCATGAGTTGGAAAAGGGTTTTTCAGCGGCCATGGCCAAAACCGAAGCCGAACGTTGTCTGCGCTGCGGCCTGATCTGCTATCGTCGCGAGCAGGAGAACGCGACCCAAAAAGTGGCCGTCTCCGGCTGATGTCGAGTATATAAGCGCGAAGCGATCCATTCCTTTCAGGAAAGTACAAATGGCCATCGAACAAGGCATCGTCATCCGAGCCGGCGCAGCCACCGCCTGGGTTAAAACCGTGCGCGCCGGCGCCTGCGCGTCCTGTGCGTCCAGAGATCAGTGCAATGCCGGACAGGGGGCCCAAGATCAGGAAGTGGAGGCCATCAATCTGGCCGGCGCACGGGCAGGCGACCGCGTTCAACTGGCCATCCGCACCGGGGCCTTGCTCAAGGCCACGTTTATGCTCTATATCTTTCCTATCTTGTGCATGCTTGCGGGGGGTGCCGTCGGCGACTGGATCGCCCCGAACTTCGATGCCAACCCTTCAATAGTTGCCATGCTTGCCGCCATGGGATGCTTCGGGGCGGCCCTCATCGTGGTGCACATCGGGGGGCGGCGCATGGGTGCCAAAGAAGAATATCGCCCTAAAATTATCCGTATACTATCTCATATGCAGCAAGAGTCCCTAACACAGGATGGCGCCCTCCCCTGCGCCCCCCAGGACAACCGGTAAGGATAAGACGCCAGATGATTGAAAAGGTTTTCATCACCAGCAGCAACACGGCCACCTTTGTCTGCCCCCAATGTGGCAATGTCACCACGGCCAACGTGTCCAAATATGCCGCCACCGACAAGAAGATCACCGTCAAGTGCAATTGCAGTTGTGGCCACCGCTTCAGCGTCGTGCTAGAAAAACGCCGCCAGTACCGAAAAACCACCGATTTGCCGGGTATGTACTTCTACCGTCAGCCCAACGGGGAGATGGACAAAGGGATCATGCGGGTAGTGGATATCTCCAGCACCGGGCTCAAGCTTAAACTCAACGTGCCCCGCAATTTCGAAGTGGGCGAAATGCTGCGCGTTGAATTCCACCTCGACGACAAAAGGCGCACCTTCATCGAAAAGCGCGTGACGGTGCGCAACGTGACCCAGGCCCTGGTGGGCACCGCCTTTGCGCCCAACGAAGGGGACGATCCCAACCTTGGGTTCTACCTGATGTCCTGAAAAGCGTCGCCCTTTCTTCTTGGCGATAAGGCTCCCCATCCTGATATGGCCGCGCCGGCCGCCTTCCGATCATTTTCCACTTCCCACATTCCTCTTTCGCCTCTATAATTCCATCAACCTTTATTGATGGAGAAATATGCAAGCACCCCCTTTGCAGGAATGGCTATGGGAACAACGCGGACGTCAATGTACCGAGAAGCTGCGCAAGAACGGGTTCGATGCCTACTGGACGCCTGACCTGGAGACCGCACGCAACCAGATCCTTTCGATATGCGCCCGCCACAGCACCTTCGGATTCGGAGGCTCGGACACGGTCCGCCAACTGGGCATCATCGAGCATTTGAAATCGGCGGGCAAAACCGTCTTTGACCATTGGCAACCAGATCTTAGCCCCCCGGAGAGCCTGGCCATCCGCCGGTCCCAATTGACCTGCGACTGTTTTTTCTGCAGCGCCAACGCCATCAGTCTCAGCGGGGAAATCGTCAATGTGGATGGCGCCGGCAACCGCACCAGCGCCATGGGGTTCGGTCCGTCCCAAGTCATCATCGTGGCCGGCATGAACAAAATTACGGAGGATTTACCCGCCGCCCTGCGCCGCGTGCGTGAAGTGGCCGCGCCCTTGCGGGCCAAAAGCCTGAACATGCAAACCCCTTGCGCCGAAAGCGGCCGGTGCGCGGACTGCAACGCGCCCCAGCGCATTTGCCGCATCACCACGATCTTGCATCGGCAGCCGGTGTTGACGCCCACCAGCGTCTTTCTGATCAACCAGGCGCTGGGGTATTAAGGTATGCAATCGCGGCATCAGAGGCCCCCGATGAAAAGAATGCGATGTTTTCAATTGACCACGATTCTGTCCCTGATGTTCTGCCTGCTTCCGCCCACCCCTCTTGCCCAGGATGCGGCAGGGTCGGAACAAGTCCTGGCCAAAGTCAATGGAACGGCCATCGACAGCCAGGAATTCGCCTTTGAAATCGGGATGCTCACGGCTGAAATGATCCGCCGCAACGATCCCTTGACCGCAGCGCAACTTTCTGACCTGCGGCCGCAGCTATTGGAAAACCTGATCGACCGCGAACTGCTTTATCAGCACGCCCAACAGCGCAAAATCAAAGCCCTCGACAAATGGGTGGAGGCCGCCTTCGCCGACCTCAAAGGACAGTTGGCGCGGGTCGGTTCCCTGCAGGGCTACCTGGCCGACAGCGGCATGACCCAAGCGCAGTTGAAGGCACGCCTGGCCAAAGGGGTGGTGGTGGAGCGCTTGATGCGCCAGGAGACAATCCGCGCGATAACGGTCAGCGAAGCCGAAATGCAGGTTTTTTACCGCAATCACCCGGACCTGTTCAGCGCCCGTGACACCGTCCGCGCACGCCACATCCTTATCGCCCCTCAAGATGCAAGCGATGTCGCCCGGGCCGAAGCGCTCCAGAAAATTCAAGCGCTGCAAATGAGAATCGAACAGGGTGAAGAATTGGCCGTTCTGGCCTTGACCTATTCGGATTGCCCAAGCAGGGCCCAGGCCGGCGATCTCGGTTACCTGACGCGCGAAGAAATGGTGGCACCGTTTGGCGATGCAGTTTTTGCGTTGGACCCGGGGCAGGTCAGCGATGTGATCATCACGCGTTTTGGCTATCACCTCATCAAGCTCCTGGAGCGTATTACCGCCGCCCCGCCCAACTATCTGGAGGCTCGGGCCGAAATCGAACATATTCTTCGACGCGAGAAAGAGAATGCCGTCGTCAGAGCGTACATCGCAGAGCTAAAGAATCAGTCCATCATTGAGCGTTTGGGGACAGCGCCGACAAAAAATCCGTCACCAAGCAGTAGTGAAGCGAGGGCAACAAACTGAAGCAAGTTTTTTTCTTGACCAACCCTCGGAGGTTCGCTTATTGTGATTCTGAACGATATTCAGGAAATGGCTCTGTAATGGTTATAAAAATGGGCCTGCCCCCCACCAGCGTGATATCGTTCCAGGGCGGGTGCATCGCTGGAGTGCGAACGATCTAGACAGGAGGACAACGCTTTGGCAAATGGTACTGTGAAGTGGTTCAACAACAAAAAGGGGTATGGCTTCATCAACGAAGAGAACGGTCGGGACATTTTCGTGCACTTCTCGTCAATTACGATGGATGGTTACAAAACCCTCAATGAAGGGGATCAAGTAACCTTCGACATTGAAGAAAGCGCCCGCGGTCCGGAAGCCAAAAACGTTCGTAAGCCGTAACGCTTCAAACCGAAGAAAAGGCATCATGCTCATCGAGGCGCATGATGCCTTTTTTCTGAGGCGGTAGCCGATTAATAACCGTCCACTTGAGCCAACTCTTTGAGGCCGAGCTTCTCCGGGCCTCCTCGGGAGTCGCCGGTTCGTTGCCCAGTTCGCGGCCGATGCGGATGATTTTCGCTACCCGCTCCGGCGTCGCTTCTGCTACCCCCCTCTCCAGATACGAATTTTCTTCCAACTTACCAGAGGGCAACCCTTTCCCTGCCAAGGCCAACCCACGATTTCTTGACAAATGGGCGCGGGCCACTAGTGTTTTGTTATGTTGCGTTCGGCCCATGGGAAATGGGGTCGTCGGAGCGCAACCACGCGACCAAATACACAAAAGGAGGGCACGTTATGGAAATGCCCAAACGTGATACGACTGGAAAGTGTCAAGGCGAATGCCGGAATCGTCATCTGGAAGGCGACCAGGAGCGCCAAAGAGAGATCGATGAGATGAAGATGAGCTACAGCACCCCCGCCGAAAAGAGCCCGGAATGGGTTCACGATCGCAACGATCCGCCCGGCAGCATGGGTGGCCGGGTATGATGCCGTTGGAATTCAGGCCGATAGTTTGAGTTAACGAAGCGATGGGGAGGGGCAGCCCTCCTCATCATCCCCCCGAGATCAGCAGATCAGCATTCGCTTCTTAAGCGCTTATACTCGATCCAAAGATTCCCCCCCGCCCATAACAGCGCAGCGATCATGAGCACGATGCCCACCCCATGGGCCAAAAAGGCCAGAGCATGATCCATCCTGAGCAGGCCAAGGGTTCTTAAGAGATACTCCCAATCGTGATAATCTTCGACATCCTTGCCGGTGACGCCCCCTAGCAGGATTAATTCCAGGGCCCGGGCATCGTTGATGTAAGGCGCGATGTCCATGAAGCTTTCGGCCAGCCACCATTGGGCCACCGCCGCGCCGAAGGCATCCCGCGTGCGGATCAATAAGACACCGAGGCAAACGGCCGGCATCAGCAACTGCCCCAGCGTGCCCCCCAGCACCTGCATGAAACGCCCCAGCGGACTGAAGATAATGTGGCCGGCCTCGTGAAACGGCAGGTTCACCAGGTGCATGAAACTTTCCCCGACCCGATTGGATTGGATGGAGGCAAAAAGAAAGGTAAAGCTCCAGATTACGAGCAGAATGAGCAGCAGCGCCCGGCCGAAGACGATCAGCGCGTTGGGGTCGTTCGGCACCGGAAAAAACAACTCTTTCCAAGTCATCCCCGGCGCTTCGATGACTTCGACGGCCGCCGGTGGTCTCGCGACATCCACGGGGCGGGGTTGGCGCAGCTTGGCGAAAATGACCCCGCAGGCTACGCATTCCAGTCGTCCGTCGTCCTGTTCGAAATTGCACTTGGGGCATTTCATGATCTATTTATCGCCACATAGGGGCGCCACCTATAGGCCCTATCTATCCATTTGAATCCAAGTGGACTCCCTGATATACCCCATCCCATGTCAGACTCCCGCCTCGTCTACTCTACCGAAACCGGTCGCGTCTGTCCGCACTGCGGTCGTCCCGCGACCCATTGCCGGTGCAAGAAAAAACCGCCACCGCAGCCAGCCAAACCATTTCCAGCCGATGGTGTTGTCCGCATCCAGCGCGAAACCCATGGCCGCAAGGGCAAAACCGTCAGCGTCATCCATGGATTGTCTTTAGCGGCCAGTGAGTTGGAAGCCTTGGCCCGATTCCTGAAGCAGCGCTGCGGCAGCGGCGGAACCGTCCAGGACGGCGCCATCGTCATCCAGGGCGATCATCGCCCACGCCTCCGGGAAGAGCTCGAAAAAAAAGGCTATACCGTCAAATTGGCAGGCGGTTGATCAAGGGAAATTTCAAAACCCGATGGATTCCGCCCGCGCCAAATGACGGGCGGCCACACCGCGCCAGGCATCGCCGCAAGCGTCGGCCAGGGCCACCGCCAGGTGTTGGGGCCGTGTCAGGCCCTGGCGCCCCAGGCCATTGAGACACGCCGGGCAATTGGTCAGCAGCAGGTGCCGGGGGGTTTCGGCCAGCCGCGGCGCCAGCGCCGAGCGCTTGCGCGCCAGCATGGCGGCGGCGATGTCCGGTCGGCTCAAGGCCAGGGTGCCGGCTTCGGAGCAGCAGTGCGGGATGGATTCGACCCCCTGGGGGGCGATGGGGTTTAATAATTCCACCCCCCCGCCATCTAAGGAATCGTGGCAAGGCGGGTGGTAAAAGCATTTGCCCGGCAGCGTGACGTCCAACCCCCGGGCCAGCACAAAGGCTGAAACGTCGATGATTGGCGCGTCGAAGATATCGGTGACATGGATGTGCTTCAGGGCTTCGCGGCAGGTGCCGCAACTGACGATGCAAGCGTCGAAATCCAAATCGCCCAGCATGGAACGAATCTGGTTGAAGATGATCGTATTGCGCAACTCCTGCCGGTGGGTCAGATCGGTTTTGGCATTGGCCTGGGCCGGATAGCCGCAGCAAAGGTGCCTGGGCGGCAGCACGACGCGCAGGCCGGCCTGCACCAACAAAAAAATCGTGGCCAAGGCGACATCGCCGTGCACTCTTTCCGAGCCGCACCCTGGGAAGTAGAAGACGGTGCCGGCCGCGGAGTTCTCCGGCCGCACCAGCAGGGCGTGATTCGAATCGTGGGACCGAGGGTAGAGGTCCGTCAGCGGCCGCGCCGAGATCGGCGGCGCGGGTGCATATAACGAGGCCAGCATTTTCGAATGCCGCCATCCCTGGCCGATCCATCGGGCGCCCACGCGTTGCAGCGTGCCGCCCCATTGCAGGACGCCACGGCGCATCAAGCGGTTGGCCGTCTGGGAGCGGGTGGCGAGATACCCCAGCACGATGCGCGTGGGCCAGGCGGTCTGCCGCAGGCCGCGGGCGATGAGGACTTCGCGCTCGAGAATCGACACCTCGGCCGTATCGATGTTGACCGGACACGGCGCCAGGCACTTGTGGCACAGGGTGCAGTGATCGGCGATCTCCTTGAGCCAGCGCAGGGGCCGCAGTCCCATGGCCTGGGAGCGCTGGGCGTCGTAGAGCAAGGCTTCGATGATCGCGGTCAAGGCCATGTTCTTGTTGCGCGGGTGATAAAAGAGATTGCCGGCCGGAAAGAAGGTGCAACAGGCGGTTTTGCAGCGGCCGCA
>Ga0209163_1003469_pt1 | contig 11527 bp, 7 predicted proteins | sample MTBAKSrepl2MetaG_FD_187457 | JGI IMG/M metagenome (GOLD analysis project Ga0209163, IMG submission 187457) | Enrichment culture microbial communities om Arthur Kill intertidal strait, New Jersey, USA, that are MTBE-degrading - MTBE-AKS2 (Arthur... | ecosystem: Environmental > Aquatic > Marine >...
TTGTTTTTGTAAAATTCTCAGCCGCATTTATAAAGTCTATTGATTTGACCCGATCCTACCCCATCACATAGGAGTTTGAGAAAAGCTTTCTTCAGACTAAATCCTGAGGAGGAGAGTCTATGCCGATATTCATACATGCATCTGACATCCATCTTGATTCTCCCTTGCAAGGCTTATTACACTATGAAGGTGCTCCTCCTGTTGAAGAGATCAGGGGGGCCACTAGGCAGGCTTTAGATAACTTGGTCAATTTTGCTCTATCCGAAAAGATAGACTTTCTGCTTATCGCCGGCGATCTCTACGATGGAGACTGGCAGGATTTCAATACGGGTCTCTATTTCGCCAAACAGATGCGTACTCTTGGCGAAGCGGGCATACCGGTCGCCGTAGTTTGCGGTAATCACGATGCTGCCAACACCATGACCAAAACTTTAATTATGCCCGAAAACGTTAAGATTTTCAGTTTCCGCAAGCCTGAGACTTGGAAGCTCGAGGATCTAAGCGTTGCTATCCATGGACAGAGTTACGCAAGTAGAGATGTCTATGAGAATATAGGAATTTTTTATCCGGATCCGGTGCCAGATTCATTCAATATTGGCATTCTGCATTGCTTAATATCTGGTACCGAAGGTCACCTGCCATACGCCCCGTGTACCTTGGATGAGCTTGCGGCCAAGGGCTACGATTACTGGGCGCTTGGCCATGTGCACAAGTTTGGTGTGCTCAGGAAACAGCCGCACATTGTTTACCCTGGCTGCACACAGGGTCGGCATATTAGAGAACCCGGCGCCAAGGGTTGTGTCTTGGTAGAAGCCGAAAAAGGTGATATTCGCACAGAATTTGTACCCCTGGATGTTCTTCGCTGGATAGAGGTCAAAGCAGATATCAGCGACGCACAGAACGTTGAGCAGGCGGCGGTTGCCTTTGGAGAAAGATTAAGTCAAGCGATGTCTGATCTTGAAGGTTTGAACGCTTGTGTCCGAGCTACCTTAACAGGCCGCTGTCCTGGCCACGGGCGCCTTTCTTCCAACCCTGAAAATTTGGCTGCCAACATTCGTGCCGTGGCCTCTGATGTATCACACGGTAAGGTCTGGATAGAGAAGGTTCAGCTACAGACCGGGCCGGTAATCGATTTTGATAGTCTTGCTGAAAGCGATACGCCCCAAGGTGAGCTTTTACGATACCTGAAGGAACTTGCTGAAAGCCCGCAGGTTTTTGAGGAGCTGGGGCTGGATATGACTGGACTGAAATCCAAACTGTCCGGAAGTGGTGTGGAAATACAGGAGGAAGAAGCAAGCAAGATACTTTCTGATGTTAGGGACATTTTGCTGAGCATGCTGGCAGACGAAGATAATATGGGGGGTTAGTGATGAAGATCAACTTGTTCAAGCTTCTCGCCTATGGGCCGTTTACGGATAAAATCCTCGATTTTTCAGACGGCAGGTTTGGCTTGCACGTCGTTTATGGTCCCAACGAGGCCGGTAAAAGTACGGCCCTGCGGGCTCTAATTGGGTTGCTTTACGGTTTGGGACACAGAGTTGAAGATGCCTGGGTTCACGAATACGACAAATTGACCGTGGGGGCATCTTTTTCACTGCCTGACGGCAAAGTGTTAAACCTTACACGTTACAAGCGCCGAAAGAATGACTTGATCGACGAAGATACGGGCAAGCCGTTTGATCAGGCAAGGCTTGAGCTTTATTTGGGTAATATGAGCCGGGCGGGATTTGAACACGCTTTTGGCATTTCTCACGATTCGTTAAGGCAAGGCGTCGAAAGCGTGCTAGCTGCCGGTGGAGACTTGGGCCATGCGTTGTTTGCGGCTACCTCCGGGCTGAACACTTTGAAACAGGTTATGGGCAAATTGGAAGCTCAGCAAAACCAATTGTTTACTCCACGCTCGCAAAAAGCGGCCATCAATGCAGGAATTTCTCAATTGAATAAATTGCGCAAGGAGCAGCGAGATGCATCTGCCAGCCACCGTAAATGGAAATATATGAAAAGCCGGCTTGATGATCTTCAGAAGCAGGAAAAAGAACTAACCAACAGGTTGAATGAACTTACCACCGAGATAAGTCTTTTTTCCCGCTACCAAGATGCTATAAAGTATGTAGCCAAACTGGACAAGCTACAGAAGGATTTAGAGGAAATCGGACCCGTGCCGATCCTGTCTTCTAATTTTTCAGAGCGTCGCGTAGAAGCTCAGGTTGAGATTCAAGGAGCTAAACAAGCGGAACGGGACCTTGTTCAGTCTATAGCCGAAATTACAAAAGAACTCGAGACATTGACCTTTGACGATAAACTCCTAGACAATGCATCCCTTGTCGAGAACTTGGCAAAAGAAACAAGTGTACACACCAAAGCAATAAAAGACAGCACTGCTTTGAAGGCAGAGATATTACATCTGCATGAATCCGCTGAAAAATCTTTAAGAGAACTTCGTTCAGATTTGACTATTGAAGCAAGCGATAGACTGCGCTTGTCTAAATCGGAAAAGACAAGAATTTCCAGGCTAGGTATAAAGCGCGCAACTTTAGAAAAAGAAGTTGCCGAAGCCGAAAGCAATCTTGGAAACACCCGCAGAAACCTTGCATCGGCCAAAGCTGAGTTGGGCAGTTTGGGAGAGTCGCAAGATACCGGTGCACTGGAAGGATGCCTGGAACGTGCTTCAGAGTTAGGTAAGTTAGAGCAACGTATCTCTGAAGCTCAAGCGGATATCAGCAAACTAACCGAACAGGCCAAGGTGGACATTGAAGCTTTGGGTCAGTGGACTGGCAATCTGGAAGAGCTAGAAAAATTACCTTTACCTTCCGAAGAGACCATGCGTCGTTTTGAAACGGATTTGACAAAATTGGGTCAAAAACTCTTCGAAACTGACAAAGAGGCGACTATATATGAAGAGCAACTGGCAGAGAAACAAAAAGCCCTGGCTGACCTAACCCGGGTCAAGGAGCTACCGGGTATTGATGACCTGTGGGCTCATCGCAGCCTTCGAGATAAGGGTTGGTTGTCTGTACGTGATGTTTGGTTGAATGAAAAAGAACCTGATCCGGAATTTCTGGCTACGTTTCCCGACGGCATTGACTTGGCCGATGCATATGAGCAAAGCGTCCGCAAGGCTGATTCTACAGCCGATGTTTTGCGTGAAGACGCGGAGGCTGTAGCCAAAGCCGAGGGGCTTCGATGGGAAATCGATGCTTTGAAGGATAAACTGGGGAAAGATATCGATAGGCGCCGAGCACTTGAAAAAAAGCAAAGGACGCTGTGGGACCAGTGGTTGAAAATCTGGAAACAATTGGGTGTCATCGCCCTTCCTCCTCGGGAGATGGCTTCGTGGGCCAACAGGGTAGAGGACCTCAAGCGTCGAGCACAAGATATTAGAGACCGGAAAGCTTCAATATCTAGCCTGGAGAAGGAACTTTGCAGATTGAAAGCAGATATAAAACACGCCCTTATTCGTTTGGTAGAAAACGTGCCGGAAAATCTCAGTTACACAAGCCTGTTGGATATGGCAAAGCGCATCGTCAAGTATCATGTAAATTTGCGCACCAAGCGCCAAGAACTGCAAAATCGAATCACGAGCTTTCAGCATGACATCGATTCAAACAAGCAGCGTCAGAGTGAAGCCGAGCAAGCATATAAGAATTGGTCAAATGTTTGGGCCGATGCTATAAAACCGCTTGGTTTTGGAGCTGATTCCGAACCGGAGGAAATTAATGATTTCATACTAGTTCTAGACCAGGTTTTTGTTGCACTTGCCGATGCTAACAGTAAGAAAACCCGCGTTGAAGACATAGAGGACGATTATCAGGAATACAGTAAACGGGTATTTGATTCTATAGATAAATTGGCACCCGATCTAAGAGGTCGCAAGCCCGAAGAAGCTGCCTTCGTATTAAATTCTCGCCTGGCCACAGACAAAGATCGTCGAAAGGATCAACAGAAGCTTGAAAATGAAAAGAAGAACAAAAACTCTCAACTGTCAAAGGTTAGAGAAAGGCTTGCTGCCCATCAAGAAGCTTTGCGCTTGCTATGCGCAGAAGCAAAGACAGACGATCCTGAGCAATTACCGGAAATTGAGAAAAAGGCTCAAGCCAAAAGCAATCTGATAAATGAACTTAGTGCGGTAAAAGAACGGCTAACCGAATTGGCCGCCGGGGAAGCCTTGGAAATTTTTGTTGCTCAAATTAAAAAACAAAATCCTGATGAATTGCAGGCTAAACTCGAAAGGATTTCTGCGGAAAAAGATAAGCTGCAGAACGACGAAAAAAACCTGGTCAGAGATATTGCTCTGGCTAACAAAGACCTGGATGAAATAGGTGGTGAATCCAAAGCGTTGGAAATTGCAGAGGAAGCAGAAGGGATGGTCGGACAGATCCAAACTGATGTAGATAACTATATCCGTTTAAAATTGTCTCATTTAGTTCTCGCGAAAGCCATTGAGCGCCATCGCATGGCGAACCAGAGCCCGGTGCTGGAAACCGCCGGTAAATACTTTAAAGATATAACGAGAGGGCGGTTTGCTGATATAAAGTCCGATTTTGACGACAAGGGTGATCCGGTGATTAAAGGTGAACGACCGGACGGGAAAATGCTCACCCTCGCTGAGATGAGTGACGGAAGCAGGGACCAACTATTTCTAGCCCTAAGGCTTGGAGGCCTGGCAAGATATGTTAAAGCCAATGGTCCAATGCCTTTCATAGTTGATGACGTATTAGTCCATTTTGATGATGACAGGTCTACAGCGGTCCTTTCTGCGTTTGGCGATCTATCTAAAAAAACTCAGATTATTTTCTTTACTCATCACAAACATCTTGTAAGATTGGCTGAATCTTTTGTGTCCGATGAGATTTTGAGAGTTCACGAACTTTAATACGATCTTTCCGGTGTCTGGCGGGACGAAGGGACGGCTTTCTATAGAGTAAAAATATGGACCGCGTGACAGCATAATCTTCTATAGTTGATAGGATCGGCTCGTCGGAGCTGCGTTGCACCGGCCCAACTGTCCAATAACATATTTTTCGTTCTTGCAGCCCCCGCCCAAGGGGCGAAGCCATCTCAGAAATTCTTGGCTGGCGCCTAATTTACTTAATTCATTACCTTCCGCCCACTATCTCCCGCGACCGTTCCTTACCCCGGTCCGACAGGCCCAGGCCGTCAATCTCCCGGTCCAGTTGGGCCCGGCTGCCGCAGCCGGAGACGTAGCCGTTGAGTCTGGCCGCGGCGGTCGAGTTCACAAAATCGTCTAAATTTGGATAGACGGCCAGCAGCTCCCCGGCCAGATCGGGCACGCCGCGCAGGTAATATTTCTGATGGTAGTCCTCGGCCCAATGGAAACCGGTCAAGGGCAGAATTTGGGTCTTGATTTTCTGGCCCAACCTCCGGGCCGCCTGGTCTCGGGTTTCCTCGGCCAGCCGTTTTTGCTCCTCGTTATGATAGAAGACCGCGGTCATGTATTGCCGGGACCAGGATTGACCGGCCGGATTGTGGCTCCGCCAAAAAATTTCAAGCAGGTCCCGGAAGGAAATAACCTTGGGGTCATAATCGATCTGAATGGTTTCGGAATGATCCCCCAAGCGGTGATAGGTCGGGTTGGGGCTGGTCCCGCCCGCGTAACCGACCCTGGTTCGAATCACGCCGTCCAGACACCCGAACCGGGCGTCCGGTCCCCAGAATCAGCCCAGGGCGAAAGTGGCCGTTTCGACCTGGGCCGGCGCGGCGGCGTCCAGGGCCGGGATTTCCATCTTTTTCGCGGCGGCCTGTATATTTTTCATGGATTCTCCTTCTTTGTTCGGGGTCATTGGTTCTCTCACGTCCGCGACTAAAGCCCAGGCCGTGAGCAAAAGCAACAAAACCAGGGCGGCCGGGACTAAACGCTTGAAAATAATCCGATCACGGCCACGATCGGTATTCTTCAGGGTCATGGTTCACCTTTTTCTTGCGCCCGTTAAGGGACAAAGAATTACACTTTAAAAGATAATTATCGGAGAATAATATTCAAGGGACAGCAATCAACAATGAGGGATTATTAAAGCAAGGGGGGCGTCAAGTTTTAGGTTCAAAGGTCTAATATCAAGTTGCCTTCAAACAAAGTTCATCCGCCTGTCATGGCCGGCCCCGCGCTGGGCGGGGCCGCTGCAGCGTGACGACGAAACAATCTCTTTAATTTCAAAGGATTGCTCCGGTCCGTCCGCGATGAACCTCGCCATGACCCGATAGTTTCTTGATATTAATGACCACCATTTTGAGCCAAAAAATCTAGTCTCATAACTTATTTCAAGACTTTAGCCATTTTGAATACGGGAACATCCGTTTCACCCCGGGCCGGCCCGGATGATTTGCTGGTGGACCGTGGGCCGGCCATTGGAATGTCGGCCCGAGATTTGCTCAGCAAATTCCTTCTCTAAACGACCGGAGTGGCTGGATCGGTCGCCGAGGCTTCCGGGGTTCGTCTAAAACGGGCCAATCGGCCCTGGAAGGCCTCGAGGTAAAGATAGAAAACCGGGGTGACGAACAAAGTCAGGAATTGACTGAACAGCAACCCGCCGACCACGGCCAGACCCAGGGGCTGACGCGCCTCTCCCCCCGCTCCATATCCCAAGGCTATGGGCAGCGTCCCCATAAGGGCGGCCATGGTGGTCATCATGATCGGCCGGAAGCGGATGAGGCAGGCTTCGAAGATGGCCTCCTCGGCCGTTTTGCTTCGGTTCGACCTGGCTTCAATGGCGAAATCCACCATCATAATGCCGTTTTTCTTGACCAGGCCGATCAGCATGATCACCCCGACAAAGCTGTAAATATTTAGTTCGGTCCCGAAGACCATCAGCGTGATTAGGGCGCCGAACCCGGCGAAAGGCAGGGCCGAAAGTATGGTGATCGGATGGATGAAGCTTTCGTAAAGGATGCCCAGGACCAGATAAATGACCAGGACGGCCATGACCAGAAGCAGTCCCATCCCGGCCAGGGAGGATTGGAAGGCCTGGGCCGTGCCTTGAAAACTGGTGCTGATGGTCGCCGGCAGGGTCGCCTTGGCGATAGGGGCGATGGTGTCCACAACTTCGCCCAGGGAATACCCCGGCTTGAGGTTGAAGGAAATGGTCACGGCCGGCAGTTGGCCCAGGTGATTGACCGCGGCGGGCCCGACGTCATGGCGAACGCCGGCCACCGTGTCCAGGGGGACCAGTCGGCCGTTGGCCGACCGAATCTTGAGCAGGGACAAGGCAGCCGGGTCAAGCTTGAACTCCGGATTCAATTCCATAATGACCTGGTAGTCGTTATTCGGCGCGAAAATGGTCGAAATCTGCCTGGAGCCGTAGGCCGTGTACAAGGCCTCTTCAATTTGTTGGGTGGTCAGACCCAGGGCCGAGGCCTTGTCCCGGTCTATTTCCAAAGTCACCTGAGGATTCTTGATCTGAAGGTCCGAATTGACGTCCTGCAAACCGGGCAGAGCGCTGATCCGGTCTTCCAGGATCGGAGCAAATTGATACAACTCTTGAGGGTCGGGTCCCTGGAGAGTGAATTGGTAAAGACTCTTGGTGGACTGCCCGCCGATGTTCAGGGCCGGTGGATTCTGGAGATAGACCCGGAGGCCCGGCAGTTGGGCCAGTGGCGGTCTGAGTCGGGCGATGATCTGATCAGCCGTCACCTTCCGCTCATGCCTTGGTTTTAATCGAATGAATAAGGTGCCGGTATTGCTGGTGCCTAATGGCCCGCTGCTGACCGAGGACATGAAGGATTCGACGTTGGGGTCGGCTTGGATCACCCTGGCGGCGGCCTGCTGGCGCTCGACCATGGCCGGAAAAGAGATGCCCTGTTCGGCCTCGGTGAAGGCCATGATCCTTCCCGTGTCCTCACTTCGAGTTGGCCCGTTGCCTGGATCGTGTACGATCGATAGCGGCCGTCCAGGGTGCCCATGGGCAGATTGGCATTGGCCGTCTGAACCGCCTGGGCCACCTCGTCCAGGCCCAGGCCCCGGCTGTTCATGGCTTCGGGATCGAGCTGGATGCGCACGGCGTATTTTTGAGACCCATAGACCATGACCTGGGCCACGCCGTTGACCATGGAGATGCGCTGGGCCAACAAGGTTTCGCCGTACTCGTCGAGCATATAAAGCGGCAAGGTCGGGGTGGTCAGAACCAGGTAGAGGATCGGCTGATCAGCCGGGTTGACCTTGCGAAACGAAGGAGGGTAGGGCATGTCGGCGGGCAGGCGCGAGGCCGTCCGGGCTATGGCCGATTGGACATCCTGGGCCGCGGCGTCCAGGTCCCGGTCCAGGTCGAACTGAAGGGTGATCCGGGTCCGGCCCAGAAGGCTGGTCGAACTCATGGAGGTCACCCCGGCGATGGTCGAAAATTGACGCTCCAGCGGCGTGGCCACGGACGAGGCCATGGTTTCCGGACCGGCCCCCGGCAAACGGGCGTCGACCAGAATCGTCGGGAAATCCACATTCGGTAAATCGCTGACCGGCAAGCGCAGGTAAGCCAGGGCGCCGAAGATCAAAATGGCGGACATCAGCAGCGTGGTCATGACCGGCCGCTTGATGAACAGCGCGGAAAGGTTCATTTCAGCGCGCTCCCTTTGACGGATTGGTCCTGGTCACGGATGGTGGCCTGGGTCCCGGGCACCAGATTCAACTGGCCGTCGGTGACCACCTTCTCCCCCGGCCTGAGGCCTTGAGCGATGATCGATCTGTCTCCAACCGTGCGGGACACGGTCACCGGACGAAGTTCCACCTTGCTGTCAACCCCGACCACAAAGACATACGGCCCGGCCTGGCCGACTTGGATGGCTTGATTCGGAATGACCATGGCCCCGGACTGGACGCCCAGGCGAAGGGCCACGGTGACGAACTGACCCGGCCAAAGACGGCGATCCTCATTGGCAAAAGTCGCCTTCAGGCGGATGGTCCCGGTGCTCACGTCCACCGTGTTGTCCAGAAAGGTGACTTTGCCGGTCACCGCCGTGGACCCGGCGGAGCCGCCCGAAGGGCGGACGGCCACGGCTAGTTGGCCTGCGGCCAGGGTCTGGTTGATCGGGCCGAAGAACTGCTCCGGGACGGTAAAGGAGACGAAGACGGGCTGAATCTGGGTGATGGTCACCAGAGATTTGTTGTCGTCGCTGGCCTTGACCAGAGTGCCCCGGGGCGCTTCCAGAGTTCCGGTCCGGCCGGAGATGGGCGCTTTGATGGCGCAGTACTCGAGTTGCAGCCGGGCGTTTTCCACCAGGGCCTGGTCAGCCTTCACCGTGGCCTCCAGGGAATCGGCGGTGGCTTTGAGCTGATCATATTCTTGGCGGCTGACCATGTCCTTATCGACCAAAGCGGCGTTGCGCCGCAAATCCGCCTGGGCCTTGCGGGCCAAGGCACTGTCACGGGCCAGTTGGGCCTGGGCCTGCTTCAAGGCGACTTGATAGGGAAGGGGGTCAATGGTGAACATTAAATCACCCTCCTTGACCTCCTGCCCTTCTTGAAATTTGACCGCGATGATCGGGCCGGAAACCCTGGATTTGAGCGGCACGGTGGCGTAAGCCTCGACGTTGCCGATGGAGTTGATTTCAATCGGGACGTCCCGTTGAACCACTGTCGCCACGGTCACCGGCGCGCTGGGCCGCGGCCTTTCGCTGGAAGGCTGGGTTGATCCCCCTTCCGAACAGGCGACCAAAAAAAATAAGGCCGCGCCCAGTATGGTCACTATCCGGCTTGCCTTGTTTATGTTGTTCATCCCCCCGTCCGCCGCCTCCGCTGCCCGGCCCTTGGGGACCGCCGGGTGTTTAGACGTCGGCCTGGCTGGTCCCGATCGGGATGTCAGTCGTTACAATCTTTAATATAATATCACTCCGGTTGGTTTGTAGCTGTGATTTGTTTCACTATATGGTCAGGACCGCTTTCCATTAACCAAATTTGATCAGCCTGAGCAAATCATCCGGCCCAATAAGTCAGACCCCCGGCCGGCCGGCTTTTACAGCCCGTAAAAAAAACTGACGCCCGATGCGTCCCGGACATCGTTTTCTGCGTCGGGTTTTACTTGGATAAGGCAAGCAAAACAATGTATTAAAACATGAGGCTGGCAGGTTTTTCTCTGGCACGCCATTTGCTCCCCTTTTCACACAATTGTGTCAAAAATGAGGTCTTCTGCTATAATGGCCGTCGCCTGATAAAGCCGGGGTCCGAGCCTGTCTTTATGATCTAAACATCGCTTTAAGACCTGGAAAAGGAATAAAATATCGCCCGGCCGGATCGCACTTAACCGTCAATGTGCTCAAGGTTAAATCGTTTGGGGTCAAACCTGCATGAGGAGGTAAGGTATGAATGGCGGGGTAAAATCGATTAAAGTTCTGGTGTTGATTTTGATTCTGATTTTTGTCGCGGCCTGGGCCGACAACGGCTGGGCGGAGGAGGGTCAAGCCGAAATACTCAAGCGCTTGGAGGACCTGACCCGAACCGTCCAGAAACAGCAAGAGATGCTCAAGCAGCAGGCCGAGGAGATTCAGACCCTCAAGGGCATGCTCAAGCAGCAGGAGGCGGCCGCCGAATCCAACCGGCGGAAGATCACCGAGGTGGATCAGAAGACCGCTAAAAAGGCCGGCTGGACCGACCGGCTGGACCTGTCCACCGACCTGCGTTTGCGCTACGAGGGCATTTACAACCGGAAAGTCGGGGCCGCGGAAGATGAAGACCGGCACCGCTATCGGTTCCGCTGGCGCATTTTCGGCGATTACCGGCTCAGCGATGGTCTGTCCTTGCACTCCATGTTGAACACCAACAGCGGCGCTTGGTTCAACAGCGGCAATTCCAGCCGCAACTGGCAGCCGGCCAGAACCGCCAACCAAAGCATGGACGACGAGTTCAACCAGAAGGGTATCTACATCGGCCGGATTTATGCCAGTTGGCACCCATCGGCGGCGCCGGGTCTGGCCATCGACGCCGGCAAGTTCAAAAACACCTTCCTCCATACCGACATCATGTGGTCTTCCGACGTCAATCCCGAAGGCGCGTCCGAACGCTACGAGTGGACCTGGGGGAGGGCTAAGCCTTTTATTCACTTGGGTCAAATGGTAGTGGCCGAAAACAACCGGACCGAAGACGCCTATTTGTTTGTTTACCAAGCGGGGAGCAAGTTCACCCTGGGGAAAGACATCAAGTGGACCCTGGCCGTTTCCTATTACGATTGGCAGAACCTCAACAAGAGCGACATGGCCCGGGTCGAGAACAGCAATAACGGCAATACTTTAAATGCGGCCGGCAACTACCTGTATTACTACAAACTGGTCGAGGGCATCACCTTTTTGGACTTGAAAGTCGGCGGCTGGCCCCTCCAACTGTGGCTGGACTACATCGTCAACACGGCCGAAGGCCTGCCCGAGGATGCTGACACAGCCTGGTCCGTCGGCTTCCAGCTAGGCAAACCCAAAAAGAAAGGTGACTGGGCCATATACGTCAAATATGCCCAAATCGAATCGGATGCCGTGGTGGGCGCCATCAATGACGCCTCGTTCTACGGCGCCAACCGGACCGGTTACAAGGTCCAGG
>Ga0209163_1003483_pt1 | contig 11492 bp, 17 predicted proteins | sample MTBAKSrepl2MetaG_FD_187457 | JGI IMG/M metagenome (GOLD analysis project Ga0209163, IMG submission 187457) | Enrichment culture microbial communities om Arthur Kill intertidal strait, New Jersey, USA, that are MTBE-degrading - MTBE-AKS2 (Arthur... | ecosystem: Environmental > Aquatic > Marine >...
CCCTCCCGGCGAAACTCCTTCAAGGCCTTCCATCCCCCCACAGATCAGAGGAGGCCGCCGCCTGGCAGATCGGGCCGCCGTCCGTCATCGATCGCTTTGGCAACGAAGGCGGCATAGCCCGCCTGTGCCTCCTTTTGCTTTTCGCCGAAGAAGCCAAGAACATAGGCCGAGTCATGCCACCTGAGTTACACACGGCCCATCAGTGCACTATGGCCGCTCCACGGGTAGTCTCTTAGCAGCGCCACATCCTCGACGATCCCCGCCCGAATCGGATTGAGGTGAATGTACCGGACCAGTTCCAACACGTCCGGGTCCTGCTCACACAGTACTGACTTGTATCGATTCTGGAACAGCTGCCCATGGCGGTTGTAGCGGTGATTAAACTCCTGAGCGTATCCCGTCAAGAGTGGCCTTATCACCGTAGAGATCGGTGCCCCCCCCAGTTCGCAGCAGCAAATGGACGTGGTTTGACATCAACGCCTACGCAAAGCACGGCGTCTAAGACTATAGAAGCACCCGGCCAAGTCTCTCGGCAAAGCTCTTCCGATCCTTGTCCCCTCGGAAAATCGTTCTGCGTTCTATGCCTCGGACGATAATGTGATGTAGTGGCCCGGGGGCGTCTATGCGTGCTCTTCGTGCCTTGCCCTCCGAGTATCAAACGCACTTGCTAATCGCAAGTACAATTATCACGGACGTCCCCCATAGCCCTTACGCTGTAACTCGCGTCTTTGAGGACTCCGGCCACCGTCTTTTTTGCGCTTATGCTCAAAAAAGAGTTCGTAGATGAGTCTTTGGACCGGGGCCTCCTGTGAGTCGGGAGCCAGTTTCCGGTTCACCCAACTGTACCGATACGGCCTTGGCCTCCAGAGGCTTTCTTAGTTTGCTCCGAATCGGGACTGACGACACGGCGGCCCTTTCGGCAATCTCCTCGTGTCCTCACTGATCCATGGGCGCCATCATGCCACTAAACACGGCCCGAGGGCTTGAGGTGTCAATCGATTCTTGGAGCGCTATTGGATCCCCCCCATGGCCCCTGAGGACCTCCTTGATTTTTATGCCTATCTGGATGTTGCACACAGCCCAGTCCGGTTGGGCCCCCAGGATCGTAGGAGCGCAACCGGCGGCAATGATGTGACACCCGTGACCTCTGGAAAGCTATGCGCGCTGGCCGGAAGGCAAATTCGGGTTGAGGACGGGACCCTTCTACCTCGGACATTTCAGCTACCAGCGTCTTGTGGTGCATACCGCGCTCCCCTCCTTGTTTCGCGCCGCCGCCGTATCGGTGTGTGTGCAACATCCGGATAGGCATGCTTGATTTTTGGAAGCTCTTCGGTGTTGGGGGAATCGGCCCAGCTTGGGAAAGATGAGACCAGTGAGCTGACGGGTCCACACGCCTTCGAGCATGCTCTCGACCTCGGGAAGCCCCAGGGCCGATTTTCCGGAGACCCCCTCAAGGATGGTGGGTTTCTTTGACAGTCCAGTTCTTGGACCAAGCGCAGAAATCTATCCGTTTCAGGTGGTTGTTGTGCGGCCTCACGGCCCTGGCATACTCTTCGGCGGAACCTCTGATGCAGACGGCAAGAGGTTCTTTCGGCCCGGTCACTTGTAGGACCTCCAAGCTTGGCAATCCATAGGTCTCCTCCCGGGGAGACTTCGGACTCTGATCCTGTCACCTGACAGCCCCAGCGGATTACCATGGGCCTGATAAACATTTCCACAATACCAAAACACTGGGCAATATGGAACAGGATTAACCCAAGAAGAGCAGGTTACGGCCCTGCTCCGTGGGGGCCGATCCGGCACAACTTTCCGCTCGACCTCCTGCGCTCGTAAGGGAAGCCCGTTTCCGTGTGTTACGCCCTCTCCCAAGGCAATTCGTTGTACGTGAGCATTTGGCTTACATCTTCCAGCTGATTCATCTGGGGTTTCTTTCCTACCAGCCCCCGAAAATCTTTCGCTTCGAAGACGGATCTATCTGCCCCCGGGTCCGGCTGAGATGCTGCTTGTCTTTTCGCTGCATGAAAGGTATCTTTCGTATACCGTTTTGTGCGATCCGAGGGCTTTTTCATGGAAAAAAGAAGGGCATCGGACGTGAAAGACACTAAACGAAAGATATCCGTGGGGCTCATCCGGATCGAGCCGGACTTTCCCGATACCATCGCCTTTGGATTGAGGCGTGCTTTCGGTTCGAGGTGAGCGCCAAAGCCGCCTCTCAAGAGGTGCAAAGAATGGATGTTGCGCGCTCTGGCGAGTTTGTACTGGAGGCCGAGGGAAGCGATCCCCGGTGCCTGTGGAACCCGAGGCTTTCCCGGGCGTTCTTGGAGCACCCAAAAAGGCACGACGGGGGCGAGCGCCTGGCGGACCGGACCATCAACCAGATGTTGGCGCACCTTAGGACTTCCGCCAAGTGGGTTCAGGAGGTAAGACCCTTCCCCTTGGGAAACCCCATGGTCGGGATAAGGCTTCTTCCCGTGGGAAACGCATTGTCGGTCGAAAGGGCGATCACGCCGACCGAACAGCGAAAGATCCTGGACGTCGCTAACATTCTTCTTCACAGCGGGGCGCAGTCCAAGGACCGCCAGCGCCGCCGGAAAATCCCAAGACCAAGGCCAAGCCGCAGGTGCTATCGTGCGTACCGCAATCAGGCCGTTGTCCACACCCTGATCGGGACCGGTATGCACCGCGCCGCCGTCACCCGCCTGAACCTGGCCGACGTTGACTTCAACCAAGAGACCCTTCGGGTCCAAGAAAAAGGCGGCCTTGTCCGTACCTATCACGTCAGTCCCGAGGGTCTGGAAGCGTTCAGGGGTTATCTTGCGGCCGAGCGCGATCTTGACTATGCGAAATCGAAGGTGCCGGCGCCCTTTCTTCCTGCCGGAACAAATGTCAAGGGGGACGGGCGGGGTGCCCCGGACGTGGTCAAAAACAACTGGAAGGAGGTCGCGGCTGTGGCCGCAGTGAAAGAAAGGGCTCCGTACTGCGCCTGCCACCTTATGGGAAAGCACATCTTCGAGAAGACTGAAAACATCGGGGCGGTCCAACGGCAGCGCGTGTACAGGAATTCCGCCTATTCGATACAATACGCCAGAAACAGCGAAGCCGAACTGAATGCGGTCTTAAACGACCGCTGATATCCCAGACGGAGATAGAGCCAATGGAAACAACTACTATACTGATATGCTGTCCTGCTCAGTCTATGGGAGAGATTCCCGATGCGTCGGTCGATCTAATCGTTACCTCCCCACCGTACCCCATGATAGAGATGTGGGATGGCACCTTCACGTTGCAGGATGAACGCATCGGAAGCTACCTGTCTGGTGGGGACGGTCCCGCAGCCTTCGCGCTCATGCACGGACTCCTCGATGCTGCATGGGCGGAGTGCGACCGGGTGATGAAACCAGGGGCAATCGCCTGCATCAACATTGGTGATGCAACCCGAACAATCAATGGTGACTTCCAGTTATATTCCAACCACTCCCGAATACTAAGTACCTTCCTCAGTCGAGGGTTCGCGGCTTTGCCTGACATCCTTTGGCGTAAGCAGACGAACGCACCGAACAAGTTCCTGGGCTCCGGAATGCTACCCGTTGGGGCATACGTGACGTACGAACACGAGTACATCCTAGTTCTCAGAAAAGGGAGAAGGCGAGAGTTTGTAACACCGCAAGAGAAGAGTCGGCGGCGGGAGAGTGCCTTTTTCTGGGAGGAACGCAACGTCTGGTTCTCTGATGTGTGGTTTGATATCAAGGGAACTACGCAGGGGCTTGTCGATGCGGCGGTGCGGGACCGCAGTGCCGCTTTCCCGTTCGAGTTGGCGTATAGGCTCATCTGTATGTTCTCTATCAAAGCAGACGTAGTATTGGATCCCTTCGCAGGCACTGGAACAACCCTGGCAGCAGCCCTGGCATCGGGGAGGAACTCCGTGGGCGTTGAGTTTGACGACACGCTCGTGCCGATCGTGAAGGAGTTTCTTCACGTCGTTCCGGATGTTGCCAACAATTACAACCGTGCCCGGCTGGCGAGACACGTGCAGTGGGCAATAGCACGCATTACCGAGAAAGGCCCACTCAGGTATACGAACAGGCACTACAAGTTCCCGGTCATGACGGCCCAGGAACAGGAACTGCTCTTCAACGACGTGACGGCGGTCAATAGTGAGGGTAATGGCATGATACTGTCAGCGCAGTACAGCGAGGAACCCCAGTCGGAATTCGTCCAGAGCGGCGAGCTTATGGCCTTGCCCGCCTCTGCGACCCTATGGAGGAATGCCTCGCGTCGCCGGAACCGAAAAACGACGGGTGTGCCATCGCAGATGCAACTACAGCTATAGGTGGTCAGAAATTAAAGGAGAAGCTGATACCGTCTTTCTTCTTTTCGTACAGCACAAGCTCCCCCTGTAGATGCTCGCCCAGCATGTTTTTGGTGGTGTATGTTGATGGCTTGATGGAGACGGCTGTATCTCCGATGAAGCCGTCTATCCCTCGGGATTCCTCAGCGGGCGTTGATACCCGGAAGCTAAGTCCTTTCATTTGCGCGATCTTGGAAAGGATGGCCTCTTGGAAGCACAGCCCAACGAACGTTTTCACAAGAACGAGATCCTCTACCCACTCCCGCACCATTTCTCTATCAATTAGCTGAACAGCCTCACGTAGATTTTCCACCATAGCGTATATCCGGTCTGCGGCATCATCCAATGCACCGGATTTACGTTCTCTGTACCAGGCATCCCACTCCTCAAATGTCTTTCCGCCAAACTGGCGGAACAGCTCGGTCATCTGACCGACAACGCGCGGGCGTGTGCCCTGGGCGTTCTGATTGGCTAGGTTTATGATCTGAGTGGTGTACTTCGGGAACTCAAGCAATCTCCCCGATACCTCTGCCGCAAGTTCGGTGTTTGTGAGCTTGACCTCACGCATTCTTGTATCCTTGGTGCGGTGAGACTTGTGTTGTCCCGCGAGCCGTACCCATCCATTTTTCTGAGCCGGGAATCTGGAGCAGGGCTCCGCTCGCGCGCATATCATCATGCGTACTTAGGACAGTCAGGGGTCTATGGTCAAGCTCTTGGTTTCTTGAGAATCATCTCTCGGCTGGTTTGTTCTTCGCCAAATAACGTAACATGCTGTATTTTAACTCGTATGCTCTGGCGACCCTTTGCACCAAGAGGAGCACCCATGGAACTGATCCCCGAAAGACCCCTGGCCGAGTCTTCCCGGGTGGCGGCTCTCGCGGCCGTCCCCGAATCGAGCGTGTGGCTGGCCAAGTTCGAGTCGCCCGGACCCGTAAGACCTACTTTGCCGCCATCGCCCACTTCGTCGCCTTCTCCGGGATTGCCTCGGAGGCGGACTGGCGGAGCATCGGGCCGGCCCACGCCATCGCCTGGACGGAGGCCATCCGGCGCGAGGCGGCGAGCGACCGGACGATCCACACGCGCCTTTCGGCCCCTTCAAGCTTATTCAAGCACCTGTGCGAGAAGCAGGCGGTGGCGGACAACCCTGTGCGCAACATAAAAAGGCCCAGGGTCAATACCGGAAGGGTCAAGACCCCGGCGATCACCCGCAACCAGGCCATGAGGATGCTGGATGCCCCGGACACCGGGACGCTCAAGGGGCTGCGGGACCGGGCGATCCTGGAGACGTTTTTCCGGACCGGGAGCCGGATCGCGGAGGTCTGCCGGCTCAAGGTGAAGGACTTCCTGCAGGACGGGGGGTACATGGTCCTGGAGCTGAAAGTGAAAGGCAACAAGGACCACCGGCTCGCCATCCACCAGGAGCTCCAGATCGCCATTACCATGTACCTGGAGGCCTCGGGCCACGGGGGCGAGAAAGAGGCCCCCCTCTTTTTGTCGGTGAGGCACCCGGAAGAGCGCCGGCACCTGAACCCTTCCCAGGTCAACCGGATCTTCGGCCGCTATGCCCGGAAGGAGGGGCTGCCGGAAAACGTCACCCCGCACACGGCGCGCACCACCTTTGCCACCGAGGGGCTAAAGGCCGGGGCGAGCCTCGAGGAGATGGAGGCGGCCCTGGGGCGCGCGAACATTCAGACAACCAAGATGTACGACCAGCGGCGGTTCGGGTATCGCGAATCTGTGAGCTTTCGAGTGAATTATTAGAATCAGTTTCTCCACTACCTACTTACAACCGAACGCTCCGGTTCAGCGGCCCGTTCGAATTGCTCGTGCGCAGTGTTCTCCCTCATGTGTATCAGAGTTCGGCCCCGTGTTTTCAAGATCCGCATCGGCCACGTCCGCCTCACGGATAAGTAAACTCATCTGGCTATCTTAAGTGCGTGGTCAACAAAATTGATATAGAAATCAGTGCCAGTGTTATCGGTCAGAGTCTTTCGCCATCCAGGTTTGCTATCGTCGAAACCAAGATGCTTTAACTTTTGCACATATTTTTCATCAGCTTCTTTAACTAAGTTACTGCCGCGCATTTTATCATTTGGTCCTGTATAAATAACAACCTCAGGCACTTTAGCACTAATTGCTGTTCCAACTCTGAACACAACACGGTAATTAGCATTAAAGGCCAAAGACGATTTAGTGTCGCTAAGTTTTATAGAGCCGATTTCCCATAGCTGTATCATCTTTCTTATTCCTTCCGCTACCTCAAGGTACCCATGGAATAATTCATCGAGATCGATATCATGCATAGCTGCCTCCTTGTTGTACACTCAACCTTATTCAGCGCGTGCGGCGCGTGAAGTATTTAGACAAGCGTAGATTCGCGCCTCTCGTCGAGAAAGGCCGTCAACCGGAAGGCGACCGGGAAGGCCCTTCCGCCCACAAAATTCCCAAAGTGGTCCCGTCTGGCCTATGAGGTGATTAGTTTCAGCAGGTTCCCGGACTCAGGCGTTAGCCCTTATGTCTTCAACAATTATCTCCATGATCTTAGAAAATGCGTTGAAGACATGCTTTTCGCTCAAGGCACGTAGTCCGATCTTGTATCTGGCGGTTCCGGAAATCATCCCGGGTACGCTTTCAAGCATGCGACAGAGCCTTGCTCGTCCATGCTGAGAGTTGAATGGGACGAAGTGCTGGATGCTACTCAGCGAGATCTTCACATCGGCGGGGTCTGATTTCAACCATGCAATGGCGGTTTTCTGTAGAATGAAATCCATACGGTGATAGCGGAATGCCGTCCGTGAAGAAACCAGCTGGACATACCCCGTGGCCCAAAGATGGACTCTCCGTGCGGTCTCCGCAACACACCCACCGTACCTGATCAAGAGATGTTGATAGAATTCCTCCTCACTTTCTGACTGGCGGTATCCGGCGGCTAATTTGTATCGTTCGGTTTCCTTTGCCCTCTGGACAGGCACTTGGTCAGGCATCTCCTGAAACGATGCCATCGCTCCATCTTCAGTTTGATCAGCGTCGATCACCTCAACAGCTCCTCTGCTGTGATCGACGGAAAAGAACCATAGACTCCCGAGGCCTTTCCGCCAACCCAGAAGCGCAGTTCTCGTCAATGTCCGAGGATCCATGCACCCATATCCCGTAATCCTCCCATCTGCAGGACCATTGAACGCGAGCACCGGCGTCATGCTTCCCTTTGCAAGAGACCGAAAAACGCTTAGCGCCAATTCCTTCTGCTCTCTCGCGTTCATGTTGAAAACGACGTCAAGCATATTGCGAAGATCAGGGAAACCATGCTTTGATGAATAAACTCGCTCGTGGAGCTCCGCCCATGCGCGGAAGACGTCCTCACCAGCAGAATGAGCATCCCCGAGCACTTGTTGTGCATATCTTTGAAGCTTCACGTGGTACTCGGCAAGCTGCCCGGCGGCACGAGACAATTTTCGCACCGCCTTGCCGTCATTCCCTTCGCTGACTGTCCTTACTTTGCATTCAATGAGCAGTATGTCGCCTGACGTCGTGATCGCCAGGATATCCGGGCGTACATCAGAAACAGGCCTGAGGTTGCACAGCACTAAGATCCTCTTTCCTCCGAAGCCCTCGAATTCAGGGATGCGGGAAAGATCGCCCTCAGCGATCTGACGGGCCAACGGGTATTGCACGACATGTCGTTCCCGCATACCGCTGAGATACTGTTTGTGTGGCAGGAAGCAAACGTTATCGAGTCCGCGAAACTGTCCGATCTCTGCGCAAGTCCTGTAGTTGCTCACTGCTGCCTCCCTTCAAAGGCGATTGCATTGATGCTGGACAGTGATGATGGTGCCCCCTTCGGTGATCACTGAGCAGTTTCTGACTCTGTCACTCTCCTGAATGAGCCGTTTCAAGTCGGTCACCAAACGTTGGTGCTCCTTCCGGCCGAAAAAGATCCGTTGAACTCCGCCGGGTGCGTTCTCGAGTCGGCCATACTCCTCAATTATGCTCAGCAAGCGCACCGATATCCCGCGTTGCTTCGCTCTGATCGTGGCATGAGTGCTAAGGTTCATTTTTCCTCTGCCTCCTTTCTGGCTTCCATGACCCATTCGCCATACAGTTGAAAAGCCTGAGGAATCGAAATCGGCATATCTATCGGGACCCCCTTGTCAAGATAGGCCCCAATTGATGCGTGGAAGGAGGACACGAAACCCGAAATCATCTCGTGGATATCAAATATGGCGATGTAAGAGTACTCGTCGTCGTAAGTCATGATTTCCTCGAGTCTATCCTCTTGATCTTTTAGGAATATCTGAAGCTTGTCGATCTCCTGCAATGCCAGCGTAACGTTTTTCCTTTCCTCCTTTCGTTTCTCCTCGCGATATGACTTGTACTCAAGAATCATACGTTCAACGAGAACATCCCTGTCGATCTTCCTCTTCCGTGCTTCCGACGTCACCAGCCGGAGTGCGTCCGCGGAAATTGCGAAGCTTCGACGCTCTCGATCACTTTTCGAGCCGGTCATCTCTTCAGGGCCAGTAGTCACGAGACGATCGAGAATCTTGTCCGAACACGCATCGACGAGAACCTCTTTCATGCTTCTGCTCTGTGCCGCCAGCGCCTCAAGCGCCTCAAGGGTTTCGATGCTGAGTTTGAAGCTGGTCCGGACCGATGCATCGCCCCTGTACATCCGCTTTCCGTGTCTCGTTTTTGTCATCTCGACCTCCCGGTTGCGATTTTCGCTGTTCGTTTGTGTGCAACCATACCATTCATATTTGTCGTTATCAAGCGTAAAATATCACAAACGCATTTTTCACCGAATGAGTAGCATCAGTCTATCGCAGTAAAATTCTGAGGCTCGCGGTCGTGCATGCCTTCGCACGTTCTGGAAAGAACCACAGGGCGCGAGGCGAGTAAGTCAGGACAGGGAACGACCGTACCCACCCACAAAGAGAAGGCCTTTGCTGTGACTCCGAGGCGCACATGGGAGCGCGTATGCAGCAGGAGCAGGAGGTCGCCGGGGCAGTGGCTCAGAACCGCCTTTGGTGATCTTACCCAACGGCTGCCGAGGAGCAAAAAGTGGGGCATCCACTCTGCATCGATCTCGTGGGCTGTCCTTATCGTCAGTTTCGAGGTGGCAGCGGGAGGCGGCTTCACCGTGTTGGACGCGGCCCTGGATGCCGCGCTTAGACCCTTTGTGTGCAGCGGGGCTGTCGAACTCTTCGCCCTGGGAGAGATCCGTAAGACTACCCGCGCATTGCCGCGTGTTGCAAGGAGGCCCTCCTCGTGGTGCTTCGCGAGCAGCGGAACCGCCATGTGCAGTGATTTGGGCCGTCATAGGGAACGGGTATTGAAATATCGATTGAGAGGATTGAGTCTTCTGGCTCTCCGGACGACTACGCCCTCAAAGATAAGAAAGCTTGGCATTTCACAGGCTGATCACAATCGGGAAGACGGGAGAGAAGCATCCTGAAACAAATGAAAACACGGCTGACGGTTTGGCCTGTCTCAATAAACCAATACCCGTCCCCAAGTCCTCGCTCATCACGGTGGGCGCCACGGGTGTGATGCTTTGAGACGACCTTCAGTCCACCAGAGTGTCACCAGAGGCAAGGCAGCACAGGAGCAAGAAGGCTGGCCGGGAGCGCGGCTGACGCCTGGTGAAAACGCCATCCGAAGCATATGAGCCGATCGCGGCTCCGGATCGCAACTTCAAGTCCACCACCTGTGGCCTGGCGCTTTTCCCCCTACCATCCATAACGACTTACGAGGCGGAAAGGTGCGACAGTTCTATGGTTGGGTCGTCCTTTACAAATGTTATTATCTCGGTGATTCTCTGGCTTTCCCACTTTTCTCCGCCCCTCCAAAGTCAGGCCGCCGGCTGCAAAGGCCTGCCACGCCTCCCCCCAGCCACTTGATTTCAGGCAGTTACGCCCTGCATCACAGTCCTCAGAGGCACCAGAATCACCCCGTTTGGTGTCCGTTTTGGTGTCCGCTTACGATGCCTCGGGCTCGATCGAACATCGGAGAGCGTGGAGAAATGTTCGAATAGATTGTGCGCGACCAATTAATCGGCATCACGATCACCCCGCATGCCATCCACCGATGCTTGCCTGTGAGCCCCGAAAGACTCCCCTTAAGGTTCCTTCTTGTGATGCCCCGCGCATCAGCCCTCTCCAGACCTTTCAGATTGACAGGACCATTGCCTGTTGCTAAGCCCTTTTGGGGCCTTGGGCATGGAGGACCCGACGGTGCGTGTCGTGGGTTTCCCCATTGGTCCACGCGGGGTTCCCCGACACGCTCTCCTTGGAAAGCGTGCGATTGCCCTTCGCGGGAAGTGTGACTTGCTCGGATCGTCGTGGTTCACCGGTCTGCGGGATCGCCGGACTCGGTGAAAGTGGGTGCATCGGAATGACCCTATCTGAAAATCGCTGGCACAGCAGGAGGCTTTCTGAATACCCCTGGGAGCAAGAGGCCCTGGATTACCTCCGGCAAGGGCTCCCAGACCGTGATCCGTGGCACGTTTGGTCGGATGTGGAGTTCATTGCCGGCTCTGGGGCGCTGTACGAGATCGACGCTTTCGTCCTCAGCCCGAGCGGATTGTGGGTGGTCGAGATAAAAAGCGATCCCGGAAGGATGCGAGGCGACCACCACTTCTGGCATTTCTTCCACGAAGGCCGTACCAAAACCATTGGCCCATCTCCGGGACGTCCGTGACATACGGACTTCACTTCAGAATCCCTTTCAGGCTGTCCTCGCGTACCACTTTTCGACCCCGAACCACTGACTTGCTCACCGCCGACCGGCTGATGTTGAGTTCTCCGGCAAGCCCTACCGCCGTCGCTCCCAACCTGCGGATTGCCAAAGAGCACACTGCCGAGCGTGCGCGTACAACCTCGCGCGATTTGCTTGCACTTCGCAAATCGTCCGCATCGATCCCGTAGTGTTGTGCTGGGGTGGTGAAAATACGTGCTGGGGAAGCGATTTTAGGACAAGAATCTTCCGCACGGTTTTGTTCCGTGATCTGCGGTGATGATGAGTGATTTTCTATGAAGTGACTCAAGATTTCAGGTTGAAGCGCCGAAGGTCCTCAAAGCTTGAATATGGCCTAATGTGCCGATATTCTTATAAATCAGAGCTATGGACATTCTGTGTAATATCAGGT
>Ga0209163_1003484_pt1 | contig 11483 bp, 9 predicted proteins | sample MTBAKSrepl2MetaG_FD_187457 | JGI IMG/M metagenome (GOLD analysis project Ga0209163, IMG submission 187457) | Enrichment culture microbial communities om Arthur Kill intertidal strait, New Jersey, USA, that are MTBE-degrading - MTBE-AKS2 (Arthur... | ecosystem: Environmental > Aquatic > Marine >...
CGGTTCCAAAAGCGGGCATTCCGTTCATGATCGGGCCTCCTTCCGGGCTGCCAGTGCATGGGCCAGGCGAGGCACGATGTCGAAAAGGTCCCCGACCAGCCCGATGTCGGCGACCCTGAAAATTCCGGCGTCCGGATCCCGGTTGATCGCCACGACGAATTCCGAGGTCTGCATGCCGGCCAGGTGCTGGATCGCTCCCGAGATCCCGACGGCGATGTAGGCCCGTGGCGTGACGACGCGTCCGCTCAGCCCCACCTGGTGGGGGTAGCCGATCCACTTCGCTTCCACGGTTGGGCGGCTGGCTCCCACGGCCCCGTCCAGGATACCGGCCAGCTCCTCCACGAGGCGGAAGCCGTCGGGGCGTTTCAGGCCCTTTCCTCCAGAGACGACAACCTCGGCGTCCTGGATGGGAGCCGTTTCGGTTTCCCCCGGTTCCGCCCCGAGGGGCTTCAAGGGGGAGGCCATGAAGGCGTCCGGAGGCACGAGCCGGAAAACCCGTCCCTGCCGTCCCGTGTCTTCTGCGGGCAGCCGGAAGGTTTTTGGCCGGACCGTTGCCATCTGGGGCCGCCGCCCCGGAGTGCGGATCGTTGCCAGGACGTTGCCCCCGATGGCGGGGCGGGTCTGGAGCAGGTCGCCGTTTTCGGGATCGATGGAAAGGCCGGTGCAGTCGGCGGTCAGGCCCGTATCCACAAGGGCGGCGACGGCCGGGAGAGTCGTCCTTCCGGAGGTCGTGGCGGCAGCAAGGACGATTTCGGGACGGAACCTGCGAATGAGAACGGCCAGGAGACGGCTTTCGACGTCCGGGTTGAAAAGCGCCAAATCCGGGTGGCGCACCAAAAGGACCGTATCGGCCCCGTGGCGGATGCATCGGGCCGGGTCTTCCTCCAGGCGATCGCAGGTCAGGACGACCGCGACCTTTCCTTTCCTGGCATCGGCCAGTTCCCTGGCCTTGGCGACCAGTTCGAGGGTCGAGGGGTGAAGGATCCCGTCACGGCATTCCCCTGCCACGAGCACACCGCACGGGGAGGTGTCCGCGGAATCTTCCGTCCACTCCAGGCCCTCTTCCGGGATGGAAGAGCCGGTTCCGGAAACTCCCCGTTTTTCCGGGGCGGCCTTTTCCGCCCTGGCGCCCAAAAGCCCCATCGCGTCCAGCCGTTCGGCCACGGCAGCGATCCCCCTGTCCAGTTCGCCTCCCGCGTAGCGCTCCGTCGCCCTTGCCACCTTGGGGAACGCGATGCGCACCACCCGGGTGGGCGAGCCTGCAAGTCCGCATTCCGACGGGTCCAGCCCGAGGTCTGCCGAAGTGAGCGTCCGGACCTCCGCCCGCCGGGCCCGCATCTTTCCCGCCAGGGTGGGCATGGAGGGTTCGCTGATCTCGTGGACAACGGTCAAAAGACAGGGCAGGGGCAGCCTGGCGCTCTCGGTGCCCCCCTCCACGGCTCGCCTTGCGACGAGATCGCCCTCCCCGGTTTCCAGCCCGCAGACGTTGGACGTGAACGGGAGGCCGATCATGGCGGCGGTTTCCGGTCCCACCTGCCCCGTTTCCCCGTCGGTGGCCTTTGCCCCGGCGAGGACCAGGTCGTACGGGCCCGTCTTCCGGATGGCAGCGGCCAGCGCCCGGGCCGTCGCCCAGGTGTCGCTCCCGGCAAAGGCCCTGTCGCAGAGCAGGATGGCGTCGTCGGCCCCCAGGGCCAGGGCTTCCCGCAGGGCGATTTCCGCCTGTGCGGGTCCCATGGACAGGGCGGTCACGCTTCCCCCGCGGTTGTTGCGGAGAGTAAGGGCCAGTTCAAGGCCGTTCTGGTCGAGGGGGTTGATGACGGTGCCCACCCCTTCCCTGACCAGGGTGCCGGTTTTTTCGTCCATGCGGACCTCGTCCGTGTCGGGAACCTGCTTGATCAATACGGCGATTTTCAGGTCGATCACCTCGGATACAGGATGGTTTTCCTTGCTTCAGGCGGCATCGAGGTCCTCCCTGATGGCGCCGAGTCTCTTGAGGAACCAGGCCGAAGCCGCCATGCAGCAGGCGCCCCCCAGCGCCAGGGCGATCCGGACGCCGACCTTGTCCGACACCCAGCCCGCCAGGAGGCTTCCGAACGGGGCGATTCCCACGAGGGACATGGTGTAGAGGCTCATGACGCGCCCCCTGAAAAGGTCGTCCACCGCCGTCTGGAGCATGGTGTTGCAGGCTGCCAGGGTCGAAATCATGCCGAAACCTGCCGCCGCCACGAGGATGTACGAGGCCGCGGGGAAAGGCAGGAGGGCAAAGCCGATCACGGCAAGGGAGAAAAAGCCTGAAGTGAACGGGATCCTTCTTGCAAGGCCCTTCGTTCCGGAACGGGCGGCTAGGAGGATGGACCCGGCCAGGGCGCCGATCCCCGTGGCTCCCATGAGGAAGCCCAGGGTCTTCGGTCCCCCGTGAAGGATTTCCCGGGCGAAAACGGGCATCATCACCACGTAGGGAAGGCCCAGCAGGCTCAGGCAGCTCAGGAGCACCAGGATATCCCGGATGGGCCTGTTGCGCCAGGCGTAGGCCACCCCCTCGCGTATTCCCGAAAGGGCCGGGGCGTGGCTGGTTCGAACGGGTGCGGGAGGCAGCCTCATGGCTTTCAGGGCGACGATGATGCTGAAGTAGCTTAGGCCGTTCAGGAGGAAGCAGAGCCCTTCCCCCACCGCCGCGATCACGATGCCCGCCAGCGATGGCCCCAGCAGGCGGGCCAGGTTGAAGAGGGAGGAGTTGAGGGCGATGGCGTTGCCCAGGTCTCTCTTGTCCTCGACCATCCGGACCACGAAAGCGTGCCGGGCGGGCATGTCGAAGGCGTTGATCATCCCGAGCAAGGCTCCGCAGACCAAAACGACGAGGTAGGTGGCCTTGCCGGTCAGGGTCAGGGCGGACAGGACGAAGGCCTGCGCCATCGCTCCGGCCTGGGTCCAGACCAGCAGGCGCCTGATGTCGACCCGGTCCACGAGGGCCCCGGCAAAAAAGCCCAGGAGCAGGGTGGCGATCTGGCTGACGAAGTCGACGACGCCCAGGGCGAAGGGAGACCAGGTCAGGCGGTAGACCAGCCAGCCCATGGCGACGCGCTGCATCCAGGTTCCGATGAGGGAAACGCTTTGACCGGCGAAAAACAGCCGGTAATTGCGCGAGCGCAGGGCCCTGAAGAGGCCGGCCGCCTGGCCGCCCACCCCTGGAACCGGGCCCGCGTTGCGGTTCTCGAGCATGAAAAGGACCACCCTTGGGCCGGATCATGGCCATCCGGCGTGAGTTCAATCTATGATAACGATAAAAGCACGGTAAGGACAGGCGCAATCATGCGGATCGGGGGGCGGGAAATGAGGAAGCACGCGAAGGGGAACCTTTTCGGGGGTGAAGAGGCCGCCGGGCTGTCCGAAACGGTCCAATCCCTCTTTGTTTCCGGGGGGGTGAGGATCGAGCGGATTGTCTCGCACGGGCATGCCTCGGCACCGGGTTTCTGGTACGAGCAGGAGATGGACGAATGGGTGGCCGTCCTGGAGGGGGAAGCGGTCCTGGAGTGGGAGGACGGCACAAGCCTGCGCATGGCGCCCGGGGACTGGGTCCTGCTGCCGGCACTTGAAAGGCACAGGGTCGCGTGGACCTCCCCGGACCGGCCGACCGTCTGGCTCGCGGTCTTCGCTCAGAAAGCGGGTGTGGTGGAGAGGCCCCACCCTTGCGGGTAAAGGCCGGGAATCTCCACGGGGAGATGGCCTAACGGGGTCCAGGGCTTGCGCAGGAACTCCCCGAGGGTTTTCAGCGAAACCGGGGTTTCGGAATAGGTGAGGATGGCGGCTCCCGCCCCGGGACAAAGCGACAGCCCATAGGGAGAGTCGGTTCCCAGGAGGACGGCCCTTTCTCCGAGAGAGCGGGCCAGGTCGCGCCATGCCGGGTTCCTTCCCAGGTCGCCCGCCCAGACGAAAACCGGTCCTTTTCCGTCGAGTCCGCGGAGGATTCCCGCGATGTCCTCGGGGGGCGCCGACAGGGGGACGAACTGGGGTTCCAGGAAGGGACAGGCCCCGATCAGCATCCACCCCTGGTCCGCCTTTTCCATGGGCCACAGCAGGATTCTCGGCGTGTCGGTCCCTGCGGGGAACGGGTTCAGGCGGTTCCAGGCCAGGGTCAGGGCCCTTCGGGCGATCATCGCGGAGACGGCCAGGTTCCCGGTTGAGCCGAGTTCGCCGATCCGTTCCGGCCTGGGGGCGGGGTCGTCCAGGATTCCAAGGGTTTGCTTGGCGCGGAGGACGCGGGTTGCGGCTTCGTCGAGGCGCTCATGCGTGATGCGGTCGGTGAGGACGGCGGAAACGACAGCCCGGTGCACCTCTTCGATCTCTTCCGGCTCGTGCCCGGGGTCAGCCCCGAAAACCAGCAGGTCCGCCCCGGCCTGCAGGGCCCGGATCGCGGCTTCCCCGACGGACCAGTAGAGGGAAAGCGCCTTCATGCCGAGCGAATCCGTCACGGCAAGTCCCTTGAAGCCCATCTCGTCCCGAAGGATGGAATAGGCCTTCGGCAGCAGGGTGGCCGGGAGGGGGTTGCCGTTGTCCAGGTCGGGCATGACGACGTGGGCGGTCATGACCGCGGGGACGCCGGCCTTGACCATGGCGGAAAACGGGGAAAGGTTGACCTTGTCCAGGAACGGCCTCGGGTGGTTGTCCGTCGGAAGGCCCGCGTGGGAATCCACCGCCGTGTCCCCGTGTCCGGGGAAATGCTTGGCGGTGCAGAGAACCCCTTCTTCGGCCATGGGGGCGACCATGGCGGTTGCCATCCGGGCCACGAGGGCCGGGTCCGATCCGAAGGACCGGGTCCCGATCACGGGATTGGCGGGGTTGCTCTGGACGTCCGCAACGGGGGCGAAATTGGCCGTGATTCCCAAAATTCGCAGTTCCCGCGCCGTGATGCGGGCCTCGCTTGCCGCCAGCCGGGGTTCTCCTGCCGCCCCCAGGGCCATGTTGCCAGGGAAGACGGTCACGCCGCTCGTCAGCCGGTTCACCCGGCCCCCCTCCTGGTCGACGGCCACGAGGAGGGGAAGGCAGTCGGCCGATCGCGCCGCTTCCTGGAGCGAGGCCGTCAGCCGTGCCACCTGTTCCGGGTTGGCGATGTTCCCGGTGGAGGCATAGAGGATCACCCCGCCGGGATGCACCCTCTCCAGGGTTGCCCTGAGGGCGGGGGAAACGGCCTCTCCCCTGAAAAAGCCCATCAGGACCTGCCCGGCCTTCTCTTCCAGGGACATGCCCTTCAGGAGCTGCGGGATGCCGTCGACGCCGGCTTTCGCTTCCGCACGGCACGGCAGCGCAAGGGCCGCCGCGGCCAGTAAGGCCGCAAGGCAAGCGAGCCCAAGGCGTTTCATGGGAATCCTTCCTTTCCACGTTGCCGTAAACGTCTTTTTCATGTCCCCATTTTACACCTCTATGCCGCATTAAAGAGCCTGGCCGGCCTTTCCGGAGGATCAGGGTTGGCCAGGAGAAGGTCATCCGGGTAAAATGATAAAACGCATCGCAGAGAATGGAGGAGGATGAGCATGGACCCGATCATGTCCCGGAGGAGCATCCGTCGATACCAGAACCGGCCCGTGGAGGAACCGCTCGTGGAATACTGCCTGAGGGCCGCCATGGCGGCCCCCTCGGCCCACAACCAGCAGCCGTGGGCCTTTGTCGTCATCGACAACCGTGACCTCCTGGAGGCCATACCGGGTTTCCATCCCTACTCCCGGATGCTCTACGAGGCCCCCATGGCGATCCTGGTCTGCGGGGACAACCGGGACCTGAAGAGCCCGGAGTTCTGGCCCCAGGACTGTGCCGCCGCCGTGGAAAACATCCTGCTGGCCGCTTGCTCGAGAGGGCTGGGTTCCGTCTGGATGGGCGTCTATCCCAAGGAACCCATCATGCAGGGATTCCGGCGGCTCCTGGAGCTTCCCGAGCACCTTGTCCCGTTTGCGCTGGTGGCCCTGGGGTACGGGGCCGAGGAGAAGGGCCCGTCCATGCGCTACGACCCCGAAAGGGTTTACCGCAACGTGTGGAGGCAGGAGAAGTCCTAGGTCCCGGAAAGGATGCAGGAAATATCGGGGGGGAGGCCGATTCCAGGCCTCCCCCCCGTTTTTGTTTCCGCGTGGCTTTCCTGGTTCCTATGAAACCGGGACGCCTTCACCTTCCCGCTGGTCCCGGGAGGGGAGGGCCATCTTCGATTCCGTCACGGCCTTCCAGAGTTTGCGAAGCTTGGTTCTGGAGCGCCCTTGCGTCTTGCGGCCGATTTCCGCCAGGAGCGAATCCAGGACCGACATGGCCGGGGCCAGCGAGAAATGGTCCCGCGGGCAGGGAACGTGGAGAACCGCTGTCGAGAGCGGCACGAGCGGGTTCTTCAGGTTATCCGTCAGGAGGACCTGCGGAAGGTCGCGTACCCTGAGGAAGCGGGCCGCGTCGATCACCCTGCTGGCATAGAAGGCGGAAGCGTAGGAGATGCAGAAAAGGACATCTCCCTTTCCCATGTCCAGCAGGTCCTCGTACATTTCGTCGGAGCCGAATCCCCCAACCATGGAGACGGCAGGGTGAAATTCCCGCAGGAGCGTGTAGAAGTACGTCGCCAGGCCCCGGTTGGACCGGAGTCCCATGATGTAGATGCGTTTTGCCTCGGTCAGGATGGAAACGGCCTTCGGGAACTGCTCGATGAGGTAGGGAGTGAGCATGTCCTGGATGCTTTCCGCGTTCCTCCTGGCCACCTCGACCAGGGTGTCGCCCCCCGTGCCGGCCCAGGAGACTTCCAGCTCGGTGCGGGTTGGGGGCTTCGTGTCGATGAGCATGTGCATGATCTCTTCGCGCAGGGACTTGTAGCTGGGGTAGCCGAGCTGGTCGACCGTCCTGATGATCGTGGCCGTGCTGGTGCCTGCGGCGGCGGCCAGCTGCTCCACGGTCATGAAGGCCACCTTCTGGGTGTTGGCGGTGATGTAGTCGCAGACGGCCCTCTGAGAGTGGGACAACCCTTCCGTATCCTGGCAGCGCTGAAAGAACAGGATTTCCATCTCTTTGCCCTCCCGGTTCCCGATGCGGGTCCTTCGATTTGCCCAATTATCCACCCGGCATGCCCCGGACGCCAAGCCCCCCGGGTTGACTCGTAAGGTTGCATCGGATAGCATAAAAATATAAAAAATATTACATACGCATATACGGCTTGTTGTAAAATATTTTTTACATAACGGTGGGGTAAGGAACGGGAGGTGAAAGCCATGAATACCGCGACAGCTATCTGGCTTGGGGTCGTTGCCGTTGTTTTGATCGTCTTTGCGGTCGTCAAGCTCAGGAAAAAGGGCTAGGCCGCGTGGGGAAAGCGTGAAGGGGAGGGCCCTGGGCCCTCCCCTTTTCCTTTGTCCTCCTGCAGCGTCAGGATGCGGCTTCCGAGCGGCCCCTCTCCAGGACCCGGTCAAGCCGGTTCAGCCACCCCGCCAGGAATCGCCTTTGGGGCACGGATCTTGCGGCGATGTCCAGGAGGGCCGCAGAGCGGACGGCCACCGCAATCCGGGCGGCCCGGAGCCGCCATTTTTCGGGCAGCCGGCGGACTGCCTCCAGTGTTCGCGGCCCGACGATCCCGTCCTCGGCGACCGGCGGTTCGGCTCCCAGAAGGTTCAGGGCACGCTGGAGCTGCCTCGAGCCGGCGGAAGGCCCCATGTGGACCGAGGCGTCGAAAACCGCCAGGTCGATCGGGGCCGGAAGCTCGCCGCAGCGGCAGGCTTTCCAGTAGTAGGCCTGGTAGATGGCTGCGGCGACTTCCCTCGTCAGGGAATCGACGCTTTTGGCGCTTGCCAGCCCGTCGGCACGGGCCCGGGCCAGGGTTCCCTCCGTTACGCCCAGGTTGGTGCGCCCCCCGCGGTCCGCCGGGTCGTTCGAAAGGCCCCCCTCCATGTAGAGCACAAAGCCGAGACAGGATTCAAAACGCGTCACGCTCCTCACCTCCACAGGTAAGAGTGGAAGCGGGAATCGTTTTCCACAAACGCAAGGGAAAAAGTCAGGAAGGGGAATAGCGCCTGATGAAGGCTTCCGTGTCGAATTTCCTTCGGCACCCCGAAGAGGTCATCGTCCGGATCTTGCCGAAGACGGGCCGCTCGGGCCACGGCCGGTCGTGGACTCCCCCGATGCACCAGGCCGCCCCGGTATAGCCGTTCGGGTCCCGTCCGTCCAGTTCGTAGCGGTCGTTCAGGGCGATCGCCGTCGAAAGGGCCTCCTCCGGCGAGGCGCTCCAGGCCAGGATCCGCTTCCCCCAGTACATGCGCAGGTACCCGTGCATGCGGCCGGTCGTGGCCAGCTGGACCTGGGCCGCGTTCCACAGCGGGTCGCCGGTCGCCGCATTCTCGAGTTGTTCCGGAGCGTAAAGGGCCTCGCGGGGATCGGGGGCATGCTTTTCAAGCGTCTGGCGAGCCCAGGCCGGGAAGCCTTCGATGCTGTCGTAGCGGGGGTTGTAGAGGCAGAAGTTGTCGGACAGTTCCCGGCGGACGACCAGTTCCTCCAGGAAAGCCTTCCGGCTTTCTTCCGAAGAGGAACGCGACGCTTCCCAGGCGGCGCGCTGGGGGGAAACCTGCCCGAAGTGAAGGTAGGGGGAAAGCCCGGACACGCCGTTTTTGTTCGGGTCGTTCCGGTCCCTTCCGTAGGACTCCAGGCGGTTTGCGAGGAACTCCCGGAGCAGGGCCATTCCTCCGGGGGTTCCCGGGACGGCCCCGACCGCCTCCGGGACGTCCTCCGCCGGGGCGGCCCTAAGGAGGGCCCCTTCGAAATCCACGGCGGGCGTTTCCCGCTCCCAGGGAAAAGGGTGGCGCTCGACCCGGGGGAAGTCGGTCAGGAAAACGGGCAGCAGGCGGGCCATCTTCGGCCGCAGCGTGTAGGCCCCGTATTCTGCCTTGGCCGAAGCGGTCCAGCAGGGAACGATGTTGTGGGCGTCGACCTCGAACAGGGGGCAGGGCAGAAGGTCGGCCGCCCTTGCCTTCCAGGCCCGGGCTTCCCTCAGGGGGGAGAAGTCGCACACGACGGCCCCGGCACCGACTTCCCTGGCGAATGCGGTCACGGTTTCGGCGGGATCTCCCTCGTTCAGGAAAAACGGGATGCCCTTTTCCCGCAGGGCGCGTTCGGTCGCGGCCAGGCCGCGCAGGAGGAAGCCGAAGCTCCGCCGCGTTGCCCCCGGGAAGGCGGGGTGGAGCGCAAAAACGACTCCCAGGGGGGCCCCGGCGTCGAAGGCCATCTCCTGGGCGAAAAGAAGGGCCCAGTTATCTTCCGCCCGCTGGTCCCGGCTCATCCAGTAAATCACCGGTCCGGGTCCGCGGGCGGCGCGGTTCAGCGCCCGGAGCCGCTTGGGGTTCAGGACGGCCCTGCCGGTCAACGGGGTTCTTCCTCGAAGGCCCGGAGGATCTTCAGGTAGTTCGCGCGCTCGAAAGCGCCGGGATCCTCCACTGAATGGTGGCTCATCACCCCTCTGGCCGCTGCCGCAGTTTCGTAGCCGTTCTTTTCAAGCCAGCGGTCAAGCCCGGAAACCAGTTTCCCGATGGATGCGGGCCCCTTCTCGTACAGCACCGAGGTCACCTGGACGACGGAGGCCCCCGCCAGGAGGGCTTTGACGGCGTCCTCGGCCCGGGACACGCCGCCGGAGAGCGCGATGTCCACCTTGGCCCGCCCATGCAGGATTGCCGTCCAGCGCAGCCTTAGCCGGAGTTCGTCCGGCGTGGTCCGGCCCAGCCTCGGGACGATGGTCTTGCTGTCCAGGTCGAGGTCCGGGCTGAAAAAGCGGTTGAAGAGCACGAGTCCCCTTGCCCCTGCATTTCTAAGCTTCCGGGCGAGGTTGGGAAGAGATGTGTAGAACGGGGCCAGCTTGACGGAAACGGGGATTGAGACGCAGGAGACCGTCTGGTGCACCAGCGCGGCCAGGTCCTTTTCCGCCCGGGATGCCGTGACGGAAGGGTCCGCGTTCACGGTGTAGACATTCAGTTCAAGAGCGTCCGCACCCGCCTCCTGCATGGCCCGGCCGAACTCGCACCAGCTTCCCGGGTGGACCCCGTTCAGGCTCGCGACGACGGGGATGGACAGCGCGGCCCTGGCCTCGCGGATCCGGCCGAGCGTTCGCTCCGTACCCAGGTTGTAGGTGTCCATGTCGGGGAAGAATGAAAGGGATTCCGCGTAGGATTCCGTCCCGAGATCGAGTCCCTTGTCCAGGTCGCGGCCCGCGGCGAGGAGCTGCTCCTCGAAGAGGGACGGCAGAACCACCGCACCGGCCCCCGCCTCTTCCAGTTCTTTCAGGTTGTCCAGGTTGCCGGTCAGCGGAGACGACCCCGCCACGAGAGGGGTCTTCAGCTTCAGTCCCATCCACTTCGTTTCCAGGTTCGCCATGTCACTCACTCCCTTGAAGGAAATTCATCACATCCCTAATACGATAACACGAAAAAGGGGAGCCCGTTTAAGGGCTCCCCAAAACGGATTCTGCGCTGCCAACCCCCGCCGATGATGGGGAAAACGGCCACCGTGTGCCCGTCCGAAAGGAGGGTGCCGCTTCCCCCGGTGCGGGCGATGGCCGGCCGTTCACCCTATTCGTGAAACGTCTTCAGGAGAGTTTCCGCACGGGAAGTCAATTCGTCCAGGCGGACGGGAGAGATGCGCTCAAGCTGGCGTGCCATGACGGAGGTGCGGGGGTTTCGGGCAAAAAGCTCCCGGTGCCGGCGCACGAAGCGCCAGAAAAGGGCATCCCAGTCGCCGCACCAGGGGCCCTTCCGGAAATCCCCCATCCGGAGGAGGTAGGCCGAGCCGCTGCAATACGGTTTTGTCGTCATGAGGCCACCGTCCGCGAACTGGCTCATGCCGAACACGTTCGGCACCATGGCCCAGTCCGTCGCATCGGCAAACCGGCTCATGAACCACCCCGTAACGGCGCGCGGGTCGGTCTCGCAGAGCAGCAGGAAGTTGCCCAGGATCATCAGGCGCTCGATGTGGTGGGCATAACCGTGGCGCTTTACCCGGGCCACGACGGTGTCCACCGGGCGAAGGCCCGTTTCCCCGGAAGGGAACCCCTTCGGGAGGGGAAAAAAGTGGCCCATGGCGTTGGAAGTCTTCTGGCTGGGCCCGGCACGGCGGTACACGGCCCGCATGAACTCCCGCCAGCCTGCCACCTGCCGGGTAAAGCCCTCCAGGGAATTCAGGGGGACGGGATTTTCTGCATGCCTTTCCGCCAGGGCCTCGAGGACCTCGCCTGGAGACAGGAGGCCGACGTTCATCGCCGGGCTCAGCACGGAATGCCAAAGCACCGGTTCTTTTTCGGACATGGCATCTTCGTAGTCGCCGAAGCGGTCGATCCGGTTTTCCATGAAGTCGTCCAGGGCGGCAACGGCTTCTTCCCGGGTCTGGGGAAGGCGAAGGGCGTCTTCACGCTCTTCGGGCCCCCAGGGCCGCGGGATGGGAATCCCCTTCGGAAGGCGAAGGCGGTTTTCCGGGTCGAAACTCCATTTTCCTCCCAG
>Ga0209163_1003492_pt1 | contig 11458 bp, 9 predicted proteins | sample MTBAKSrepl2MetaG_FD_187457 | JGI IMG/M metagenome (GOLD analysis project Ga0209163, IMG submission 187457) | Enrichment culture microbial communities om Arthur Kill intertidal strait, New Jersey, USA, that are MTBE-degrading - MTBE-AKS2 (Arthur... | ecosystem: Environmental > Aquatic > Marine >...
ACGTTGACGCTGTTTGACATTTTATTCCCCCCTTTTTTTATTAATTGTTCCCAAAACCATCGCCACATGTCAAGCGGGGAAAGTAAACTTTTCGCCAGCACATAAGGTGACGCAGTTAAGCAGGACAATAATTGACTGATCAGAGAAACATCGTCGTGTGGAAAGTATAAGGATGTCGATTACGAGTTTCACGCCAAAAGGCTTCAATACCAACCAGGTCGATTGATTTGCCACCTGCATCGTCTACTTTAATTGGCTATTGACCGCCCACTTCTTGCTTCTTGACTTTTTTGGCCGCCCCTCATATCATATTAATATTGTTTGTTATCACCTTTGAACTAGACGCAATTCGCCGGCAATATCGGCGTGAATTTTTCCACACTCAACCACGGGGATAACGGCCAGGGCAAGCCGTCTTTCTCGACCTTGAGGCAAATCGAAAAATTGTTTAAGCACTTAACGTATTAACGGCATCATATGGATAATTTTCCTACATGACGCTTCCACTGCCTGAAAACGCAATTCTGTTCGGCCGCCAGCCGGACCTGAAATATTTGGAAAGTCGGGTCAGGACCCAAGGTTTGACCTTTATCGTGGGGCAGCCCAGAATGGGAAAGACTTGGCTGGTCAGCAGATTTTGCGAAAATCTTGAAAAAGAAGGTCGATGGCTTTTCGGCTACTATGAATCCACTGCGGATGAGCACGATCTTCTCAGTAGTACTGTCGCCGATCTTTACCGCCGCTGGCTGACCCAGGCTTCCTACAAAGATCAATTAAAGAGCATTCTGGAGCGGCATCGGGGGGAAATGATGGGCAAGGCCGGGACGGCCGTCGGAGCGATATTGTCCGCAGTTATCAATCTCCCTACACCTGGAATCGGCGATATGGTGGCAAATGTATTTCAGGGTCTCAAGGCGGCGGCCGACGATCTGAAGACCGGCGGGAGGCAGTTTCAACCCGTGCCTTATGATATATGCCGGGACTTGGTGTCCATAGTTTATAAGATATCCGGGCAACCTATTCTTGTCGTGATGGATGCATGGGAGCAGGGCAAAGACCTCCGGAACGACTTTAGCAGCCTCAAGAAGATGCTGGGCAGGCTCCATGAATGGCCGAAGGATCTGCACATTTTCGTGGTAGTGCGGGAGGGCTCCCAATATTCAGGATGTCACGAACTAGTGAAGGAACTTTGCGCCACCAGCACCTTCGCCTGTGCGAAATATCCTCTCCCGCCGATGCATTTGGCTACGGATCCTGAGGAAGAAAAGAGAATCATAAACCACATCCGAAGCGAGGTGCCGGGAGCCAAGGGACTAGAAGACGCAGCCATTCTGGACATGATGGACGGCAACCCCGCTGTATTGGAGGCCTGGGAAAAATTACGGCCTGAATCCGAAGAAGCTATCCACCAAACCGCCAGGGACGCCCATGTCTTACGAGATTGGGAGTTCGAAACCCTCTTCCCTAAACTTCTGGAATCGGATCGGGATATGTTCGACCTAGCCACTCGTCTTGCCCTGCTGCCGGAATTCGTCTCCGTCCGAAAATGGGAGGAATTGAAACCAATCGTGCTTTGCGGCCGGCCGGAGACCGACCTTGCTGAACTTGAGAGTCGTGGAATTCTGAAACAAGAAAAGCCTCCATCATTTGGTCACACTACGAAATACGAGTCCGCTCAAAACTGGTTGATTCAAAACTCCCGATCCAAACCGCTGGCCCGGGCCACAGTCCGGGCCATGGTATCCGATCTTGCAGCGCGCATTCGATACATCGATGAGCGTGACCTATATTTCTCCGCCACCCTCGCGGCCCTTTACGAACCAGTCATGAGGTTGGAAGAAACCGACCATCTTTCGGTGTTGTGTGTGGCTGCCGCGACTCTATTTGGAATGGAACCCCCACAAGAAATCAAGGAAAAATTTGAATCTGTGCTTAGGACAATATCAGACGAAATTCCGGAGGCTCGTGTTCTGGTTGCTGCAAGCCTGTTCAACACCCTCAATCAGGCCAAGGAGGAGAAGGACCTGAACCGGAGAGACGCCCTGCTACAGGAACTCCGGGACCTGGCCGGCCAATACCCCGACGATCCGGCGGTCAGGGAAAACCTGGCCATGGGCCTGTTCAACACCCTCAATCAGGCCAAGGAGGAGAAGAACCTGAACCGGAGGGACGCCCTGCTACAGGAACTCCGGGACCTGGCCGGCCAATACCCCGACGATCCGGCGGTCAGGGAACAACTGGCCAGGGGCCTGTTCAACACCCTCAACCAGGCCAAGGAGGAGAAGGACCTGAACCGGAGAGACGCCCTGCTAAAGGAACTCCGGGACCTGGCCGGCCAATACCCCGACGATCCGGCGGTCAGGGAACAACTGGCCAGGGGCCTGGTCAACACCCTCAACCAGGCCAAGGAGGAGAAGGACCTGAACCGGAGAGACGCCCTGCTAAAGGAACTCCGGGACCTGGCCGGCCAATACCCCGACGATCCGGCGGTCAGGGAAGGACTGGCCAGGGGCCTGTTCAACACCCTCATCGACGCCAAGGAGGCGAAGGACCTGAACCGGAGAGACGCCCTGCTAAAGGAACTCCGGGACCTGGCCGGCCAATACCCCGACGATCCGGCGGTCAGGAAACGACTGGCCATGGGCCTGTTCAACACCCTCATCGACGCCAAGGAGGAGAAGGACCTGAACCGCAGGGACGCCCTGCTAAAGGAACTCCGGGACCTGGCCGGAAAATACCCCGACGATCCGGCGGTCAGGGAACAACTGGCCATGGGCCTGGTCAACACCCTCATCGACGCCAAGGAGGAGAAGGACCTGAACCGGAGAGACGCCCTGCTCCAGGAACTCCGGGACCTGGCCGGCCAATACCCCGACGATCCGGCGGTCAGGGAACGACTGGCCAGGGGCCTGTTCAACACCCTCATCGACGCCAAGGAGGAGAAGGACCTGAACCGGAGGGACGCCCTGCTAAAGGAACTCCGGGACCTGGCCGGCCAATACCCCGACGATCCGGCGGTCAGGGAACAACTGGCCAAGGGCCTGGTCAAGACCCTCATCGACGCCAAGGAGGAGAAGGACCTGAACCGGAGGGATATGCTGCAGCAGGAATTGAGGTATTTGCAAAAAAGCTATCCGGACGAGAGAATTTTTCAGGAAATCGCACAGGCACTTGGATGATCGGAAGATTTGAAAAGTAAGAAATACTGACCTTTGGGGACCCAATGAAGCTCCCCGCAGCAAGCTGCGGGGTATCAAAGCTGAAGTAGGCCTTTTTCCTGTTTTGCGGTAACCCCGTAGCAAGCTACGGGGAATTTCAAGTTAAAAAAGATACAATCCTTGCAGGAGGAATGCCACTAAGCGAAGAAAGGAACCCCGAACACCATTACTTACAAAAAACCCAACTCTGTTGGCGGCCGGGGGCTCAATTTCCCTTGCGGCGGCGCAGGCAGGTCTTGCAGGTGCCGTCCAGACGGATTTCCACCTTGTCGATAACCCCCCGGAAGGCCCGGGCCAAAGGCTCCGTGTCAATCTCGACCTGGTCTTCGGCCAGGCATTCCATCAAACCGCACCGGGTGCAGTAAAAGTGGGCGTGGGGGCGGTGGTGGACGTCCGGCGACAAGCCGTAGCGAAAGGACCTGTCCCCGGAACTCATCCGTTCGACCAGACCTTTTTCCACCAGGAGGTCCAAAATACGATAGACGGTCACCCGGTTGATGGTCCGGGTCCGCCGGAGTTGGACCAGAATGTCTTGGGCCCGCAAGGGCCCGGGACTGTCGCCGACAGCCGCCAGCACGGCCAGACGGTGGGGCGTCGAGTCCAGTTGACGACTTTCCAGGAGACGCCGGTAATCACACTGCCGAGACATGGCCGCTTTGGTCCTCTCTTTCGGAGACCTTTGAGGTTAGATATTGGGCCTCAAGACCCGCCGGCCGACCCCCAGGGCTTCCAGGGCCAGGGAAATGAAAAAACAGGCTCCGGCCACCAGGATAATCGATGCGCCCGAGGTCAGGTTGCATGAATAAGACAGCCATAACCCGGCCCAGGTGAAGCCGATATTCAGTAAAACCGACAGGAGCATCATTTTGGCCAGGGACAGACAATATTTCTCGGCGATGAACGGGGCGATGGTCATCAGGGCCATGACCAGGATCAGGCCGACCACCCGAACGATCATGACCACGGCCAGGGCGACCATGACCATCAATAAACAATGCAGGAGGTTGACCCGGACCCCGCGGACCCGGGCGAACTCCTGGTCATAAGACATCACCATCAGGTCATGATAGAAATAGCCGACCGCGGTAAGGACCAAGAGGTCCAGGACCAGCATGAGGACCAGGTCCGAAGCCGGGACGGTCAGGATGCTGCCGAACAAATAGCTCATCAGGTCCACGTTGTAACCGGGGGTCAAGTCCACCAGGATCACGCCCAAGGCCATGCCCAAGGCCCAGAGGACGCCGATGATCGTATCGGCCCGGTCCCGGGCTTTCAGACTGATGGCGGCCACGATCAGGGCCACGGCCAGGGAAAAACCCAATATGCCGGCCAAGACGGGCAGTCCGAGGAAAAAGGCCAGGCCCACGCCGCCGTAAGCCGCATGGGCGATGCCCCCGGAAATAAAGGCTAGGCGGTTGACGACCACGAAGGTCCCGATGACTCCGCAGGCCAACCCGGCCAGCAGCCCGGCCAGGACGGCGTTCCTCATGAACTCCAGTTGCAGGGCCTCGATCATCTTATTCGTCCTGGTGGGAGGGCAAGACCCGGTGGGGAAGGCCGTGGGCGACCAGCTCGACCGGACAATGATAGGCCATTTCCAGCATGTCCCTGGTGATCTCCGGGGCGTCGTGGAAAAAAACCTGCCGGTTGACGCAGGCCACCGATTTGACGTGACTGGACAGGACCATCAAATCATGACTGACCACCACAATGGTCACTTTTTGGTTAAGTCCCTTCAAAAGTTGATAAAACTCGGTCTGCCCCTGGGTATCCACGCTGGCGGTCGGTTCATCAAGGATCAGGGCTTCCGGATCACTGACCAGGGCCCGGGCCACGAAAACCCTTTGCTTTTGCCCCCCGGACAGTTCCCCGATCTGCCGCCGACGAAATTCCCGGACCCTCATTTCTTCCATGACGGCTTGGACCGCCTTTCGGTCCGCCCGGCCGAAAGGCCGCCAACCCCCGCCGCCCCGCAGCCGACCCATCAGGACCACATCCTCGACCGACACGGGGAAGCTTTGTTTCATCCCTATGTCCTGGGGGACATAACCAATCCGCTGAAGGGCCGACTCAGGCGGCCCCCCGAAAACTAGAACCTCGCCCCGATCAGGTTTAAAAAGACCGAGCATGACCTTGATCAGGGTGGTCTTGCCCCCGCCGTTGGGACCGATCACGGCCAGGAAATCGCCGGATTTGACCGTCAAATTCACGTTCTCCAGAACCGGCAGACCATTAAAAGAAAACCAGACCCGGCGGATTTCGATGACCGGACCGCCCATGATCGTCTCTCCTTTCACCTCAAAGCGGCCTTGAACCGGGCCGCTTGTTTTCGGAGGTTCTCCGCCCAATCCTGAGCCAGAGGGTCGGCCAAAACCACTTCCCCGCCGATGGCCCTGGCGATCACTTCGGCGCTTTTAGTGGAAAATTGTGGTTGGACGAAGACGACTTTGATCTTCAGCCTCTTGGCCGATTCGATTAATTCCTTCAACTGAGCCGGTTTGGGTTCCTTGCCTTCCAGTTCCACCGGAATCTGTTCCAGGCCGTAAGTCTGAGCAAAATAACCCCAGGCCGGATGAAAAACCATGAACCGGACTTTTCCTTCCCGTCCGGCGAAAATCTCTTTCAGTTCGGCATCCAAAGTCTCGATTTCCTGAACGAATTTTCCATAATTAGTCTGATAGGCCGACCGATTGGCCGGATCGATCCCGGTCAGGGCTTGGAAAATGTTGTGGGCCTGGATCTTGACCAGGGGCGGGGCCGTCCAGATGTGAGGGTCCGGCAGGCCTTCATGTTCGCGCCCTGCCTCTTCAGGGTCGGTATGCAGATGGGTGGCCATGGTTCGCTTTATTATACCCTGATCGGTCTGAACTATTTTCATCTTCGGGTTGGCGGCGGAGATTTTTTTCAGCCAGACCTTCTCAAAAGGCACGCCGATGGCCATATAGGCCTTGGTCCCGGCCAAGGCGTTCATTTGTTGGGGCTTGGGTTCGTAGGTGGCCGGACTGGCCCCCGGCGGGACCATGACCGAAACTTGAACCAAGTCGCGGCCGATCTTCTCCACAAAATATTTCTGGGGCGGGATGCTGACAAAAACCTCGACCGGCCCGGCTCCGGCCGCTCCCCAGGCCGACAGGCAGAAGCATAAAGTCAGGATCATGATCGCTTTTTTCATATTTGACCTTCCGGCAATTATTTCGAGTCAATTAAATATTGGATCAAATGCAACTAAGTTGCAAGAAAATAATGCAACTTAGTTGCATAAAGAATGAAAAATCCATAATTGCAAATCAGGGTTCCTGGTTCATCCTTATAGCCAACATCCTTTATTTTATGATAATATTCCTCTCACTTTTATCTGATCCTCTCCGGAGAATGAAAATGGTTGAAGTGAAAAGGTCGGTCTGTCCCCATGATTGCCCCGATACCTGCGGCTTGCTGGTCGGCGTGGAAAACAACCGGGTGGTTTCCGTCCAAGGAGACCCGGAGCACCCCTTTACCCGGGGGGCGGTGTGCGCCAAGGTCCGGCATTATCCGGAACGAATCTACTCGCCTCTGCGTATCCACCGGCCTCTTAAACGCACCGGCCCCAAGGGTTCAGGCCGGTTCGTCCCCATTTCCTGGGACGAGGCCCTGGAAGAAATCGTGGCGCGCTATCAAAAAATAATCTCGGTTCATGGACCGGAAGCCATTCTGCCCTATTCCTACGCCGGGACCCTGGGCCTGCTCGGTTATCATGCCGGACACGCCTTCTTCCACAAGCTCGGGGCCTCGAAACTGGACCGGAACATTTGCAGCAGCACCCACCGGGCCGGTTTCGCCGCCAGCCTGGGCTCGGGACCGCCCAGCGACATCGAAAGGGCTGTGGATTCCGACCTGATCATCATCTGGGGGAGCAACACCCTGGTCTCGAACATGCACGCCTGGCCTTTTTTTATGGAGGCCCGCCGCCGCGGGGCCCGCATCGTGGTCATCGATCCATATCGGAACGCCACCGCCCGCCGGTCCGATCTTCATCTGCGGCTCAAGCCGGGAACCGATGCGGCCCTGGCCTTGGGCCTGATGAACGTCATCATCAAGGAAGACCTGGTCGACCGGGATTTCATCGCCGAATATACCTTGGGCTTCGAGGGGCTGGCCGAGAGGGCCGCCCAGTATCCACCGTCGCGGGTGGAAGAAATCACGGGCGTGCCCGCTGAAGAGATCGAGCGACTGGCCCGGGATTACGGCCGGGCCAGGGCCCCGTTCATCCGCCTGGGCTGGGGACCCGGCCGGCAGCTTAAAGGGGGCATGGCCGTGCGCACCATCGCTTTGCTCCCCGGCCTGACCGGGGCCACCCACAAAAAGGGCGGGGGCATCATCCGCAGCACTTCGCCGGCTTTTGAACTCAACCGGGCCGTCGTGGAGCGGGAAGACCTGGCCCCGCCCGGCGGGCGGACCATCAGGATGACTCAACTGGGCTGGGCCTTGACCCTCCTGGCCAATCCCCCGGTCATGGCCCTGCATGTCTATCAAAGCAACCCGGCCGTGGTGGCCCCGGATTCGAGCCAGGTCCTGGCCGGCCTCCGGCGGGAAGACCTGTTTGTCGTGGTCCAGGAACTGGTCATGACCGAAACGGCCCTGTGGGCCGACCTCGTCCTGCCTTCGGCCACCTGCTTCGAAAGCACTGACTTGTATGAAAGTTACGGCCATTATTATCTGCAGATGGCCCGCCCGGTGATCGAACCGGTGAGCCAGGCCCGGCCCCCGCTGGCCATCTTCCAGAACCTGGCCCGGCGCTTCGGCTTCAAGGAAGACTGCTTCACCGCGACCGAGGAAGGCCTGATCCGCCGGCTCCTCGAAACCGATTCGCCTTATCTGGCCGGGATTACTTTCGACCGGTTGACGGAAGGCCGGCCGGTCCGCCTGAACGTGCCGGGAAATCCCTTCAGCGACGGCTTCCGCACCCCTTCGGGCCGGATCGAGTTCTATTCCCGGGCCCTGGCCGACCAGGGTCTCGACCCCTTGCTCGACGGAGCGCCCAGCCTGGACGAGGAAGGAGAGGGCCGCTATCCCCTCCAGCTCACCACCCCGCCCCGGCGGGAGTTTCTCAATTCCACTTTCGGGGAAATCGACTATCTGCGGGACCGGGCCGGCCGGCCCACGGTGATGATCCATCCTCTAGATGCGGCGGCCCGAGGCCTTGACCACGGCCAGTTGGTCCGGGTCTTCAACGACCGCGGCGACTGTTACCTTTACGCCGAAATAAGCGAGGACACGGCCCCGGGGGTTACGGTCATCGAAGGCCTGCCCTGGCCCCGTTACCTGCCCCAGGGACGCGGAGTCAATTGGCTGACCTCCCAGCGCCTGACCGACCTGGGCGGCGGCTGCGCCTTCCACTGCAATTTAGTGGAAATCGAACGGGCCGGATAGGTCGGGGTCAAAGTTCCGAGTGACAGATGCTTTCGAGAGTCCGGTCAGACGCTCTTATGATCAGGATTCGAATTCTTTTCGAGGCAGCCCCGACTGACGGATAATGGATTGAAGTGTCCCGGTGCGGATTTCCTCGTGGTCGGGTACCGGAACCGTTATGGTGCCGTCAGGCCGTCTCTTTTGCATGACCACATGGCTTCCCGCGCCGTCGAACTTCAATGAAGCCGTGGGCGGCCAAGATCGCGCATACCTCTCGGCCGGAGAGAATACGCATTTTACCCAAGCGCCACCTCGACCTGGGTCACGAAAATTTCCCCGCGAAGCCGCTCCTTCACTTCTTCTTTGGAAGCGGTCTCGAAGAACAGCTCCAAGGCTTCCTGGAGATTGTCCCGCGCATTTTCAACACTGTCGCCCTGGCTGGCGATATCCAACTCCGGGCACAGAGCTACATAACCGTCGCCCTCTCGTTCAATAATGGCTGTAAGCTTCATCGATATTCTCCTATTTAAATTTTAACATATTTAACGGGGTGGAGGCACGCTCAATGAAAAAAGGAATAAAAGTCCTGATGGAACTCAGCCTGCCGGCCAAATTGACCAAAAGGGAAAAGGGACTCCTGGCCTCTTGCCCGGCTCTGGACGTGCGCTTTCAAGGGGAAACCGAGGAAAAAGCCTTGAACAATCTGGCCGAGGCGCTTACCGCTTTCCTGGTCTCCTGTTTTGAAGCCGACACCTTGGAAACGGTCCTCAAGGAGAGCGGTTTTCGAGCCGTCTCCAGATCGGTCCCGGCCGAAGAAGCCCGAAGGACAGGTCTAAAGATGATTAAAGTCCCTTTACCGTTTATGGTTGACGCCTCTCAAGCTTTTCGGGAAACTCCGGGGACGGCCTAAACGATCAGACCGGCGAACGGATCTGGAGATCGGGAAACAGGCCGGCCGATTCGCCCTGGGGACAAGGCGGCATCACCATGAAGGCCATGTCCCGGCTCTTTTGGGCGTGGCCCCTATTTTGTGTTCCGTCAAAAAAAGCCCCGTTTTCCTCGAGAATATGTTCGATCCTGTGCCGGAAACCTTCGACAAAGGCGGCCCCGCTGCCCTGGAAGCGCATGTCTCCGACCAGAATCTCACCTTTCACTTCGGCCAAGGCCTCGAGGGAAAGACTCTGCCCGGCCAGATCATCCTGGTTGCGGATGAAGCCCCAAACCAAGCTGTCGGCCGGAATCTTTATAGGTTCCTGGGCGTCGATGATAGTGTTGGGCATGACGATGCTACCTTGGCCGATGACCAGCCGGTGTTCAGGCTTGCCGTAAAGAAAGGCGTTGAACCCGACGAAAACCTTTTCGCCCAGGTCGGCGTTGATGATCTTGCCCCCATGGGCGGTCACATCAAAACCGGCCAGGCGGGAATTGATGATCCAGCAATTCTCCTGGGCGTTGGCCCCCGGCCCGAGACGGGCGTTTTCCAGGTAAGCTCTTTGGGCCACGAAGACGTTTGGTCCCAGTTCCGTCTTTCCTTTGACCAGAGCGAACGGACTGAGAGAACCGTCCGGCGGCTGGGGCCCGGCCGGCCCGGTCCGGCCAGGCTCAAAAAGCCCGAAAATCTCCGCCTCTTTGGCCTTGACCAATTCCATTAATAAACCGCCGGGTTCCCGGCCCGGTTCAAAATTCACATAATCGGCCAGGGCCCGGGCCGGAAAACGATAATGAAATTCAAAGGCCCCTTCGGCTCGGATCAAAATTTCCCCAGGCTTAATTACTTGGCCGGCCAATTCTCCGGTTTGAACGTAAGCCCAGGCCCCGATCAAACAATTCCGGACCGTGGTCAAGTCCACCGTGCTGAACGGTCCCAAGAAACAATCCATGACCCTGGAACCGTGAATATTGGCGTAAGGCATGGCCGCGACGTTTTGAATCAGGAAATCCTCGGGGTATGATAAATCATGGGAATTATTATGAACCAGGGTATTGAACAGGCAACTGTCCACCACACTGACTGTTTCATCCTCCTTGAGGGTCTGCTTAATATCGCCTCGGGAAATCGTCTGCCCTTTTCTTTTCAGTTCGTCCCCCCTGATGTCCGTTTGATAAACCACCGCATTTCTGAGAGCGCATCTTCCGGTAAAATAACTGCCGGTCAGGTTTGAATTCACCACAGTAAAGTCGGCCGGATGGTCCGGGGTCAGGCCGTAATAAGCGGGTGTTTGGTGAAAAGCCCGGTTTGAAATTAAGGGTTTAATATAGTGTCCGGCCTCGAAATCGTGTTTCCGGAGACCGGCGTTGATCCGATCAATGATGCCGGCCAGAAGTCTTGCCTGATTATCCATGTTTTCCCCCATCTATTCGGATTTTACCACGGTCTGGGCCCAGCCGGGACCGGGGCCGACAGACCAAATAAAGCATAAACAAACAGGGTTTTGACGGCAAGCGATTAATATAAGAGACTTGCAGTCCCAGATATTCGCTTGACCTCGACCAAACCTTCCCCGAGATCGCAGTTGCCCATAATTTTAAAATAAGGACATCAGGTTAAATCCTTGCTTTTTCTTCAGCGAATTGTTGTTTTTAACCGAGCGGTCTGTTATGGTGACTAGGCTTAAACCGGCTCGATTGTCGGTGAAAGTCATGTTTTAAGGACGCCGTCCGGGGGAGGACGGGGTCGAGTTATTGCTTCACACGGGCTTGTGAATCGAAAACTTTAATTCGGCGATCCCGGGACAACCCCGCCCGGGTCTTGGAAAGGAGAGGCAAATGAGAGAAGTGGCCATAGTTGGGGCGGGCATCACCCCGTGTAAGGGCCGATGGGTGGAACGAACCTATTACGGCCTTTCCCAGAT
>Ga0209163_1003495_pt1 | contig 11456 bp, 6 predicted proteins | sample MTBAKSrepl2MetaG_FD_187457 | JGI IMG/M metagenome (GOLD analysis project Ga0209163, IMG submission 187457) | Enrichment culture microbial communities om Arthur Kill intertidal strait, New Jersey, USA, that are MTBE-degrading - MTBE-AKS2 (Arthur... | ecosystem: Environmental > Aquatic > Marine >...
AGGCCCTCCAGGCCCCGGTAGCGAACCTTCATTCTGTAATGATCCAGATGAAGCATGACGAACGCCTCCGATATCTCAGCGGCCGCCGGGTCGCCACTGGAGCACACGGCGTTGCAGGAGAAGGGCGCTCCGGTTTCTCAACGTTCTTGATCGAGAACCATAACCGCGGCCAACGTCGCCTGTACCGCCATGGCGGCATTGGTGAAATCACAGTTCTCCGGAACATCCTCTTCGGCGTGATAATTTGGGTCGCCGTAGGGCCATGAGCCGATGTTGATGACCGCGGCGGGGTAGCCAGCCAGAACGAACGAGCCGTCGTCGTCGCCGGGTCGAGACCTCTCCACGGTCCGCTGTTCCAGGCCGATCGAATACTGAGCATTCACCTGGTTCATAAGGTCGGCCAGACGTTTGCCTTCGGGTTTCGTGTACGCGGTTACGTTGGTCTTCTTACCGGCGGCGCTGTCCCCGGCCGATTTGGCGCCGATGCCGTCGAGATTGAAGACGGCGACGAGGTTGTCCCCGCGGGCCTGCGCATTCTGGGCTGCGGTCCTACTGGTCCACGGCGTATGCTCCTCGTTGCACCAGAGGAAGCGGATCGTGCACTCGGGGGTGCAGTCCGCGAGAACACGTGCCATCTCTAACACTCCGGCCGTCCCGACGGCATTGTCGTTGGCGCCCGGCGAGTCGATCCAACTCTGCGAGTCCTTGTGGGCGAGCATGAGAATGATCCGGTCCGGATGGGAGCGGCCTTTCCTCTCGGCGTACAGGTTATATGCCGTGTACCAGGGGTCTTCGGGCTTGGGAGGGGAGTACTGGGCATGTTTCGGTTTGCTCGTGTCCCGGCGGAACGCCTGCACCTGGACTGGCTCGCGTTCGACATGATAGCCCCACGATTCGAGGTTTCCGGCCAGGTAGTCGTCGGCCTCGTGGAGGGTGTTCTTCTCATGGCCGGGCAGCGTTAGATTCAGCTTGCGGTAGGGCAGCGGGTCCTTGGCGAGGTAGAAGACGTGCTTCGAGATGCGCTCGCGGTCGACGGCCTTGAGGTGACGGCGGATGATCGCGTTCGCTCTGTCGCTATCCTCGTTTGCGCCGGCCGCACCGAGATGGCGTGTCTCCAAGCCGGCGTTGACCTCCGTCATCTTCCGGACCAGGATATCCCAGGGGCGGTCTTCAACCGTGACCAGGCCATAGTTCGAGTTCTCGCCGTCAAAGCGTCCTTCCTTGGGTTCGTCCGCGTGTTCGAACCAATGAAAGCCGACCATGAAGGGTAGATCGATCAAGCCATGGACATAGCGGGCGAACCCCTCGGCCCGGTCCTGCTGCGTGGGGACTGCCCGCCCGGCGCCCCGGCTATTCGGCAGGCCGGAGTCCATGGCCTTGAAGCTGAACTCGGTCAGCATCATCGGCCGGCCCGTCAAACGGTGGATGGTCCGCAGGGTCTCGACCGGTGTGGTCTGCCCATAGTTGTTGAAGCTGACCATGTCCACGGAACCACTCAGGCCGCGAAGGACCGGGTCCGGTGCCTGTCCCGCGAATCGGCAACCAAGAATGAGATGGTTCGGGTCGGCCTTGCGGATGGCGTTCTTGCAGGTTTCGAAGTAGCGTCGAGCCACGACTTCCTGCCAGGCGGCCTGATCCTTTCGAGCTGCCTCCGTGCCGGCCTGCTCACGACCGGTCAGCTCCTCCCAGCGTGCGACACTCGTGCCCCATGCCTGGTTGAGCGACGTGACATCCGCATATCTCTTCTGAAGAAACTCCAAAGCAGCCTTCCTGCCCGCCGCATCTTCAGCGAATCGCAGGTATTCCTCCAGCAGGCTCTCCTGGCCGCGCCAATCGGCACCCCAGCGCAGCTCGTTGTCCGTGAAGTACCCGAGGAGCCAGGGGTCTTGAGCACGCGGCCCGCAGAGCTGCCGGCAGGCGGCTTCCATCTTCTCCTCGAAATCCTCCGAGAAGAAATCGCCGACCGCGCCTTTGAGCCAGTCCGCGCCCGCACGCGTCGCAAGATTGAGGTTCACCGTGTATGGCATGTGCTCGTCAAAGGTGCTCGGACTGGACCATGAGCCCAGCGTGTTGAACCCCCAGCTACGCAGCCGTTTGACAATCGCTTCGGCCCAGGCCTCCTGCGACCCGTATTTCTCTTCGACCGCACGTTGATAAGGGGAGTACCCGAGTTGGGGGGCGTTGTCCGCACCGAAGCTCACGTGATTGACGCCCTTGGAGAGGAAGACGTGCCCCTCCGGCGTCACGAGCCACCAGAGGCCGTCGCGTTCGCGGATCTGAAAGAACCCGGTGGCCTCAAACCATAGACCTTTCCAGCCTCCGTAGGAGTCCCGGTCGGTTGAATCGGTCGCCCACGCAGCGCCCGACGGCGACAGAAGGAGCAAGACGGCGGTACATGCGAACAGGCTCTTCTTCATGGCTACAATCCTTATCTATCGTTCGTCTCGCCAGCAGGCTGGCAATTGCGGATGACGACTCCACTCGTCTCGTGGAGTTTCAGCACGGTGGCCGCCCCTTCGGCGAACGGAGTATCCAGGGAGTCGATCACGATGTCTTGGGCATCGTCCAGAACAACCGCATGTCGGCGGTCGACAGTCGCAGTTTGCAGACGAACGTTCTGTAGTCTCAGGCCCTGCACGTGCCGACAGAAAAAGCCATAGGCCGGCAGCGTGCCGAACATGGTGCTCTCCGGGTAGTTGTCGGGCTTTTCGGGGATCTCGCGTTGCGCATCCTCCACCGTGCCTCCGCCCTCGAACCCCAGGCTGATGTTGCTGAGCGTGACGTTCTCGATCGGGTGCTCCGGCAGGCCCGCAATCGCGCATCCGATGGGCGAGCAATCCGTGGCGACGACGTTGTTCACCACGACGTTGCGCAATGTGCCGACGGGTGGTCGGGGCTGGTCCTTCTCATAGAGGCGGGCGCGGTTGCCCAGACGCAGGAAGATCGGAGCGGTGACGCCTTTGATCGTGATATTGGAGATGGCGACGCGGTCGAGCGTGCCGCCGTCCACGATCTCCAGGGCTAGGCCCGCCAGGCCGCGCTGTCGGCCATAGATGACCTCGGAGTAACGTGGAGAACAGATCGTGCAGTTCGTGACCGTGACGTTCTGAAAGCCGCCGCCGGACTCCGTGCCCATCTTGATCGAGTTGCAGTGGCTGCTCACTACGCAGTCCGCGATGACGATGTTCTCGCAGGGTTTGCGGGACAGGCTCTTGAGCACGATGCCGTCGTCGTCGGAGTCCACCACGCAGCCTGAGACGACGACGTCCCGGCAACTGTCGATGTTCAGTCCATCGTTGTTGTAGCTGACGTGGTTGAAGACGGCGATGTCGCGGATCGTCAGCCGGTCGCAGTTGCGATAGTGCTGCATCCAACTGCCGGCGTTGCGCAGGCGGATGCCCTCGATCAGCACGTCCTGGCAATCCTCGAAGTAAAGATTCTTGGGACGGGCGCCGTTCTTGTACTTGAAGTTACTGCCCTGGCCGTCGATGACGCCCCGTCCACGGACGGCGATGGAATGCAGGCCCTTGCCCGCGAAAACAGCCCAGGTGCTGTACTGCTCGCCCTCCATCCCCAGCAATTGGCGGGGCTGACCGTACTGGCTCTTGTCGGCGGTCCCGAGGACCGTGCAGCCGTTCTCCAGCTCGATGGTGACGTTGTTTGCCAGATAGACGGTGCCCGTCAGCCACCGCCCCGGCGGGAAATACACGGTCCCACCGCCGGACTTGGCACAGTGATCCACCGCCTTTTGAATCGCTTCAGTGCAGAGCGTCTGGCCGTCCGGCCTGGCCCCGAGATTCTGGATATCATACGCACCGCCGGAGGTTGCCAGGCATGTCATGCCGAGGAATCCGGCGAGGACCGCCGCACGAACGAGCCCAGTCTTCATGATCGCCATCTCCTGAATCACGTGCCGTTGAAACACGTTTCACCGGGATGCATGATAGCATGTCGGATGAGGACTTCAACCGTGTGATGGCAAATCGGTCCGTACTCGGACGAAGACAGGCTCGCATGGTGCATGAATTCTCGTGGATTCACGCCGACCCGTGTGGAGCCTCATGCCGGGAGACACACAGGCATCGCTCGCCCATCTGGAGGTCGTAGAGTTGAAGTGCCCGGCGAATGGCCGCGCGGAGCTCTTCATTGGATTTCCAGGGCTTGGGGATGAACCGGAGAACTCCCACTTCGTTGATCGCCACCAGCAGCGTGTTCATCTCCCCATCGCCGGAGAGGACCAGTCTGACGGCATAGGGATGCTGCTGTTTCATCATCTGGAGCAGCTTGAGTCCGTCCATCCCCGGCATGAGTATGTCGGCGATGATGACGTGCACCGGTGTCTGTTTGCAGATGTCGATAGCCTCCTGTCCGCTCTTGGCGAACCATACCTCATAGGGCTCATCGGCCACGACTCTCGCCACGGACGCCAGGAGTTTCTCGTCATCGTCCACAAACAACACGTGTCTTGTCTTCATTGTGCGCGTTCTCCTGCTCCTCGTTTTCCTTGCTGCCGATCGGCAGGTGTATCGTGAACGTCGTCCCTTGGCCGACCGTGCTCTCCACGAGGAGCCTGCCGCCATGCTTGTGTACGATGATGTCGTGCGAGACGCTGAGGCCCAGCCCTGTGCCCTTGCCCGGAGGCTTTGTCGTGAAGAACGGATCGAAAACCTTGTGCAAGTGCTGGGGAGCAATCCCGGGTCCGTCATCGGCGATCTCACAGACGACGCCGTCTTCGCTGGCACGTGTCCGGACGGTGATCGTGCCTTTGCTGTCTCTCGTCTGAGACCTGATGGCCTGGGCCGCATTAATGAGGATGTTGAGGAGCACCTGGTTGATCTGACCGCCGTGACAGAAGATCACGGGCAGGTCCGAGAATTCCGTCCTGACCTCGGCGTCGTACTTGATTTCGTGCCGCGCCACGATCAGGGTGGCCTCGATGCCCTTGTTCAGATCGTACTCATCGCGGCTGCCCGGCTGGTCGATCCGTGAGAAATCCCTCAGGTTCTGAATGATGCTGGTGACTCTCTGCAGACCCTCACGAGAATCGTCGAATAGCCCGCGGATGTCCTGGAGGATGAAATCGATCCGCTTGTCACTGCGGAATCGGTCGATCTCGCTCGTCAGCGCCCCCAGCCGCGGGCCGTCCAGAGAGGGGACAAGCCGGGCCAACCCGTCGTACAGAGCCAGCAGGTCCCGGATCTTGCGGATGTAGCCCTCCAGCGTCTCGAAATTGCTGGCGACGAAGCCTACGGGCGTATTCATCTCGTGCGCTACCCCGGCGGCAAGCTGGCCTATGGATGCCAGCTTCTCACTCTGCACCACTTGAGACTGCATCGTCAACAGCCTTGCATTCGCCGCTTCGAGCTCTTCGTAGGCGCGCTGCATCGCCTCTTCCGACTGCTTGCGCTTCGTGATGTCTCGATTGGACCCGCGTCGCCCGAGATGAGTCCCGTCGCCGGCGTATACCGGCGAGCAGACATGGGCAATCCAGCGGACCTCTCCCTGGTGGGTGACGATACGGCAGTCCACAGTGTGCGTTTGTGCGCTTTCCGAGGAGGCCGTAATGTGCTGATCCCACAGCGCCAGGTCGTCCGGATGGACGATCCGCCTCAGGAGAGTGGGATCGTCGAGGTATTCGTCCGACCGATACCCGGAAATACGCTCACATGACGGCGAGCAGTAGGTCAGTCTGCCGTCGGGCATGCGCCAGAACTCCCAATCGTAGGTGTGTTCGGCCACCGTGCGATACCGCTCCTCGCTCTGATGCAGCGCCTCCTCCACCTGGGCCGCCTGGATGACGCGGGCCGTGGTGCTGCTCAGTGAATCGAGTTGACCATCCTCCTCGCGGGTCATGGCATGTCGGCTGAACAGCGCCAGCACGCCCAACGTCTCTCCTCCGGGGGGACGTACTTGATATCCGGCAAACGACACGAGCCCCAGTCTCCGCGCCCAGTCGTGATCGTGCACCCTTGGGTCCTGGGTCACGTTGTTCGTCAGGAACTCGTGGTCCTGCCCGGATGCTACCCCCCCAATCTTGTACACTCCGAAGGGAATACGCCGATGAATCAGCCCGTCGGTGTGTGTGTATCGTCCGGAGCTGGTCACCAGATGGAGACACTTGTTTCTGTCCCGGCATGCGTAGGGTCCTTCCGTCGTGGCGGCATGCACGCACCCGCGCTCGCAGAGGTCCCCGGGGCCGAGGCACCAGATGCGGCAGAAATCGGCGTCGAAGATATCCACCACGCCGTCGGTGATCATCTTGAGTTTCCGCGGCAGCGTACCCGGGGCAAGCAGGGCCTGCTGCAGTGCATTCAGTTGTTCCTGGCATACCAAGGACTGCTCACGCGTCTGCTCCATCTGTCGCTGTTCGGAAATGTCCCTGACGGTCGCCTGAAGAATCACCTCCCCTTTCCATTCCATCCTGGTGAGAAGCACATTCGCAGGGAATTCCTCCCCGCTGATCCGGCGATGAATCCATTCGAAGCGATGGGAGCTCTCGCGCAACGCGGTCTCGATCATGTCCCTGGCTTTGTCGACGGAGAGGCGTCCGTCGGGCAGTTGCCGCTTGGGAGACAGTTCCGAGGGCCCCAGAGTCACAAGCTCCTCTTCGGTCTGGGCCCCGAACATCCTGACGGCTGCCGGGTTTCCAGAAGTGAACCGCCAGGCGGGAGGCTCGAGGATCAGGATGGCGTCCTGGGAACTCTCGAACAGGGCGCGGTACCTTGTCTCGCTGGCCCGCAGCCTGTGCTCTGCTTGGCTGCGCTCGGTGACGTCTCTGGCGATTCTCGCCACGCCGACGACACTGCCATGTACGTCTCGGATGGGGGATACGGTCATTGCCGCCTCGATCCGATTGCCGTCTTTGCGGAGGCGCGTCGTCCCGAAGTGTTCGATGGTTTCACCTCGTTCGATACGCCTGAGAATGTCTCGTTCCTCCTGCTGGTGTTCCGGCGGGACCAGCATCGACAGCGTCTTGCCGACGGCTTCCTGCGACGAATAGCCGAAGATCCTCTCCGCCCCACGATTCCAACTGGTGATGACGCCGTCCAGCGTCTCGCTGATGATTGCATCGTCGGACGATTCGACGATGGCGCGGTGGCGTTCCTCGGTCTGCTGACGCGCCAGCCGACAAAGGACGATTCGGTACATCAGTATCCACAGGATCGCCCCGAACACCACCCAGAGGGCCAGCATCGCGATCAGGAACTGATTCACGGTCGACCGCCCCTCGGCGTAGATGTCGCGGGTGGTTCTGGACCGCAACAGCATCACGGGGTTGCCGTAGATGTCAGGGAGGAACGTGTAGCTGGCGGTGACATCCTCGGTCAGCGAATGTACGAGGACGTCATGGGGCTCGTGCAACTCACGGGCGGCGCGCGCGACGTCGTCCGGGAATCCGGGCGCATCGACGCGATAGAAGTCGAGCGTGTTGTGCGTTATCTTGGCCAGGTTCTCAATTTCGTCGGGCTCGATGTAGCGCCCGAAGAGGAGGGTGCCACGAATCGGACCTTCTCCTCGACGGCTGAGGACCGGTCGCGACGCGACCAGCAGAGGCCCATCCGGCAGGAGGATCAGGCCCCCGTCACGGCTTTCCGTGTCGGTGTGTTGGATTAGCAGATCGCCCTGGGCAAGTCTGTGCAGGAGTGACTCGGGAAAAGGGGTATCCTGCCTGGTGTCAGCATTGCAGGCTTGGGCGAAGACGACGTGGTGGGAAGTGTCCACGAAGGCGATCAGATCCACCTTGAGCTGTGCGAAACTCTCGTCCACGATCTTCATGGCGACGAAGCCGGGGTTGCTTCCCCCCATGAAGGCATAGGCATCGTCCGAGTTGGCCCAATCTCCTGCCTTGCTGTCCAGAGCGTCCAGTTCGGCGGACAAGGCGTTGTGGACGCGATGCATGTTCAGGATGGCTTTTTGCTGTTCCAGTTTGGCGAAGCGGCTCAGGATGATCCTCGCTGGGACCGCGTGGAACGCGATAAACCAGGCCACGAGCGAGACTGCGATGATCGGGCACACTCCAGGACGGGAGACAGAACCCGCACAGGTCCTTGTCGCTCTTCGCCAGCCCCATGGGCCGGGGGAGACAGTACACGACGCGGTCTTGGATCTATCCATGAAACACCTGTCTTCTCATCAGTGGCGGCAGTCATCGATGCGCGCCAGCCTCGCGGGCTCCCCACGATGGGGACTCCCCATATCTTGGAAGGTCCTTGGATTCCTCCGTAACGTGCGGGGGTTAATGGCTCGCTCCGGGTGTTCCGTCCGGACAGCCAGGATCGCACTCTCGTGCTGCGGCGGCCGTCGCTTCGTGGTGGTTCTGAAGGTCATAGTACTCGATGGCCTCCCGGATAGCCGGCTTGAACTCCTCCTCGAGTTTCCAGGGCTTCGTGATGTACCGGAAGACCTCCCCCTGATTGACCGCCGTCAGGATGGTGGTCACCTGGGTGTACCCCGAAAGGACCATCCGGACAACGTGCGGGTACTTGGCTTTGACGATCCGCAGAAGCTCGAGTCCGCCCATCTCCGGCATCCGCATGTCGGTCACCAGCACATGCACTTCCTGCTGCTCGAGAACCTGCAATGCCTCCTTGGCGCTGAGGGCAAAGAGCGCATGGTACGGCTCATCGAGAAGGCCTCTTCTCAGCGAGGCCAGTAGTCTTTCTTCGTCATCCACAAACAGCACGGTTCTTGTTTGCATCGCTCGTGGTCTCCTGTTTGTTCTCTTCTCCGACCACCGGGAGCCTGATCGATACACTCGGGAAGGCTCACGAACTCACCAAGACCGAGCACACGCACTACACCCCCAATACCATATCGTGTCGGCAAACACCCGAGGCATCTTGACTTGGTTCGAACAGGCCGTGCATTCTCATCCACAATCTGGCGCCGTCGTTGCGGCGCACGCCCTTACCGCGGTCCCATAACTGGGGGGCGAGACACCGGCTCGGTGCATGGCAATGTCACAGCGCTGTGCCGCCCGTGACCACCGGGTGAGCAGAACGCAGCCCGCTGGCAGGCAGGATGGCGTGCCCGACCAAAGCCCCAGCCGTGCCGATTCAGAGGTAGTCCGCGGGGAACTTCCAGGGGTTGCGGTATTGCGGGACGGCCAGGCGGGCGGCCTCTTCGTCGAGGATTCGCTCGCGGGCGGGATCGAAGCGGATCGCCCGGCCCAGCTTCATCGAGAGATTGGCCAGGCAGATCGGCACGTCGATCTTGCAGTGGTAGCCCGGGTTGCAGCTTGGTGGCTTGCGCGTCCGGATGCAGTCGAGCCATTCGGCCTCGTGGCCCGGGGAGGGCGGGATCGACCTGCTTGGCGCCGCGCTGTCTTTGAGCCACTCGCCTTCCGGGACGACCTCGTGCTTGCCGTAGTCAGTGTAGAGCGTGCCGTTGACGCCATGGAAGTAGATCCCAAGCCGACGGGCCGGTATGCCACGCCCGAAATCGAACGCGAAGCTGTTCACCAGCGACATCATCCAGGTCATGGTGAAGTGGGGGTATTGCCACAGGACCTCCTGCACGTCCGGTGCATCGCCGGCGTCTCTGATGACGTAGCGGCCGCCCGAACAGTACGTGGTCTCGGGATATCCGAGGTCGAGGGCCCAGACCGGCAGGTCAATGATGTGCGGCGCCATGCCGGGGGTCCAGCCGCCGCTGTAGGTCATGAAAGAGCAGTGGTAGTAGGAATCCCGCACGAGCAGGGGGTTGTACGGCCGCATCGGCCCCGGACCGATCCACAGGTCCCAGTCGATCTCGGCCGGTGGCTCACTGTTCGGCGGGCTGCCGATCCCCTCGGGCCCCTGGTTCATCACGTTGAACGTCCGTGCGACGCTGATCGCGCCCAGCTTGCCCGAGCGGATGTACTCCACTACGCGGCGGTAGTTCTCGCCGGCGTGAATCTGCGTGCCGATCTGGCAGACGCGCTGGTGGCGGCGCACGGCGTTGCGAACGACAAAGCTCTCCGCGACGTGGAGGGTCATGGGCTTCTGCAGGTACAGGTCCTTCCCGGCCTCGCAGGCATCGACCGCCATGCGACAATGCCAGTGCGGCGGTGCAGCGATGATGACCGCGTCGATGTCCTTGGCCTGGAGCATCTCGCGATAGTCGTGGTAGGGCTTCGTCGTAGTTCCATATTCCGCGACGACCGCCTCCTGGCGCGATTTCCAGACGTCACAAACGCCGGTGACGGCCACATCGGACCGTCCGGCGCAGGCCTTGAGATTGGCTCGGCCCATTCCGCCGCAACCGATGAGGCCGACACCGATCCTGTCGTTGGCTCCCGGTCGGCCGGCGGAACCCAGTACACCGCTGGGAATGAAATAGGGGATGGCGGCGCCGGCCGTGCCGGTTGCGGTCACTCGCCGAATGAAGTCGCGTCGTGAAATGTGGCTGCTGTTTGACATGGCCATGTCCTCCCGTAGTCTTTCTCCGGCAAACTGAGATTCCTGCCGATTGGGGGTTATACGTGGTCCGAGCGGCGATGGGGTCGCAGGTCCTGGAAGTCGTTCTGTTGTCTCAAGAGGTCCGTCAACGCGCGGATTACCTCGATGTTGTAGTCCGGCTCGACGTGATACACGAAGTCGAGTGGGCCGCCCGCGTTCTCCTCAAGGAGACGCTGAGCCCAGCCCAAGATGGGCACGGCGCTTTCGGCGGACAGGTCGCGCGGCAGGGGAGCGATGCTCACCGGCATCTGTCGTCCGAAGATCTCCCGGATTCGGCCCAGCGAGGTCTCGCCCCCCACGTCCAGCGAACACAGTTTCTCAATTCCCGCAAAGACTTCGAGCAAATGCGTGCTGTTCCCGCACGAATGGAACCGCACGGGTCCCAGCGCCCGGGCGAGGGCGGACGTAACAGGCACGATGAACTCCTGGGTCATGGCGGGACTCAGCATGCAGCACGAGCATTCCCCCACGTGGACCTCCGTCAGGGGCTGACTCGCCGCCCGGGCGAAATGCCGGACGAGCGCTACATACGCATCGACAGTCCATTCCATGAGTCGCCGGCACCTGTCCGGGCCGGTCATCATGTCGATGAAGATCGTCTCACCGCAGAGCTTCTGCGTCGTGGTCAGAGCGCCGTGGATGGCGGCGCGGCCGGAGGCATCCCAGAAGAACGGCGGAATGGGCTGAAGGTTCCCGCGCGATTCGCTGCGGGTCTGCCGGATCTGCTGGTCGAACAGCCGAACGAGGTCGTGCTCGATCAGCGTCTCAACGCCAGGCAGCTCTGAGGGCTCAACATTCGCGAGGCCGCCGGGCACGACGTCGGCATCGCGGTCTTCGGCGGGCCGGAACTCGGCGCCAAGCAGCAGGGCGAGAATCAGGTTCGGCTGAATGCCCCCGATCTGAACCTGGTCTGGCGCCCAGTACTGGATGCGTCCAAGGTTGGATTCCGAGTAGAAGACGGCCAGGTCGGGGAACGCCTCAACGGCGTAGCGGTTGCACTGGCAATCGACTGTGTGA
>Ga0209163_1003497_pt1 | contig 11455 bp, 10 predicted proteins | sample MTBAKSrepl2MetaG_FD_187457 | JGI IMG/M metagenome (GOLD analysis project Ga0209163, IMG submission 187457) | Enrichment culture microbial communities om Arthur Kill intertidal strait, New Jersey, USA, that are MTBE-degrading - MTBE-AKS2 (Arthur... | ecosystem: Environmental > Aquatic > Marine >...
ACATCATCAGCAACACCAACACCAGCTAGTGTATCGCCAACGTCGAAATGATCAGGAACACTCAGGCTCGTTGGGCCCATGCTGATTAAGTCGCTAAAAGACATGGTACAACCGGTACATGACTGACCATTTAGCCATATTACCTTATATGCACTTGAATCTTTAGCCAAAACCTGCATGGCTTTCTGGAGCTCGAATTGACTGAGTCCGACTGTTGCAGCAGCAGCAGAAACATACTTTAAGAACTGTCTACGGGTAATCTGCACTTTCTCTTCCCTCCCTTACTTAAAAGTCAAGTTTGCAAGAACATTTAATTTCTATACCATCACCTCCATTGACTTTCTTGGGATTAAGTACAGATCCTATTTGTTTGCCCCTGTTTGTCTGTTGGATCTGCTCCCTATATATAACTATACGCATCCCCTGAAAAACGCGTACAATTACCTATACATCCTGATACTTCTATTAAGAAAGCCCCTCATAACTATTCGTTTTTACCTACCTTGTTTAAGTCTTTTGCAAATAAAACTTGAGGTGTATTGCGACTAGTGTAGCGGTGAAAGCATATAACTTGCTTGGTGTAAACTTGCCGTGTAAGAAAGTAGAAATTCAGTGGTTATTAATGCTGGGAAATTATCTCTATTATATTATTTATATACCATTTCTCTTCATTTTTCAAGAATTTTGCAATACGGTACCTATGAAAAAGAAAAAACCGCCACGCCCAAACAGCGCACGATTAATCTACTTTTTTCACCTCCAAGAGTTTTTGGCTAAAGAAAACGCAAGGTATTGACATATGCCTTCCTCGGAATTCTCTCCTTTTAAAAACCGTCTGCTTCGGAAGCCACGAAAAGCACTATTCTCTTCCCTAATACCCTTGCCACGCTTTCTTCACTGAAGAAATTTTGATCATTCATGCGGGCCTTAAGTCGCTTTCTCATCGCGTCTTGCCGTGCAATCTAGGAACTATGGTCGGGAAATCTACATATTTTTATTCCTATTTATTAATAATTCGCTACCGCTTGTGAAATTCCTGCAAGAATTTTCCATTTTTTTAAATTTATTTTTGCCTGGAATTCCCGCCGTTCTCCTAAGCCAATTGCATCCGGTTATTAAATTTACAATGTGCATCCTATTACTCAAATCTATTTTCAAAATCATTCTTTTTGCTGTTTGTTCTTAATTTTGCAATTTTTCACTCTAAGTTTTGAATTTACTTATCTTGCATCTTTTATTTTGCATTTCGGATTGCTTCGTCGCCTACGGCTCCTCGCAATGACAGAGAGAGACGACTTCTTTTGTCACACATATGGGTTTTGTTTACCTCTTCTCTTCTCGCTACTCACTTCTCCCTATCTATTTCTTAGGCTTCTTTTTTGGCTTGCCGCGTTTTTTATCATTTGGCTTCTTCTTTGGTTTTTCTGATTTCTTCTTCTTACCGCTCTTATCTTCTTTTTCCTTCTTTGGTTTATCTTCATCTTTTGAAGGCAATATTTCTTCAGCTTCTTCTTCTAATTCCTCAAACTCTTGATCTTCACCCGCTTCAATAGCGCGCTCTTCATACTTCTCAATAAACTCAGCATAATCCAATACTTTACGATGCTTCTGCTGAGCAACCTCTTTAATGCGCTCATTCTCAGCAAGGATTCTTCCTTTAAAGAACGGTTTCCTTACCCTAAAAATAAGAGCTGCACTTTCTTCATCCAATAGGTGCTCTTCTTGTATTTCTCTTACTTTATCCTCATCATAGTCAAACACTTCCATTATGTCTTCCATCTTTATGGTCTCTTGTTCAACATCTTTAAAGAAATCAAACGTTTCCTGGACCACAAAGACTTTTACGAGTTTGTCAGAAAGTAGTTTCACTCTCTCGTTGGCAACTATTAGCTCTAAGAACTCTTTATGAGCCGGATATCGATTCTTACGCAATAACCACAGCAGTAGTAGTAGCAACGGTAGTAACAGACAAGGCGAACACTGAAGCACGCCAGGTTTAACCGGCAAAGGCACTTCCACAGGCCAAGCCCATACATCTACATGGTCGTTGGTCATATCGGTTACATATATCCTTCTGCCAATACAATCAAGCCCGTTTGGAAAATAGAACTGAGCAAGATCAAAACCAAATTCACCAAAAGAACAAAGATATTTTCCGGCACGTGTAAAAACAGAGCAACTGTGAGCCATCGTATCTACGATGTGCAGGCGGTTCTTATACCCGATATCAATCCCCCTCGGCAGTCCACCTGTTTTTATCAGGTAAAGAAATTTTCCTTTTTTATTAAAGACCTGTATTCTTCGGTTGTTACTGTCAGAAACATATATCTTATTCCCTTGCACCACAATGCCATTGGGAAATGCAAATTTACCCGGCTCTTCAGCTAATTTGGCAATACCCTTAACACTTCCAAAGCTAAGTTTTAAATTACCGTCGGGGCCAAAAACCAAGACCCGGTGAGTTTGCCAAATATCGGTAACGTATAAATTGTCATCTTCATCAAAAGTTATCGCAATCGGATTCCACTGAAAATTCGGATCATTATTGGGTACAAACTTCTTTATTATCTTTCCGCGCTGATTATATATATATAGTCCGCGATATCCACGATCCGTGATATAGACTTCGCCCTTTTTATTAAAGTCAACATATATCGGGTCCTTCATTTTTCCGTCAGGCGTATCATCGAATGCAAAGAAAAACTTGCCGTTTAGATCAAATACCGAAACCCGGTGGCCTCCACTGTCAGTTACATATACCCATTTGGTTTTGGGGTGTATAGCCACATCAGTTGGTTTTCTCATTCTTGCTTTCGGCGCACCGTCAAACAGAAAGAGAAATTTCGGAGGAGCAATAGTTTTTGCCTGCGCTACGGTTACACGTGGAATAAAAACTTCTTTTTGGGTCAGGTAATAATAAAGGCCCCCGATCAATGCAGCCAATATAAGAGCAAGAATAATCAGAAGAATAATCTTGTTTCTTCTTTTTGCTCGCTCGGAAGGAGTCATGCTTTCGGTTGCCTCCGGGCCCACACCTTCGGTTGTTTTATCGACTCCCGGGGCATTCTTTCTAGTCGCGTCTCGATCATACCGATCCCTTGCCAAATTCTTCACCTCGCACTTATGTTAACTAACTTTACTTATTCAGATATAAGTCTAATCTCTATGCTTTCTTATCCGCAATATACTCGTTAATTTCAAAATGCAAATTTCAAATTTCAAATTCATAAAACTTTAGATTAGGTCTCTACTCTTTTCTTATTATTTCTTTTCACAGTTATTATTGATTTTGCAATTATATTTGCTAATTCTTTGTTCTCTCTAATCAAACTATCCATATAATATTCTGTAGTTATAAAATCTGCTTTTCTAATTATATTTAACCAATAAAGAGACTCTTTTAATTCTTTTAGCACTATCTGCAACTTATGAACAAAGTCTGCGCGACTCTGAGCGCTACACGCTTCTTCATAATTTGCACCTGCCGATGTAGCAGATCGAACTACTTGAAGACCAGCATGACTACTACTCGCTGTCTTCTTCATCTGATCAGTTAGCCTTATGATCTTTATGCCAAAGTCCAACATTCGGTTTGAAATATCATCTTTATTATGCAACTTATTAGTTGCTCTATGTCTATTGCTTACACTGTTTTTTATGTCTTCCATCCCCTGTTTATTCTTTTGCAATTCTTATCACGCATATAATAAGATCTTTAAATTTTACAATTTGTACTTTAAATTTGTTTATTCAAAATCTTGTATTGTATCTTTTTTCTTTTAATTTTCATTTTGCAATTTACAATTTGCATTTATCTACCCTGTATCCTAAATCCTTACTCTTCCAACCTATCAAGTGCCTCTTGTGCTTCTTTAAACTTGGGGGCAAGCTTGATAACAGTTCTGTACTCCTCTATGGCCTTATCTTTATCGCCAAGCTTCTCATAGGCTTGAGCAAGTCCATAATGAGCGTCAGTGAATTTAGGATCAAATTTCATGGCTTCCTGAAATTTTATAGTTGCTTCTTCATAAGATCCCTTGGCCAAATAAATGCGGCCCATCAAGAATTGATTATCCGCATCCGACCGACCAATCTCAGTAGCTTGTGCTGCAAACTGCAAAGCTTTATCGTAATCTTTCTTCTGAAAATTTATTACCGCCATATTAAAGAATGCTTCTTCCAAATATTTGTTCTCGTACTTAAATCCAGCACCGCCGAACATTTCTATTTCTTTCATAAAGTACTTTTCAGCATTCTTGTTGTCTTCCTTTTTCATATAGGCAATACCCATATAGACAATAGCGCTCTGGTGCTCTGAATTTATCCTGAGGGCTTCTTTGAGTTGATCAATCGCTTTATCATAGTCCCCTTCATTGATATATGCCTGAGCCAAGGCAACGCGTGCATCAGCATTTAGAGGATTTTTACTTACTTGTTTTTCAAGTGCCGTGCTTGCCCTAGAGACTTTTGCTTCAATGCCCATTTGCCTCTGGTTATAAAAATAAAAGCCAGCAAAAGCGGCTCCCGCAACGATAATCAACACAATAATTACCTTAATAAAAAGGTTGATAGGGCTCCCTGAGCTTTTTTTTCTGGCTTTCTTTTTCTTGCCGGTTTGTTTGTTTCTATTATTTACAGCACTACTTTTAATAACAGCTTTATTTGTAGTCTCGTTCGTCTTCTCGGTTTCTTTCGCACTCATGCCTTTTTTGGCTTCTTTTGCCATGTACTTATCGCCTCCCGGGGACCGCTATAGAGCAAACTACATCATCAATCATATTTACTAACATTTCAATCTTAATAAATCATTTTAATATATTTCTTCAGCAAATACTTCTGCTGCCTATAGCCTCAAAACCTAAAGCAAAATTGCGCAAAAAAAAGAATCATACAATTTTAGAATAGTCAGCCTCTTGAGAGACATATGCCAAAACATTAAACTATGCAGATTTTGTGGTCTACAATCTGCAGATAACTAATAGAATATTATTATAAGTCAAAATCGCTAAAATTGCGAGCGAACCGGTGTTTTCCCTGGTTCCCCTTGATGACACCTTGCACAAAGCTCACCTGTATCAACATTCCATTTTGCAATTGGTTTACCCAATCTCATCTTTCCATGACACATCTTACATAGATCAAAACTAAAGCATCCGACTCCTTTTGTATAGTCTTTTGAATGGCAAACCTTGCACTCATATGGTTTTGTCTGAGTAAGATCAAAATGCGCTTTGTGAACCGAGTATGATTTCTTCTTAATATCAAACAGACTCTTCAAATACTCGGGATGACATCTCACACAATTTTCCTGTATCAATAAATTATTTGCAACTCCCGCATGGTGGCAATCGGAACAATAGTCGTCTTGACGATGACATGCACTACAATTTGCCATTGCTTCCGGAGACGAGTCACTATGCTGCTCAACCCAAGTTTCAGCATGAGGTATCTGTGTCTTATGACAATCATCGCAAAAAGCCTGGGCGTGGCAGACACTGCAACCTTCAATTCCTTCTTCTTGTTTTCCGTGTTGGCCCCGCCACATCTGCCGTTCTTGATGGTTTATCGGCTCTATTCCTTTCCTTAAATGGCATCTCTGGCAAAAATCTCTTTTATGGCACATAACGCAGTACTTAACGTCGCTGGTTGCACGTTCAGGATGAGTTTGGTTAACAAATTCAGGAGTATGATTTGCAGGTTTTAAATTAAATCCCGGCGGATGACAAAGACCACATTCTTCACCAGCCACTAGGCCTTTTTCGGAATGACGCAAACTGTGGCAATCATAGCAAACATCCATAGGTGGTTTAACGACCGATCCATCGGGACGATGGGGAAAATCAAAATGACAGGCTTTGCAAGCAAAACCTCTCCCAAGATGTACCGGATGATTGAATATTAAGCCCGGGTTTTTCCACGCATCCAAATTATCATGACAGCGACTACATTTTGCCATTGTTACAGGCGCGGTAATTTGCAGCAAATACTTCGAGGACGGTGCAGCTTTTGAGCTAGAAGAGTTGCTTTTAATTCCATTGAAAAGCACTATTAGAAAGACCGCTGCCGAAATTGATGCTAAAACCGTAAACTTTTTAGCCCTTCGACTTCGCTCAGGACAGGCTTTCGACTTCAACACTTTAAAAAACTCCTATCGAAAAGAACCTTCTTTATATAATTTTACCAGGAAACTGTAAATACTACCAATACTTATCCCGGTCAGTATCTTTCTATCAAATAATACAAATAATTTTAATGCCTTAGCTTGATTGCAATAACACAGGAAATAGTCGCTTTGGTTTAAATAATCGCATCTTTTATTTGGATAAAAATTAAAAAAACCTGCCCCTGTACTTTATGTCCGTTACTCCTCGCCAAGACAGATTGCCGTAATGGAAAAAATGACGCAATAGATCTTCTATTCTTTTACTAACTTCAACATTTGCTGCTACATGGCTTAAATAAACAGTAAGACTTTTTGTAAGGGCTGCGATGCTATTCGGGTTTCTTGCCGTGACAGAAATAGCACAGATCCTCGCCCCACCATTTAGCAATGAGCCTTCCATCTTTTCTTATACCATGACACTGAAAGCATACTTCAAACGGATAACAGCCCGTACCCTTTGGAAATTTACTAAGCAAATCATGACATTTTGCACAGTCATAAGGAGCCGTCTGGGTCAGTTGAAAGTGAGCCTTGTGTATTTTAAATCCCTTATTGGTTATTGTAACAAAGGGTTGTTTATATTCAGCATGACATCCATCACAATTCTCTTGCAGTAGGAGATTGTTCTCAAACTTGTGATGGCAATTCTGGCACTCCGAACGGTCTTTATGGCAAATATAGCAGTCTTGTTTTTGCTCTTTGTACTTGGCATGACTACCGACAAAAAGCACCGGGTGAGGCATTGGAGTCTTGTGGCACTCCATACAGAATGGATCATCGTGGCAAATATAGCATGCCTGCAGCTGTCCCGGCTCTTGTCTTCCGTGTGTCTGTTCCCAGCCCTTAGATTTATGTGGTTCGGTTTTTGCATTCTTAGCAGTATGACACGGCGCACAAAACTCTTTTCTCTTATGGCAAGTTAGACAGTACTTCAAATCTTTGGTTGCTCGTTCTTTATGTTTAGATGCTTCAAACTCCGCAGTATGGTTACCTGGTTTTAAATTGAAATCCGGTGGATGACAATAACTGCACTCCTCACTCGCAACCATTCCATTATCGCTATGCCGCAAGCTATGGCATTCATAGCATACATCCATCGGGGGTATGACAATTTTCCCACCGGCCTGATGAGCAAACTCTAAGTGACAGGCCTTACACTCAAATCCTCTTTTCAGGTGAACGGGGTGATTAAATATCAGACCGGGATTTTTCCAAGCATCCAAATTAAGATGACATGGCGAGCATTTTGAAAGAGTAACCGGACCTGTCATTTCCAATATCTCAGGATTCGGTTTAGCCTTATCTTCTGCTAATAATAGCTGGTCTGAGGAAAATAGGGCATAGACTGCAAGTCCCACAACTAAAATTAACAGAAGTACTATTATCTTTCTCCTACTTCGTACAAAATCCACAGATAAGCCTCCAAACAAACAACTTTAGACACAATTTACCGATAACTGCTTACTGGACATTCTTAAACCATTAATACAAGATTCATATGTCATGGCGTCTTTAATAATAGTTCTAAATTATTCCCTTAACCCAATCAAAGACCTTATATATGTAATGTAATGCAAAATTTTGTTTTCTTGCTTCCGTGCTACCATGAATAAGCTTTCCGTATTCCGCAAAACTGTTTGATGAATCAGGGTGACATTTTTCACATGTCTTTGCCAGATTGCATTTGCTGCCTGATGTTAGCTTTGCGGTTGAAACAGCGGAATCGTCTTCTTTTGCCGGTAGCACCTTATGAGTTCCATGACAATCCCAGCAAGTAGGTGCATCATTCGCTCCAGCTTTATATGCTCTTCCATGATAGTAATCATTATAACTTTCGTAATAATCCGCGTGGCATTCACTCTTTCCACACATTTCTTCAGATGATGCTCTTATCTCGAGAAGGCTGTCCTTGGTTTTTTGGCTCTTTATTGCATGGGAACCATGACAATCAGCACAAGTAGCTCCTCCCTTTTTGTCACCGGAAAGCGCTAATCTTCCATGAATACTTTGTCTATACAAGTCGTACTCGGCTACATGGCAATTTTTACATGCAAGCCCAGCTGTCTTTTTCCAATCTTGAGGATGTTCTTTTTCGGGCTCATATCCAAACCCGACATGGCAATGTAAGCAATCCAAATCTTTATGAACAGATTTTTTTAAGACAGATAAGTCAATAAAATAAGATACTTTTTTCCCGTCTTTCAATTTGATTAAATTCTCGTCAGCATGGCATGTCAAGCAGCCTCCGCGACCCGGTGCTCCAATTGAAAATACCGCTAATTCTTTTGCTGAAGTCGGCCTTTTCGGCTCGGGTATCTTAATATTGGCCGGATCCGCCAAATCCAATGCTTTTATTCGCGCTGGTGTAATTGTAAAAGGAGCCAGCAGCAAACTGACAACAATCAAAGGCAACACAATCTTTCTTAGATTCATAAACACTCACTTCCATCCTCAAGATCTATTATTATTTTTAACAAATATAAAAGCTCCGCACGTAACACATTCTTAATGCCCTCCGTGCTCTCCGTGTGCCGCATGATGAGCTTCAACATCTTCCTCGGTAAAAGGCTTAATGAAAAAGAAATCCAAAAGCCCCGGAAAATTCTCTGTTATTGCCAGATACATATGTATCATCGTTGTCATTATCAGCATCATACACATTAGGAAGTGAATGACCCTTGCATACGCCGCTGCTGCCGCAACTCCCCAGACAAATGGCGCAACCGGTGCCAACAATACTTGTGGCCAAATCATAGAAAAGCCGGTTACCATCATTAGAATCATCGGGATAGGCATGAGAATAAAATAAGTAAGCCTCTGCATGGGGTTGTACTTCCCAAAGCTTGGCTCTTTCTCGATCGGCAGCATAAAGAATAGGTATCGCATCTGAGTGAGCATTGCCAATACATCTTGCTTGGTAATAATAAATTCCTTTGCATCCACCTGATAAGCATAATAAACTCTAGCTATAAAGTTTATGGTAACAACATAAGCAGCCGCGTAATGTATAAAACGCATTGCGGTCCTTGCCCCGACAAAATAAGGAATTCTAATATAAAGACCGGATATCGCCAGAGTTACCATTCCAACCAAATGAATCCAATGCATCCATTTTGGCGCAGATGGGAGCAAATGGGGCGCAGGATGCCAATTGCCATCAATAAACCTCTCTTGCATTCTTCCTGTAAGAATATTCCCCACCAAATGCATCATCCAAAATTGGCTCAAAGGAACCAATACCAAAACAATACCAATCAAATCAGCCCAAATATTTAATTTAGAAAAGTCTGTTACCTGAGATAAAATCGCTGATATTTCAGACACCTCCCATTAAAGTAAAGGATGACAAGACAACACTAACTATTAAGCGCATCTTGACTTTCCCGACGGTATTTTATCTATATCTTTCTAGCTTAAGAGAATATTGTGAAATATTTCTCTTAATTTTAAAAAAGCCATCCGGAAATAAAAGCACAGCTTATCTTGTATTATTGGTAATATTCGCCATAGAAATGGAAAATCCTTCTTTGAAGTATTATAAATTCCCTAGATGAAGTAAAGAATTATTCCCGTAAATAAAACCAGGGAAACACTTGTCCCAAAATCAAACAAAAATGATCTTCTTTCACCTTTACTTACCCAGGCTTTCTTTCCTCTGATTACAGAAGGTATAAATGCCAGAGGGGTGGCTAAAAGAATGAATGGATTGATGCGTCCGAGAAGAATTAAGGTAAGGGCTATCGTCCTTTCCAATATGCCCATATATCTTTCCTCAATATAGATTACTTTTTTCTGATTACCCCCGTTTGACTGCGCGTTTAATAATTCAAATATTAGAATAGAGCCACCAAAAGTAACAGCAATGAAGCTCATTATATATAACAACACTTGAGGATAATTTAAAATATCCATGCTCAATGGAACAGGTTTGGAAATCCCCAATCCGCTACAAAAAAAGACCGAGGAAATTATTGCTATATGAACCATTTGATCCAGAACAAATATCTCCAGACTTAAATTCGGAAACCTATTGTTCAACACCACCTTTAGCTTATCGATAATAAAATGAGAGAGCCCTAAGGCAAATGCCCAAATCCACCAAAGTGGTGTAAAAGCAAGAGCTGCACAATTAAGAATGAAGTAAATGCCACTATGAACAGTGAGTCCCCATGAGCTTGACTTTGACCAGGCTACAAGATCCGCGGGTTGCATAAAATCAACAACTAAATGAATTATCAAAAGCATGTACAACAGAGATATTTGCATTATCCTCCTCGAGCTCCTTGAGTCTCTAAATAATATCTAATCAATATTCAAAGGCTGAAATTTGCCGCAGTTATATATTATATAAAATGCCAACACTGACTTTTACACACGCCAGCAGTTCTTAGTCTCTGTATTCCAACCAATTCTTCAATCTTTATTGCTTATTATGTTTGTCTTTCCTAAAAATATGTCCACGGTATTTCTTCCCGTATTTGTTGACCATTTAGGTGTGCTTTTAATGACAGGTTTTCTATTTTATCATCAACATAACGGATACGCTCACTCATTTTCTTTAGCATCAACAAAGCAAAATCCGGATCTTCATGTACCCGTTCCTTTAAATCCTCTTTTCCAACTTCTTCTACTTTAACTTCGCCTATCGCAGTTGCCGTAGCAGAACGAGAGTGGCGATCAAATAAAGCCATTTCACCAAAAAAATCATTTTGTTTTAGTATTGCTAACTCGGTGTCAACTTCTTCATCTTCCCTTACAAATTTTTTATTTATTCTAACCATGCCGGATTTAATCACATACATCTTGTTTCCTATATCACATTCTTCAAATATTATCTCTTCGTCTTTAAATTGTTTGATATTTTCACTCATTATCGCTCAACCCCGTTCCTCTTATTCCTTCTGATTTTATTTCTTCACTGATGCACCGGTATCCCATATGCTACTTCTTGTTTGTTTTGGGTTTATTTTTTGTTTTTGCTTTGGCTTTCGTTTTGGCTTTGGCTTTTGCTTTTGTTTTGGTTTTCTTCTCTCCGGAGGATATCCTAGCTGTTTTATTCTCCCCTACAATATATACATCAATAGGCCTGCTTTTTCCTTTAAAGGTTAGTGGACCTATCTTTTTGCTTTTGATCTTATCCTTTATATGAGTATAGGTGTTCTCACCGATCAGGGTCTGGTTTTGTTTAGCCTGGGAACAGAGACGGGAGGCAACGTTTACCGAATCTCCCACTATGGTAAAGTCCAATCTTCTTCCACTTCCGATATGACCCACTACCACTTCTCCGGTATT
>Ga0209163_1003501_pt1 | contig 11449 bp, 6 predicted proteins | sample MTBAKSrepl2MetaG_FD_187457 | JGI IMG/M metagenome (GOLD analysis project Ga0209163, IMG submission 187457) | Enrichment culture microbial communities om Arthur Kill intertidal strait, New Jersey, USA, that are MTBE-degrading - MTBE-AKS2 (Arthur... | ecosystem: Environmental > Aquatic > Marine >...
TCGAGCCGTGGATCAGGTGGGCGGCGGCGCCGAGACTGGATCGGAGGTCCTCGTTGTCGCAGACGCATTGCAGCAGCTTGGGTGTGCCCACGTAGCCGTACTTGCGGATCATCGCGTCGATGCCTTTGTCTTCGCCGAACTCCTTCAGGCCGGGGGCCAGGACGATCAGCTCGCCGCCGTCGGCCATTGCCATGCGGGTGCGATAGATGCTCTTGTTGCCCAGCCAAGTGCTCTTGAATTCCTCGGGGTCGAGGTAGACGACCACCTTCTTCAGCGGCTCGTCGAGCATCGTGAAGTTGACCTTCAGCGCCAGCTCGCACGCGCGATTGAAACATTCGATGTCGTCCCCGATGAACAGGCCCCGCGTGACCTGGCCCGACGGCGTCGCGCCGACGACCGTCAGGACGTAGACGATGGGCAGGTGTCTGGCGAAGTGGTCGGAAGCGTAATTGAGCACCTTGCGGACGGGCGTGTCCGCCCGGCCCATGATCCGCTCCATGCCGTAGACGGCGCCGAGGAAGTGGCTCTTGTTGATGCCCTCCGAGCCGCCGGTGCCGATGAAGACGTTCTTGTTGTAGCTGGCCATGCCGATGACTTCGTGGGGCACCACCTGGCCCAACGACAGGATCAGGTCATGCCCGCCTTCGGCGATCCGCCTGCTCACCTGCGCGGGCCAGGACCAGTCGAGCTTGCCCTCGCTGACCTCGCGGATGAAGGCGGCGGGGACCTCACCCAGCGTGGTGAAGCCATTGCGCCAGTCGTGCACGCGGAACAGATCGGTCGGGACCTCGCCGAACATCTTCTTGATCTCCGGCTCGGTCATCGCGAAGTGCGTGCCCAGTGCCGGCAGGACATCGGTCATCGCTTGGCCGTAGTACTGCCAGGCGTAGCGGGTTAGTTCACCTGCTCGCGAGTGGAGCCTCGTGATGTCCGGCGGTAGCGCCAGGACCTTTCGTCTCTTGCCCAGCTTCTCCAGGGCGGCATAGAGGCCCTGCTTGAGATCGTCGGCACTGAGATTCTCGTGTTCACTTCCGCGACTGTAGTAAAGCATATCACCTCATTTGCCGCTCTCCAAGAGAGCACGGCATCCTGTTTGTAGTGACGCCACAAGGCGTTCCGTAGCACGGCCGTCCCGGCCGTGAGTACCACGGGCATCTTGCCCGTAGGTCTTCGTGGCATCGGCATCCTGCCGATGATTCATGGGCGGGACGCCCATGCTACCCACGGGCAGGATGCCCGTGCCACGAACGAGCCGCCCACGGCGGCTTCTCCGGCAGACGCGCGTCGAATTCAGCAATCAGCCTTTCTTCGTACGAGCCCGCGTACGTGCCGTGGAAGAACCTGTCTATGGCCTCCTCGTGGAAACGTCTCCACGAGGCCTCTTCGCCGTCCGGCAGGATCGGATAGAATAGAGCGTCATTCGCCTTCGCCGCCTCCCGGTCGCCCGGGGAATCGCCGATCATCAGGACATGGCCTCTATCGTACCGGTCTTTCGTGGCGTATTCAAGGAATCGGGTTTTCCCACCCATCTCCTGGCCCGCCATCATGGCTACGTATCCGGCGAGGCCCTGTTCGGTCCAGTCGCGCGCCAGAGTCTCGCACGGCGCAGTCGAGATGACGACGACGTCCGCCTTGCCCTGCATTTCTTCGAGGCACTCTCGCACCTTCGGGAAGGGCGGGATCCCTCTGACAATTTGCTCGACTGCCCAATCGACCCGCCGGTTCCAGTCAAGGACGAGTTGCAGTTCCTTCCGGGCGGGCCCAGATGCGTCTGCAACGGCCTGTTCAAGGCCCTCGTCGCTCAGGATGCTGCTCGGATCGTCCACCCAGGCGAAGTAGTGCGGCAACTGCGGGACCTCGAAGCCGCGGGTCTTCACGACCGGATGGCTCGGCAGCAGGTCCGTGAGGACGTGCTTGAGGGACTTGTGGCGGTTGGCGCCTCGCGTCTGGGAGAACAGGTCCGCGAACTCCACGCACTCCCGGACTGCCTGCGCGACCGGTTGGAGTCCGAAATACCCGGTGATCCACGGGCAGAAGCACTCTCGGTGCTTGATCCCCATGTTATCGAAGACCGTGCCGTCCGAATCGACGCCGATGAAGGACTCATGCCGGCGCGTGAATTCCCTCCGGGGCTGGGCCGGGCCGGCGGCCATCACTTGCTCTCTTCGTAGAACTTGAATTCCTTCACGGCCTTGGGGCCGCGTTTGTCGCTCTTGCCGCCGACCTCCCGGCGCAAGGGGATCTGCATGCCGCCGGTCCGTTCGAGCCAGTCGTACATCCGCTTCCGTAGGCTGGCGACCAGCGTTCGGTGCTCCGGCTGGTCGATCAAGTTGTTCATCTCGTCCGGGTCGTTCTGCACGTCATACAACTCGTCGGTCTCCCAGACGCCGTGATAGTGGATGAGTTTGTATCGGCCGGTCCGCACGCCGAAGGTCGTCGGCGTCTGTGGAAAGTTCGCTTCCCAGTAATACTCGTAGAACACCGCGTCGCGCCACGGGATCTGCCTGCCCGCGAGCAGGGGCAGGATCGACCGGCCGTCCATGTGCGCGGGCGGTCTTGCGCCGGCGGCCTCGAGGACCGTGGGTGCAATGTCGATGTTCTGCACGAGTTGCGTGACTTTCGTGCCGGGCTGGATGACCTCGGGGCAGTATGCCAGCAGCGGTACGCGCATCGAGGGGTCGTACATGTGTCGCTTGTCGATCAGACCTTGCTCACCGAAGCAAAAGCCGTTGTCGCCCATGTAGAGCACCAGCGTGGAATCCCCCTGCCCGATCTCCTTGAGGCAGTCGAGCACCCGGCCGATGCTGTCGTCGACGCTCAGCAGCGTCTCGCAGTAACGCCGGTAGAACGTGTCGAAATCCATCTGGCCGTGGTACATGTAGTCCACACCGTGCCAACTGTTGCGCTGCTCCTTGACCCACTGGGGCTTGCCGCGATAGTTGGCCTCGGTGTCGGCCATGCTCGCGGGATACTCAAGCGGAACGTCCTTGTACCGGTCGAGGTGCCGCTCGGCCGGCTCGAACATCGCGTGGACCGCCTTGTGCGAGAGGTAGAGGAAGAACGGTTTGTCCCGCTCCTGCTTGAGCCAATCCACCGCGTAGTCGGTCAGTTCGTCGGAGATGTGCTTCGTGGCTGTGACCTTCTTGCCGTCGACGTTCAGCGTGCCATTGTAGTATTGGCCCTGGCCGCGGAAGCTGATCCATTTGTCGAAGCCCGGTCGCGGCTCGTCGCTGTCGTGGCCCATGTGCCACTTGCCCATGAACGCGGTCTTGTAGCCAAGCTGCTGGAGGTATTCGGGGAAGAACACCAGTCCCGGCTGGATGTCGGTATTGTTGTCCACGACGCCGTGCTTGTGCGAGAACTGGCCCGTCAGGATCGACGCCCGGCTCGGCGAGCACAGTGAGGTCGTAACGAAGGCATTCTGGAGGTGTGCCCCCTCGCGGGCCATGCGGTCCATATGGGGCGTTTCGAGGAATTTGACCTTGCCCATGAAGCCCATGAAGTCGAAGCGGTGATCGTCGGCCAGGATGAAGACCACGTTCCGCGGCTTGGCGCCGGGTAGCTTCGCGAGCTTCTCGTGCTTCGACGCAGCGTTCGTTGTGGCCATCCCAAGTGCCAGCGACGTCGCGCCGGCCGATCGCAGAAATCCTCGACGCGTCAGACCGTTCTCTTTCATCGTGGTACCTCCATCGTTATGTTGTTAGCAGCACGGCCGTCCCGGCCGTGAGTACCACGGGCATCTTGCCCGTGGCAAGACAGGGGCAGGATGCCCCTGATACTCACGGGCAAGATGCCCGTGCTACGAGTCACACGCCGCTGAAGGCGGAGAAGCCACCGTCCACTGGGATTGTCACGCCGGTGACGAACCTCGATGCGTCGCTCAGTAGCCAGAACATCGCGCCGAGCAGCTCATCGGGCGACCCGAACCGGCCCATCGGCGTGTGGCCCACGATCGTCTCGCCGCGCGGGGTCAGGGCCCCGGTCTTCTCGTCGGTCAGGAGGAAGCGGTTCTGCTCGGTCAGGAAGAAGCCGGGCGCGATGGCGTTGACACGGATGTCCTTGTTATAGTTCTGGCACATGTGCACGGCCAGCCACTGCGTGAAGTTGCTGATCGCGGCCTTGGCGGCGGAGTACGCCGGGATCTTCGTCAGCGGCCGGATCGCGTTCATGCTGGAGATGTTCAGGATATTGCCCGCCTTCTGCTCGACCATCAGTTTGCCGAAGACCTGGGACGGCAGCAGGGTGCCCAGGAAGTTCAGGTCGAACACGAAGCGGACGGCCTCCGCCGGCAGGTCGAAGAACGACACCTGCGGCGACGTGGTCGCTTCCTTCTTATTGCCGCCGGCGCCGTTAATCAGGACATCGACCCGGCCGAACGCCGCGACGACCTTGTCCCGCGCCTGCTCGACGCTGGTCTTGTCGAGCACGTTGCACACGACCGGGATCGCAGTTCCGCCCTTGGCTTTGATTTCTTCGGCCACTTTCGTGGCCGCGGCCTCGAAGAGGTCCAGGATCGCCACCTTGGCGCCGCCGGCAGCCAGGGCCTTGGCCATCGTGCCGCAGAGAATGCCGCCACCGCCGGTGACGACCACGACTTGGTCTTTGACGCTGAACAGATCGTTCATCCGATGCCTTTCGAACTAAAGGTCCACATTGAGCCCGAGCAGATGCAGACTTTACCACGAAAAGCGGCACGATTTCAAGTCCGGCCCGGGAACTTGAGCCGACGTGTCGCTGCCGCGGAACCCAGGTCGGGGCGTCAGCGGTAGGGTGGGCTGTGCCCACCGTCTTCTGGATGGAGTGCTTGTGAGACGGGTCCGGTCCCTGTAGAATGTGGCGGTGTTCTTCGGCGTCGCGGTCTGGTCTTGTGTCGCCAGGTTTGCCGAGGGGATTCCTGCATGAGGAGAGAGTCATGAAGAGCTTCATCTTGACGATCATCGTTGCGATCTTGTCCACGTGTTTCGTCAGTCTCGGCGCGGGCGACGAGGTCTTTTTGTTCAGCTATTTCAAAGGCAATGGCGAGACCGGCGTCTTCATGGCCGCCAGCGAAGATGGGCTCGTCTTCAAGACCCTCAACGAGGGCCGCCCCGTCTTCACGCCGCCGCAGTGGCAGGGGCAGGACCTCACGCGCGATCCCTCGATCATCTATCGCGAGGGCCTCTTCCGCATGGTCTGGACGACGAACTGGACGGGCTCGTGCTTCGGCGCCGCTACGTCCACGGACCTCAAGCAGTGGTCCGAGCCGGTCCGGGTCGAGCCGTTTAGGAACTGGCCTGCCGACGACCAACCGGCCAATACCTGGGCACCGGAGGTCCACTGGGACCCGGTGCAGAAGGACTACGCGATTCTCTGGTCGTCCGCGACCGCTTCGCTCGAAGGCAAAGGCGGCCACAACTCCGGAGGCCTGGAGAACGATCCGAACCGCAGGGTCCGACCAGATACCCGCCACCACCGCACGTTTATCTCACGGACCTCGGATTTCAAGAGTTTCACCGACGCCAAGGTCTTCTTCGCGCCGGGTGTCAGCGAGATCGACGCCTGCATGGCCTTCGACGACCGCGGCACAGCGGACCCCGCCGACGATCGCTGGGTGATGGCGGTCAAGAACGAGCAGATTCCCGAGCTCGGCGGCAAGAACATCCGTCTCGCTACTGCATCGGTCGATCTGATGAACCGCTTCCCGCCGAAGTTCCGTTCGCCGACCGACACGAACAAACCTTGGTCGGACCCGGTCGTGGGTCCGGGTTCGAGTGTGCAGGCGAATCAGTGGGTGGAAGGTCCAACGATTATGAAGGTGGGCGACGAATGGTGGCTTTACTTCGACCGCTTCCGCGTTCGCAACGGCCGCTATGGTTTGGCAACCTCCAAGGATCTAATCCACTGGATGGACAGGACCGCCGCCCTGGACCTGCCGGGCGACGCCCACCACGGCACGATCTTCCGCGCCCCACGCTCCGCCGCGTTCAAGGCCTTTCCGCAGCCTTTCTGAATAATCCCCGGCTGCAGTGCGACCCTATGGTCGAGTGAGTAGCTACCGGGGTATGCGATGGTTGAGAATGAAGCAGCATTGCTGGAGCGGTTTTCGCGGCGGGCCGATGCGGAGGCATTTGCCGAGCTGGTGCGGCGCTATGTGCGACTGGTCTACTCGACCTCCTGGCGGGTCCTGAAGGACGAGACCGACGCGGCCGATGTGACGCAGGAGACCTTCTTCGAGCTGACGCGGAATGCGGGCCGGATCTCGGGCTCGCTCGGCGTCTGGCTGCACCGGGTGGCCACGCGAAAATCCATCGACCTGGTCCGGCGTAGCGCGCACCGAAGACGCCGTGAGCAGGTCTACACCCAGAGCCGGCCCGAGGAGGTCTCGACCTGGCACGATCTGTCGAGCTACGTGGACGAGGCCCTGGACAAGCTGGACGAATCGACCAAATCCCTGCTCCTCGATCACTTCCTGGCGGGCAAGACCACCAGCGAAATCGCACAGGAACAGGGTCTCTCCCAGGCGACGGTCTCCCGGCGGATCAACGACGGTCTGGAACAGCTCCGCGGCGTGCTCCGCCGGCAGGGACTGCTGGTCGCCGCCGCGTCGCTGGGCACGATGTTGATGGAACAAGCATCACAGGCCGTGCCCGCCGCCGTCGTGACGGAACTGAGCAAGATGACCATGGTCGGAACCACGGGCGCCGCGGCGGCCTTGGGCGGCAAGGCCGCGGTCGCGACCCACGCCGGCACACTCAAGGTCGTCCTCGCCACCACCACGATCGTCGCCGCGGCCTCGGTGATCGGCTACATCCATCACTCGAACCGGTCCGCGCCGCCGGCACAATCGTCTGCCTTGGTCCAAGCTATTCCACCGTCCGCGCCTCAAGGTGGCAATCGCGCGACCTATCGGGCAAGCCGCACGGCGGCAACCGGCGAATCACCACCCGAAGACGATGCAACACTTGCCGCCGTGGCGCCGTCGGCCGAGCGGCCACAGACAGAGGAACTCGTTCTGGAAGCCCTGGACCCTCGGCGGGTCGGCGGGGCGATGGGCGGCATCTCCGTGGGCGATCCATACCGCGGCGTTCCCACCGCGGACCTCCGGACGCCAGAGGCGGCGGTCTATAGTTATCTGGCCCTGATCGATGAGGGAGCCACGGACCAAGTGAGCGAGTGCCTCGCGCGCGGGCACGAGGTCCCGACGGACGGTCCTTACCCACGTTACCTGGGCCGGCCCATCCGCCTGGTCGAGGTGACGCACAAGGGCGACACCGCCCAAGTCCTGTGGGAGGCGACGGTCCACACCGCGTTCGCTCACAAGGGTAGAGATCGTCTGCCGGGCGAATCGGTGCCGCTCTCCTCCCGATTGGTTTGCACCGACGGTTTGTGGAAGCTGCTGAAGCTGGATGAGTGAGATCGTGCTGCGGAGGGATGAGCCATGAGGAACGAAACTCCAGATTCCAAACTCCAAATCCCAAACAACTCCCAAGCACCAAGCTCCAATGACCAAGACGCCAGCCCTCATCGGATGGGGCGTTTGGGATTTGGGGGTTTAGGTTTGGGATTTGTTTGGGATTTGGAGTTTGGTGCTTGGTGCTTGTTCGTTGTGACCACCTGCATTCTCGCCACAGCCGCATCGGCCGGCACGAGGGTCCTGCACTTCCCGCGCGATCAGTACGTCGGCAGTCTGTACGTCGAGGACCCGTGTCTCGGGAGTCCGTACAAGGAACTGGGCCGGGACCTGTCTCTGCCCTACGGCCTGAGCCCGAGAGGGCTGACACTGGGCGGCGACTGGGATTACGTGGGTCGCGCCCAGGGCGACGCGGCCGTGCCCGCCGGCCGCAATGTCCGGCTGCTCGTCAGGCTGGGCCACCGAAAGGAAGATGCCGGCAGGCTGGCGGCGCTGCCGCCGCGCCAACAGAAATTCGACATCATGGACCGTTATCCCCAGGGCCCGCTCGATCTCTCGGGGTTGTCCGCCTTGGAGCCGAATGACTTGCACAGCCTCTACGTCTGGAACCTCGTCCGCAGGGCGGACGCAGACGACTGCGTGCTCAAGCCGATCCGCCATTTGACCGGCCTACGGATTCTGACCCTTCACACGACCGGTGTGACCGATAAGGGCCTGGAATACCTGCGGGACCTGCGCTCGCTTCGCGCGTTGGAATTCAGCGCGGAGACCTCGATCACCGGCGGGGGCCTGGCCGTGCTCAAGGACCTTCCCAATCTGGAGTACCTGGACTTGGGAACCGGGACTACCGACGCCGGTCTCAAAGAGCTCGGGCAACTCACCAAGCTGCGGTGGCTCAGAATCCACACCGGAAGAATCTGGGGTCCCGGCTTGGCGGAGCTGGCCAGGTTGCCCCGACTGGAGGGCCTGTGCTTCCTGGGCTCCGATGACCTTTCCGGCCAGCACATGCGATACCTGGAAGGTTTGACGCAGCTCAAGAGTCTGAGCTTTTGGGGAGTGGCCGAGAGCCTGAGCGACGCCGGCATGGCCTCCATCGGCAAGCTCAGGAATCTCGAGGAACTGTACTTCATCGGCTGGTCTGCGCCGCAGTTCAGCCTTGCGGGGATTGCCCCCTGGAAGGACCTCAAGAAGCTCCGGAAGCTCGACTTCGGCTTGGGGTGGGCGGGTCCGCCAGGTGTGCGCTACGGCGACGACGTGGCGCGCCAGTTGGCCCAGATGCCCAGGCTCGAATCGATCAAAGGCGTCGCTTATCTGTCGGCCGAAGGCCTCAAGACAATAGCGACCTTGCCCAACCTCAAGTGCCTGCACGTTTCGCTGAAGGACCGACACCAGGGCTACGCTGGGCCCACAGGCGTGGCTCACTTGGCGAAACTGCGCAGCCTGGAAGAACTCGCCTTCATGGGCGGCGAATCCCTCTCTGATGACGATGCTGCCCAGTTCGAATCCCTGCCCAACATGCGAAATCTGTTCATCGCAGACAGCAATATGACTGAGCGGGGCATGGCCTCCCTTGGCAGGTTGCGATACCTCGAGCACTTGACGATTGGCGGGCACGGCTTCTTGACCAAGCAGGCCTTGAACGAGCTGAAGGACCTGACGAACCTCCAGACCCTGGACGTGAGCATGCTCTCGCTGACGAAACCCCCGATTGACGAGACCCTGCTGAACCTGGCCTCACTGAGGAGACTCAAGACCTTGGAATTGCAGGGAGTCGATCTACAGGATGGGGACCTCGCCTCTCTGGCGGGTCTGCGCGACCTCGAATGGCTGGCGATCGATGGCTCTTTTACTGAGGCCGGCCTGCGGCGCCTGACGGGTCTCGACTCGCTCAAACTCATGAGCCTAACGGGCGTCTCCCTTTCTTCTGGAGAAGGTCTGAGTCACTTGGCGGAATTTCCGAAGCTCGAAGACGTGCACCTGCGTGGCCAGACCACCGACGCGGCCCTGCGCAGACTGACCGGCTCGCCATTATTGCGGTCTGTCAGCCTGATGACCGACGTGCCGGTCCGCCCGGCGACGATCGACCATCTCAAGCAGACCCTGCCTGGCATTGAATCCATCCACGTTGACAGACTGATGCCGGACAGTCCGCCGCGGATCCGAAGTAGCCCGGCTCCGCGCGGACGCTCGCCTCGGCGTCAACGGTGATCCCCGGATCGGGAGGTGAACCGACATGGACATGAAGACGACCGGTCGAGTCATCCTGGCGGCGGCAATGGCCGCCTCCGCCGGGATCACGGGAGTGCGAGCCTCGATTGCGCCGGTGACCAAGGTCCTGCATTTCCCGCGGGACCAGTACATGGGCAGTCTGTACGTCGAAGACCCGTGTCTCGGGAGCGAGTATGCGGAACTGGGCCGGGATTTGTCGTTGCCCTATGGACTGGACCCCACGCGACTGGCCTTGGGCGGCGACGGCGACTTCGTTGGCTTGGCCCAGGGCGACGTCACGGTGCCCGCGGGGCGGAACCTCAAGCTGTTGGTCATGCTGCGACTGCCCCGGGACCGCAGCAAGGTGGCCGCCTTGCCGCCGCTTCAGTACCAGATGTTCGGGATGGATCGCTGCCGCGAAGATCCCGAGGATCTGTCCGGGCTCTCGATGCTCGATCCGAACGACCTGTCGGGAATCGTCGTCAACCGCCTGGTTCCGACGAACCGCGCGGGCGAACAGATCCTCAAGCCGATCTCTCGTCTGACCGGCCTGCGGGTCCTGCAACTGCACAAGACTGGCGTGACCGACAAGGACATGGAATACCTCAGACCGCTGCGCTCACTCGGGGCGCTGGAACTCGCGGGGGAATCATCCCTGGGGAATCGGGGCCTGGCGGTGCTAAAGGATCTGCCGAATCTGGAGTACTTGGACCTCGACACCGGCGCGACGGACGTGGGCTTCAAGTTCCTGGGGCAACTGCCCCGCCTGCGGTGGATAAGGATCCGGACCGGGAGGATTTGGGGCCCTGGCTTGGCGGAGCTGGCCCGCGCCCCGAAACTGGAGCGCCTGTGCATCTGGGGCGACAGCGAGATTTCGGACCGGCACATCCAGTACCTGGAAGGTCTGACGCGACTCAAGAGCCTGACGCTCTGGGGGTGCTACAGCCCTCTGACGGACGCCAGCCTGGTCTCCATCGCCAAGCTCAGGAATCTCGAGGAACTGCACTTCATTGGCTGGGGAGGCTGGCCGGATTTCACACCCGCCGGCGTGGCCCACTTGAAGAACCTGAGGAATCTCCGGAAGGTGGAGTTCGGCCCCACCTGGGCAGGTCCTGCAGGGGTTCGTTATGGCGATGAAATCGCGTGTCTGCTGGCCGGCATGCCCGATCTCGAATCAATCCGGGCCATCGGCTATCTTTCCGCCGAGGGTATGAAGGCGCTAGCGACCCTGCCGAAGCTTACGTGTCTGCATGTGGCGCTGAAGGACCGTCGCCAGGGCTACGACGGCCCCACAGGCCTATCTGAACTTGCCACGATGGCGTCGTTGGAGGAGCTTTTCTTCACCGGCGGCAAATCACTGTCCGATGCTGATCTGGCCTCGATGACCGGCCTGAAGCGACTTCTTCTTCGTGGAGACGAAATCACCGACGAAGGCATGGTCTCGATCGGCAAGTTGAAGCAGTTGGAGTACCTGCACGTGAGCTTGAGCGGCGCGACCAAGAGGGGATTGAGGCAGTTGAACGACTTGAAGAACCTCCAGACGCTCTGCGTGCGAGTGCACCCCGACGCCAGGCTTGCGATCGATGAGATCCCGCTGGATCTTTCGTCGTTGACGAACCTCAAGACCCTGGACTTGGCGGGGTTTGCACTTCAGGAAGGCGATCTGGCCGGTGTGAGCGGCCTTCACCATCTTGAGTGGATGATGCTCCAGAACAATGATCTTCCCGAGACCTCGCTGAAGTATCTGAAGGACCTGCCGGCCCTGAAACACCTCGACATCAGCGGGGTCCAGTGCTCGGACGGCAGCGGTCTGGCCTCTCTGGGCGGGTTGACAGGTCTCAGCGACCTGAC
>Ga0209163_1003519_pt1 | contig 11401 bp, 10 predicted proteins | sample MTBAKSrepl2MetaG_FD_187457 | JGI IMG/M metagenome (GOLD analysis project Ga0209163, IMG submission 187457) | Enrichment culture microbial communities om Arthur Kill intertidal strait, New Jersey, USA, that are MTBE-degrading - MTBE-AKS2 (Arthur... | ecosystem: Environmental > Aquatic > Marine >...
TCATCGACGCCTCCCCGGCCGATCGTGACGCCGCGGAAAAGATCGTTTCCCGTCGGGCGCCGTCCGGGGACGGTAATCCTTCCGGTCGGGAAACGTCCTGGGACGGAAATCCCTCCGGTCGGGAAACGTTCGGGGACGGTAATCCTTCGGGTCGGGAAACGTCCGGGGACTGTAATCTCTCCGATCGGGGAACACCGGGGAGCGGTAATATCTCCGATCGGGAAACACAGGGGAGCGGTAATATCTCCGGTCCCTTATGTATGGCGGCCGGCCGAAGGAATAATCGCGGTAAAAACCGTATCCGGGGATGTAACGGCTCCTGTAATAATCCCTGAGGAAGTACGATCCGTCCGGTCGGAGGTAAGGGCCGGGATAGGGATACGGTTCCAGGCGATGGTAAGGATAAGGCTCGTACCGATCCGCGGAATACGCGTAATAGCTTCCGGCCCCCGCCGAACAGCCGCTGTAGGGCAGCAGAAACAGACCCGGCAGCACGGTCAGCCTCATCAGAACGGACCTGTTCCACATCAGCGCACCCTGTCAGCGCCCGGTCCCGGCGCCAGGGACAACATTCCCGGGCAGACTTGCGGACCCCGGTATCCGGGATGTCTTACGGCGCAGAGATTTGCGGAAGATGGCGGGAAATTGTGGATGATCGGTTTTCTGCTCATAGCCTGGTGCGGATCAATCCTCCATTACCAACACCCCGAATGCCTCGCAGCAAAAAGGAGGATGTCCAATCGAATGCGACCGCAAGGCGGGTTTAAGAAAATTTCTAATAAACAGCAGGTTGGAAGTCAACCCCTTTTCCCATTTCTTCCTGATTTGAAGGGAGAGTTCGTTTACGGCTTGTCCTGCCCCAGGCCGAGTACCTCGACCAGAGCGCGGGTGAAGGAAGAAGCGTCGCGATGGTCGAGATGCGAGCCGTCCGGACAATCAAAAGAGGAAAGTTCGGGATGGTCGGCGAAATGGAGTGTTCGGGCTGATGTCGTTGCGGCAAAACGGTCCCAGTATTTTCCCCGCGGCCAGGCCGCTTCCTCCAGTTCAAGGGTTTCGCCGCAGGATGGCAGCCTGACAAAAATGACGCTGCCCCCGCGATTTCGGATCCCCTGCACCATATCCTCGATCCGGGCGAGCCGGGCGGCGAATTCCGCCTCGCCCAGCGGCTTCGCCGCGGCGACGATTTCCCTCTGGCGGTCAAGCCTGGCCGCCCGGAGTTGGGCAATATCCGTCAACCTGTAATCGGCCGGCCGGTAGCGGTCGCTCCGCATGGGAGCGTACGGCGGCCGCGGCATTTCCCCTTCCAGAAAATTCCTCCACAGGCGATCGGGCAGCAGGCCGCGATACCGGAAGACAAAACTGCCCTGCAGAAACAGGGAGAGACGGGTCTCGATCCAGAAGGACCATTTCTGCCGATGATATTTGCGCACCCACCTGGCCGATCGCCCCCTGTCCTCTCCCCCGTCGGCAAGCCATTGCGGCAGGAGGGAGCAGATGATGAGGCCGTCGAAGGAACTGCGGCCGGCAAGATCGGCCAGCACGGGCAGCGGCGAACTCCCGTCGATGGCGAGCATCGCTGCTTTCCGGCCCGTTTCCGCCCGGAGTATTCGCGGATCGACATCGAGCTGCATGCGCGAGGCCCCGAGAAGGACAATGGCCGGTCCGCCGGCCCGGTCAACTCCCCGGCGGATGACCGCCCAGATGCCCAGATCGTCTTCGAGGACCGGGGCAAATCCCCAGGCGCGCCAGAAGGCCTCCCAGGCACCGAGGACGATAACGGTGCCCAGAAGGCCGCAGATCAGGGTCCGGCGCCAGCGATCGGCGCCGTTGCGCTCCTTAGAACTGGAAGTAAATGAACGCACGGTCATCTCCGGGGACAAGGGTGAGTGCAAGGAGGAGGACCGCCACCACGGCGCTTCGCAGCCACCACGGCATCAGGGCCAGTGTTGCCTTGAAATCGCGGTCGCGCAGGTACCAGTGCCCCCCCAGCAGGAGCACGGTGATGACGGATATCCGCCAGACAGCCGATGCGGGAAGAAGGGCGCCGTCCTGTCCACCGGCCATGGCGTTGAGCAGGGTGAAGGCGGCGCCGGTGTCCTCGGCCCTGAAAAAAACCCAGGTGAGACAGATGAAAAAATAGGTGAGCAGCATGAGCGCCGGCCGGACACCCGGTACGGAGACATCGACCCGGCTTGAAAGAAAGCTCTTCACCGCCCGTTCCACGGCCAGGAGGACGCCGTGGATGCCCCCCCAGATGACAAAATGCCAGGCGGCGCCGTGCCAGAGACCGCCGAGCAGCATGGTGACCGCGGCGTTCACCGTCGTCCGCAGCGCCCCTTTTCTGCTTCCCCCCATTCCGAAGTAGAGATAGTCGCGCAGAAAGGAGGAAAGCGAGATATGCCAGCGCCGCCAGAACTCGGAAAAACCGAGAGCGGCATAGGGAAAGCGGAAATTCTCCGGCAGGATGAAACCAAGGCTCAGCGCCGCACCGATGGCGCAGGTGGAGTACCCGGCAAAGTCGAAAAATATCTGGGCCGAAAAAGCCAGGGTGCCGATCCAGGCGTCAACGAAACCGGCGCCGGCCGGCGCGGCAAACACCGCGTCCGCCACCGGGGCGGCAAGCGCGTCGGCGAGAATGACCTTGCCGAACAGGCCAAGGATGATCATGATCAGTCCCCAGCCAAACTGCTCGGCAGTGGCCCGCCGCTCCCGGACGCACTGGGGCAGGAACTCCGCGGCCCGCACGATCGGGCCGGCCACCAGTTGCGGAAAAAAAGTCACAAAAAGGGCGAAATCGAGGAATGAGGGCCATGGCTTGAGCTTTCCCCGGTAGATGTCCAGGCTGTAGGACATGGATTGGAAGGTGTAGAAGGAAATGCCCACCGGCAGCACAATACCGGGAGCGGCGGGGCGGAAATGGATGCCGGCCAGCTCCAGGAGGGCGGTGAAATTGTCGAGCAGAAAACCGCCGTACTTGAAAAAGCCGAGCAGGGCCAGGTTGACCGTCAGGCTGAGCGCCAGGAACCCTTTCCTGGCCCCGGTTGAGCGGGCCGCGGCGATACGTTTTCCCGCCAGCCAGTCGATGAGGGTTGAGATCCACAGGAGAATGACGAACGGCGGATTCCAGGCGGCATAAAACACGTAGCTCGCCAGGCAGAGATTGAGTTTCTTCGCCTTCCACGGCAGCGGCAGGTGGTGCAGGGCCAGAACGATGGCCAGAAAAAGGAGGAAGATGAGGGAGTTGAAGAGCATGGTCAATCAGCGGAAAATTGCCGCGGCGACCGGCTGAGGGGTTAATCGGCCATACTGCAAGTTGGCAGTCGGCAGTCGGCAGTCGGCAGTCGGCTGCATACCAGAAGACAGAGGACAGAAGACAGAGGACAGAAAATTCTGTTCGCCGGGGCGAACGGTACAAAGTATACGGATTACGGTATCAGGTTTTGGGTGTGAAGCTTTCGCAAATGGAATGTCGCCTCGTACCCTGCACTCGGCACATCCGGCATCATCCCGGTGAGCTCTAAACTCCTTGTACCTTGAACCGTGAACCTTAAACCGCGCGAAGCGCACAACACTCTTCTCCCCGGGGAGGTAAGCGAACGAAAAGTGAGACTCCGGGCAGGTGCCAGGCATGACCGGATGAGGGACGCTGTAAAAAGACAAGCCGGCAGGCTTCAATCTCCAAACTGCCGACTGCCGACTGCCGACTGCCAACTTTTCCAGCATAGGCCGTAGGTTGGGGTGAGCCTGCGAACCCCAACAATTTCCGGTGCTTACGTTGGGCCTGGCGAGCTCAGGCCAACCTGGACGCACTGCATTCTGCATTCTTCACTCTGCATTCTCCATCCTTCCCTCTCCTCCCCCGGTCCCGTCGAACATGGTGAGGCTCCATGTATCCTCCGGGATATCGCGGCGCAGAATGTACGCCGCGCCGTCATCACCCTCAACCTTGAAATATTGGTGATCCGGACCGATCCATCTGTCGATGATCCGCACCACCTCGATTTTCCTCTCTCCCAGCCAGAAACGGAGCGGCGCCTCATCGGCCTTGTAGCCCGCATAGCAGTCGACCCTGACCTCCACTGTCTCCTCCCGCTCTTTTTGTCCGGGGGGTCAGGCCCGCCCGGTGATTCCGCTGTCCAACCCCCGGGCTTTGGTGTCATTTTTTCTCCTTTCGCGGCCGGATATTCCTGCGTGCCCTTCACGGCAGGGCAAAACCGATCTCCTTTTTGCCGGGGAGAAGGCATCCGTTATGACTTTTTTGGCGGGCATGCCGGAACGGCCAAAGCGCCGGGTTATTACCACGGCATGGTCTTGCCCATGTGGAAAAACCCGCCGGTGGGACCGTGCTCGTCCAGGGTGGCCAGGGTCACGCCTGTCCTGGCGCCTTCAACCGGATCAAGGGGGGCGTCCGGGCCGCCGATATCGGTCCGGACCCAGCCGGGATGGGCCGAATTCACTTTGACCGGCGTATCCTTGAGCAAAGCGGCAAGATGTACGGTAAACATGTTGACCGCCGTTTTGGAGGCATCGTAGGCAAAGGGCCTGAACTGATCGAGGCCGGCCTTGGGATCGCTGTGCAGGGTCAGCGATCCTAAAATGCTGGAAATATTGACGATGCGGCCGGCCGAGCTCTTTCTGATCAGCGGCAGCAGGGCCTGGGTCAGCTCCACCAGGCCGAAAAAGTTGACAGCAAAGGTCGCCCGCAGGGCCTCCATGGACACTGTGGCGCAACTGTTCGGATTTGCCGAATCCTCCGGATGGGACAGGGCGGCATTGTTGATCAGGACATCCAGCCTGCCGTGCTCGCTTTCCACCTTGTCGCGCACCCGGCCGATATCTTTCGAATCGGTCACATCGAGCCGGACCGGTTCGACATCAAGGCCCTCGGCCCGCAATTTCTCCGCCGCGGCGACTCCCCGGTCCCGGTCCCTGCAGCCCAGAAGAACCGTAAAGTCGAGCCGGGCAAGCTGCCGGCAGGTTTCAAAACCTATTCCCTTGTTGGCGCCCGTCACCAGGGCGATTTTTTTCACGGTCATCTCCATCTCCTCAACCATATGGTTTCTCTCAACAGAAGCGGTCATCTCTGCCCGTTGCCCCGGAACGCCGTTGTCGCGCGAACGGCGGCAGATCTTTCCCGACCTTTGCCATGATTTTACCTGATTCTTTTCTGAAAACCAATGAAACTCCACAATGGGGTACCTGCCCTGCAGGCCCGACCTCGGAATGGCGAGAATTTCCCGCTTCCGTTTGACAGGCCCCTTCCCGCCTGCTTCGGCCGCGGGGCAGCATCCCGGCAAAAATTTTTCGTGCGTTTTCACCCGTTGTTCCTGTACTCTGTGCGGGTGACGTCCGGACCGGTGGCGATTCGGCACCCGTTCCGGCAGGATGCGGCGGCCGGCCGGATTGAATTAAATCCCCAACGAGTCGGATCAGGTCCGGAAAAGGCCGGGTCAATCCATCATCCCCGATGGCCTGATTTTCCCGGGCATGGCCCGCCGCAGCTTGAAAGACAGACAGGGAGCACCATGAGCAGAAAGACATCCGTTCCGGAACGCTTCAAGGTAAAGATCGGCGGTGATTCCGGGCCGTCGTATTCGGTGCGGCTCAAGGGGGCCGACTTGTGGTATACGGCCTGGGAGGACGACGAAATCGCCGACGAAAGGAAGATAACCCCCTCAGCGGAGCAGTGGCGGTCTTTCCGGCGGGACCTTGACAGTATCGGCGTATGGGACTGGCGGGAAAGTTATTTCAATCCGGGGGTCGCGGACGGCACCCAATGGAGCGTGGAAATTGAATGGGAGGGCAGCAGGATTGTCAGCGCCGGAGACAACAACTATCCCATCGCCGGCGGCCTGCCGGAAAATGATTTTGACATCACGCCGACCTTTGAACGTTTCCTGGAGGCGGTCAGAAAACTTATCGGCGGACTGGAATTCAGATAATCCTTCCCCGCCGCCTGCGATCGCCCTGAGATGACGCATGGACTGCCTTTCCGTCTCCTCTCCTGAATTGATTGCCGCGCGAACAGGTTCCGGGCCTCGACGGGTCCTGCTGTTCGGCGAGAGCGGCATCGGCAAGTCGACGCTTGCCGCGGCCCTGGCAGGGGAATACGACAAGGGAAACCGGCCGTGCCTGTGCCTGGGGGCAGATCCCGGCTCGCCCTCCTTTGGACCGCCCGGCTCCGTCAGCCTCGGCAGGTGGAGCGACGGAGGCTGGCGGCTGCTCGACCTCGAAGCCCTCTGCACCCTTGACGCCGGCCGCTTCCGCCTTCCCCTGGTTTCGGCGGTGCGGAGGCTGGCGCAAAAGGCTGCCCGGAACATGCTCCTGGTCGACGCGCCGGGCATCGTCCGCAGCGTCGCCGGGGCCGAACTGCTCGCCGGGCTTGCCGAAGCGGCGGGCATTGATGTCGTCCTGGCCCTGGTCCGCGATCCGGACAAACTGCCGCTGGCCGGCGAACTGGCCGGGCTCGGCTGCGAGATTCTGCTTGTGCGCGCCTCGGACAAAGCCCGCCTGCCGGACAAGCGCCGGCGCGCCCGGGCCCGCACCCGGATGTGGGACGCGTATCTGCGCGGGGCCGCGGAAAAGACCGTTAATGTCCCCGGCAGGCTGCTGACCGGCACCACCCCGCCCCCCGGGAAGGACCGGGACTGGACGGGACGGCAGATCGCCTTTCTGGCGGCGGGACAAACCCTCGCCCTTGGCGAAATCATGGAAAAGGACGGCGAGCAGTTCCGGATACGGACAGCCCGCTTCGGGGAGAAACCCGACCGGGTCCTGGTCCGTGATGCCCGGCGGGACAACCGGGGCCTGCTCACTACGTTCAGGAAGACCGGCGGGACGGTTCCGCTCCAGGCCCGGCCGCCCGATGTCGCGCCCTGGCCGGGAACGGAAAATACCGCGGGCGCCGTTCCGGCGGCGCGGATCGGCAAGGCAACCGGGGTGCTGGTCAACGGGGTTTTCGGCGATCCGCTCCTGCACCTGCGGCTGCACAACAGGAAACGGTCCATTCTCTTCGATCTCGGCGAAGGGGCCCGGCTGCCGGCCCGGCTTGCCCACCAGGTCACGGATGTGTTCATCAGCCACGCCCACATCGATCACATCTGCGGCTTCCTCTGGCTGCTGCGCGCCCGGATAGGAATACCCCGGCCCTGCAGGATGTTCGGCCCTCCAGGCCTGTCGGACCGTATCTCCGGACTGCTGAACGGCATCCACTGGGACCGCATCGGCGAGGAGGGGCCCCGCTTTGCAGTGGGCGAACTGCATGGGGACCGGCTGCTCATCTACGGGGTCCGGGCCGGCAGGGAACATAAAAAGCTGCTTGGGGAACAGCAGACCGGGCAAGGGCTGCTGCCGGGCGATTCGGACTGCATGGTGCGGGCCGTGACCCTGATCCACGGCACCATCCCCGTGCTGGCCTACAGTCTTGAGCAGGGGCCGCAATACAACGTCTGCCGGGAATCTCTGACCCGGCTGAACCTGGAACCAGGACCCTGGCTGGGCGAACTCAAGAAAGAGATCGGCTCCGCCAACCGGAATGCGCCGATCCGCCTGCCTGACGGCGCCAGTGCCACTGCCGGGGAACTCGCCGATGAACTGCTCCTGGTTACCCCGGCGCAAAAGCTCGTCTATGCCACCGACCTGAGCGACACCCCCGCCAACCGTCGGAAGCTGACCGAACTGGCCCGGGATGCGCATACCTTTTTCTGCGAGGCGGCGTTCACCGAGGCGGACAGGCGCTACGCCCAACTGAGCGGCCACCTGACAGCTTCCGCCTGCGGCGAAATAGCCCAGGCCGCCCGGGCGGAACAGCTGGTCCCCTTCCATTTTTCAAGACGGTATGAACGCGGCCCGAAACAGCTCTACGAAGAAGTGAGGCGGTACGGCAAGGGGATGCGCCTCGTGCTGCCGGGGGGATGAAACCGGCCCGGGGGCCGGCCGCCCCCGGGTTCATATCCGCCGCACATACTCGCTGTGGGAGATTTCCCGCAGTTGATCCAGGAGTATGTCGCGCAGCCGCCCTTCGGCATCCGTTCCCCTGCTCCCGCCTTCCGCCGTCGCTTCCCTGAAAAAATCCGCGCAGACGCCGCGGGCCTCCCCGCTCCACCGGGAAGTAAAGCCGATCCGGTCAGGCTCGGCATCCCGCTTCGCCCGGGCCGCTTCGTAATCCCTGCGGCCGTGGGCCCAGTTGATGATCTGGGAATAATAGATCAGGCTGCGGTCCAGCAGGACGTAGAAAAACTGGATATTTTTCATCGGACCGATCCGCATCTCCCGGCCGCCGAGGGGAATGCCCATGACCCTGACCTTTGCCAGCCCCTTGCCGCCCAGGGCGGCCCAGGTGGCCCCGGCAAGACCGCCCAGGGCGGTGAACAGGCCGAAGCTTGCACCCACCGTCGCCGCATCCAGGGCCGCGGCGAGGCCGGCTCCGCCGATGCCCGCGGCGGCAATCTGCTGGTTGCGGGTCAGACCAAGGAAGTTCCAGGTGCTTTCGCTGAACAGGTCTTCGTGGAGGATGGACTGGGGGGAGAGATCGTAATTGAAGATATTGTGCTTGAACAGACTCCTGATCTGCCCCTGGGCGTCGGCCTCGATCTGCCGGATCTTTTTTTCATAGGCTTCCCGCATTTTCTCCAGCAGCCGCCCTTCGTCTGCTCCTTCGGGCAGATTTCTGACAAGGGTGGCGGACAAACATTCCGCCAGCATGCCGGTAATGATTTCAGCGCAGGATTCGTTGCGGCGGGCCCAATCCTCCTTGAAGGCCCTGATGACCGTGTCCAGGGCCGCCTGCCGGTCCTGGTCGATATGCTTCAGCGCTTCCAGCAGGGCTATGCGTTCGGCATAGGTCGCCCGATGGGCGTTGAATACCCTGAATATATTGAATGTCCGGCGGAACTCCTCCTTCCACTGCTCGAGAAAAGCGGTTTCATCCTCCTTGCTGTTGAGCACGGCCATGCGGGGAAGTCCGGTGAGCCGGAGAATTTCCATTTCCGCCCTGTCGACGCTCCGCACCGGCCGGGACCCGTCAACCACGTATATGATTCCCGCCCCTCTGGTCAGGGGAAGCAGCAGTTCCACGTCCTGGCCGAAGGCAGGATTGCCCCTGTTCCGCTCCCTGAACGCTGCGATGATGTCGTCGGCTTCTTCCCGGAGCTCCTGGAGCTGGCGCAGAATTTCCCGGGGATGCTGAAAGCCCGGGGTATCAATGAAGCGGATGATCTCCCGGCCGTCGATGATAACCGGGAAGGTCTGACACACAACGGTTTCACCCGGCACGGAACTGACCCGGACGCTGTCGTCCTCGGCCAGGGTCGAGAGCACCGATGATTTCCCTTCGTTGGGATGGCCGACAATGGCGAATTCCGGGACCGCGTCAGGCAGCATCGGGTACCAGTCCTTCCACGTAGATGCAGGGATCCCCGATGGCGGCGATTTTCCCGGACCAGACGGCCAGGTCCTCTTCCCGGGGCTGGGTGAAAACCGTGTCAGGGTGCGGTTTGCCGATCAATCCGATCCTGATGCAGGGCCCGTCCCCCACCGCCTGGCGAAGCTGCCGGATAAAGTCGATGTACTCCATTATGGGCGGCTGCCAGGCCTCCTGAATGACGAGAATTTCGGTTTCCGCCGGCCGGGCGTCGCGCCGCAGGCGGGCAAGGAGCTCCCTGTCGGATTCCAGGTCACGGTTGAAGCGGATGATCTCGTCGACAACATACACCCGGCCCCTGTTCACCACTGCTTCAATTTCTTCCCCTGTACAGGCATCATAAATCTCATCGGGAATCATGACCAGCAGATTTTTCAGGGCGGCGGCACCCGGTTCGCCCGCGGGCGCCCGCTTCCGCATCTCCTGACCCGGCTCCCGGCTGGCGGCCGCCTCCTCGACCCGGCGGCCCTGGGTGGAAACCAGAGGAGTAGCCATGCGCCGGAGCAGCTGCTCGCAGGCCCCCTGCCTGAAATCGAGCGAGGCGAGGAATCTGCGCTGGGCGGCCGCCGCCCCCAGGAGAAGAAGGAGGCGGGGCAGCAGTCCGTACACCAGCACACCAAGACAGAGAAATGGCCACCAGGAGACCAGGTCAGGGGTGGCCAGGTGATAAATCCCCTCTTTCAGGATGATGCGGCTGCCCTCGATCTGTTCGAGGGAAGGAAAGGCCGCCTCCCCCGACATGGCCCAGGACCACGGAAAGGCAAGGAACCGCACCAGGGAATGCACCGCCTCCGGGCTGAGCTGGATGGTGGACTGCCAGCCGAAGGCGATGTCGGAGGTGATCACCTTGAAAAGGGTGGCGGCCAGCAGGCCGATATTCAAACCGATGGCAAAGAGCTGACTCAGGATAAAGACCGGCAGAAAAAACAGCACGCCGTACGTCCTGCTCTTGCCGATGACGGTGCCGATGGTTTTCTCCGCCCGCAGCCGCAGGTCGGCCGAGAGCTTTTTCTCCAACCGGCTTCTCGCCGACAGCACCGCCCGGAGCATGAATCGGCCGATCAGCCTGTAGAGGGGAGAGGAGGAAGGCAGCGCCCGGCCGGCCAGGCGGCGCAGGGAGAGAACAAGCAGGACCGGCAGGAGGACAAGCTGGGACAGGACAAACAGGACCAGATAAACAAAGACATTGACCGGACTGTCACCGGTATAGGCCAGAAACGACACGCCCGCCACGCCGCCGGACAGCACCCCGGCGGCGAAAAACCAGAAGCGCAGCGACCCGAGCAGGCTTTCCACCATTTCACCGGGCCAAGCCGCGGCGGGGTCTTTGTCAAGCTCCCGCCGCCGGTCCAGCCAGGCCCGGAGGATGCGCCGGCGGTCGGAACGCTGCCCCGCCTTGAAGCCCGGCTCGGCCGCGGCAAGAAAGATGCCCCGGTCCCTTTCATGGATTTCCCCACGCTGCGCCGCGGATCTCGCCTCCGCGTCCAGATGGAGAAAATATTCGAGGTCGACGACGTCGCCGATGCGCCACTTCATTGACTGCCCATCATGCCGCTCCCCGCGGCCTTTCCGTATTGCCCCGTTTTCTCATGCTTCGACTGTAGCAGTTCCGCCCCCCGCAGGCAAGTGATCTGTTGTCCATCCGGCTTTGGGACAAGTTGGCAGTCGGCATACCAGAAGTCAGAAGCCAGAGGACAGAAGACAGAGGCCGGCTGCGCCGGGAAAGCCCCTCATCCGCCCTCCGGGCACCTTCTCCCCAAGGAGAAGGGTGTTTTAATAACCCCTCTACCTCCGGGAGAGGGTGGCCAGCGGCCGGGTGAGGGGTTCTTCAACCATCAGCGAAGCTGCAAACTCCTTCTGTCTTCTGTCCTTCCATGAGAAGGCTTGTCAAGCAGTGTCCGACGTGGCGGACCACTTTTCCCCGCAAAACCCGTTCACGTCACGCTTCCATCCGCACTCGACTGTAGGCCTTGCCGTTGG
>Ga0209163_1003523_pt1 | contig 11393 bp, 11 predicted proteins | sample MTBAKSrepl2MetaG_FD_187457 | JGI IMG/M metagenome (GOLD analysis project Ga0209163, IMG submission 187457) | Enrichment culture microbial communities om Arthur Kill intertidal strait, New Jersey, USA, that are MTBE-degrading - MTBE-AKS2 (Arthur... | ecosystem: Environmental > Aquatic > Marine >...
GGACTTTGCCCGGATCCTCGACGAGTGGGCGGCAACCGATCCCGGCCTGCTCGATTACTTCGGCGGCCAGTCCCTGCTGACCCAGTCCCACGGCCAGTCGATCATGTCTTTCTTCAAAGCCCGTTATGCGATCCGCGGCCTGTACCTGCTCGACGAGCCGGAGACGGCCCTCTCCCCCAAGACGCAGCTTGCCTTGCTGGACCTGCTGACGAAGATGAGCACCGCCGGCCACGCGCAGTTCATCATCGCCACGCACTCCCCGATCCTCTTATCCTGCCCCGGCGCGACAATCTACAGTTTCGATCACACGCCCATCGCCCCGGTCCCCTACGAGCAGACCGATCATTACCAGATCTACCGGGCTTTCATGACGGACCACCGCGGGCATTGCCCACCTCTCGCTTCGTGACGCCCAGACTATCGCTGCGGATCTTCCATCGTCCTGAGCACGGCGTCGATCCTTTGCCGCAGTTGGTCGTCACCACCGGCGTCGCGCGCTTTCTCCAACGCGGTTCGCGCCTCGTGACCACCGATTCTGCCGAGCGCCCTGGCCACGTCTTCCCGCACAAGGCTTGGCCGCGATGCGTCCGCCAGGACGGTCGCCAGTGCTGAGACGGCCTGGACATCACCAATCCGACCCAGCGCCTCCGCGATGGAACACGGGAGGTACTCGTCCCGGGTCTCCAGCGCGCCGGCGAGTGACGCGACGGCTCGGTCGAGATCGATGCCTTGCGGTCGGGGCGGGGCGCAGATCTTCCCCAGCGCGAGGGCGGCGTTGTGCCGGAGGTTGATATCGGACTGGATGTCCTCCAGGATCACGCACAGGCCTGGAACCGCCTCGGGGGCTCTGCGTTCCCCGAGCGCGTGGGCGGCCAGTTTTCTGGCGTCGAGATCGTCCCCTGTCAGCCAGCCGAGGAGCTGGTCCGTGCTCTTGAGCGAGTAGTCCGCCGCGCGGATGTCGCGTATCGTCTTGACGCAGACCAACACCATGATCACGCTCGCCAGCACGACCAGGCCCGAACCGGCAGCGGCCGTCACGATGCCCCGCCGTCGGCCGACGAGAACAAGCAACGCGCCTGCGCCCGTGCCGAGGCCCCACGCACCGAGCACGATCACGCCAAATGCCTGTTCGTAGAACCGGACGACGCCGCAATTGCCGGCCGTATAGCGGAACCAGACCGCGGCGAAGACTCCCGCCGCGACGCCTCCGATGGCGGCCGCAACGATCGCCACGAGCCATGCCTTTCGCAGCGGACGTTCTGTCACCTTATCCGACATCCTCTTTCCCGCCCACGTCAAGCTTCGAGCGCAGGAATGCGACGAGCCCGTCCGGATCGTCCGTGCCGACGAGCGTGCTTCGTTCACCCATCGCGATCCGGACGCAGTCGAAGCCGCCGACGTTCCAGAGCCAGCCCCTGCGGGTCCGGTGGATGCCCCAGCCCGCCAGGAACGTCGAACGGTCCCGCTCGACATCGGTCATATCGGCATAGGGGATCGTCTTCTTGAACAGGGGCAGCGGGCCGAAGCGCACGGCCAGCCGGTCGCCGTCATCTCTGACCGTGAGCGTCCCCAAGGCGAACAGAAGAAGCACAAAGACCATAGCTGCTGCCAGGAACGCGGGCCTCAGAGGCGGCGCTCCCCGGACAACGCAGGCGGTCGCGACAAAGACCACAGCCACAGCCAGCAGGATCGGTTGGATGATTCCTCTCTGGGTGTGATGGTATCCGCAATCGATCATGTCGTCACTCCGGCTCCGGTTCAACCACTCGGCAGACGTTTCCGCCGCAGCGCTTGCACTTGCCTCGAAGAACCAAGTCGTCCTGCACCATTTCCGCTGTCTCCAGAATGATCGTGACAGACCCGCGGCATTGTCCGCACTAAACGTTGTCGAGAATCCGCTCCTGTGTCCACCGGCAGATTCTCTCCCACCGCCGCGCCCTCGCCGGTGTGAACGCATCGTTGTCACTGTGTTTGCAGGGCATTGATAGTGTCATCGATGGCACTCCACAAGAGCGGCGGCGCGTCCTTGGCTGCGAAGAGTGTCCGCAAATACCTGAGAATTGATCCGGACGCATAAGCATCCTCTTTGAAATGCTGCAGTTCGCATATGGCGGCAACCTGCTGCGTGGGTGGCAAGCCTTTGCCAACCCCTTCGTCCCATGCCGAGATGCGACGCATCAAATCATGATAGAGTTCGAATCGCTTGGTACGTTCTTCGCGGTTACGCTGGTCAATGTACTTGATGGAGCCTACGACGAAGGAAATGCCCGCACCGGCGACAGCAGTGATCGATATGTACTGTAGGATTGTATCGCCCATAGTCATACCCAGATCGTGCTCACACAGTCGCCTTCACATCCGGCAGAGATCATAGCATGGCACCAGCACAAAGTCAACGTGGCGAGAGCATCGCTGTTGCCGCGGACAAGCTGTTGACATAGCATACCGTTTATGGCGATAGTAGTGTCGGAAGTCGTGACGTTTCCGTCATCCGGAAGATCATGCCGAAATGAAAGAGGGTATTGCCGAAAGAAACGAAAAAAGGGCGAAAAAAAGGGGGACATGCAGTTGGATCTTCGCCTTCTTTCGTTTCTTTCGGCTACCAATTGCATCGGGAGGGACCATGAAAGACCGTGTGTTCGAGCTGACCGACATCGTGCGAGAGACGGGCTATGCCATCCACAGTTATCACGGCCCGGGACATCTGGAGAAGGTGTACGAGAACGCTCTGGTCCACCGACTGCGGAAGCGGGGTTTGAACGTTGAGCAGCAGAAGCCGCTAACCGCCCGCGATGAAGATGGCACCGTCATCGGCGCGTACATTGCGGATATCGTCATAGAGGGGCAGCTCATCCTTGAGATCAAGGCAGCCAAGGGTATAGTTGATGATCACATCGCTCAGACCTTGGGTTACCTGCGGTCGGCACGTCTGGAACACGGCGCTATCGTCAACTTCGGGGCTCCCAAGTTCCAGATTCGCAAGCTCGCCATGTGCGAGACTCTGCATCAGCCTGATCGTAATGGCCCCGCTCTTTTCCTCGTTCTTCTTCTTTCGTCCCTTTTCGTTTCTTTCGGCTATCTATCTTCGTCTTGATTCAGTATTCGTCCTTCATGCCGGCCATCCATTGGGGCCAGTCGCTGTCGGTGACGCCGCCGGCCTTGGTCCAGATGCCGTTGATGTCGAACTTGCGGTGCCACTTGAGCTGCCAGAGCTGCTTGAGCGCGACCTTCCGGGCCGACCAGTCGGCGAAGAGGCAGAATTGGGCGCCCGCGTGGCGGTTCACGCACAGACGCTGCATCTCGTCGCTGCTGAGGGTGGGCAGTCGGTCGCCGAAGGGGGCGGGACTGTCCGTGTGCAGGGGCCAGCCGTCCACCCACCAGCCCTCGGTGAAGACCGGGATGTTGTAGGCCGCCGGGACCTGGTGGGTGCGCCAGTAGTAGTCCATGGGCCCGCGCCCCCACAGGGTGCCGATGCCCGCCGGGGGGTTGCACATCCAGCCATTGGGAGCATAGCTGCCTTCGTCAGCCCCCTGATAGGCGGGGACCCGCCACGCATCGAACGGGCTCGTCGCGGGCGAACTGGTCGTGACGGGCACCGCGGTCCGACTCTTGGCCGCCGTGGGGCACAGCCACATCTTTTTGTCCTTCGACAACGGCCGCATGCACTCCCGCCACCAGTCGCCGTTCTCCATGTTCGACGTGGAGCCGTGGAGGTAGCCGCTGTAGAAGTAGCCGTTGTTGTCGTCCGTGTACATGGCGAACATGAGGCCCCACTGGTGCAGGTTGGCCTTGCAGGCGACGCCGCGCGCCTGGGTGCGGACCCGCGTCAGAGCGGGCATGAGAACCGCCATCAGCAGTGCGATGATCGCGATGACGACGAGCAATTCGATGAGTGTGAAGGCCTTTCGTTCACGCATGACCGTGCTCCTCGAATCAGACTCCATGTCCGCCTCACACCGCTTGATCATAGCAGCAATCGTCCCGCAACGCAAGTCTCCGCGGCGGCCCGACGCGATTCCAGATACGCCCAGCCGCCAGCCCGCAGGCTGCCATATCTTTCGCATTGTGGGACAACCTTGCCGACAGTATCATTTGAACTGGTGAAGTGTACTGTAAAGAGTATCGCCGAAAAGAACGAAAAAAGGCGAAAAAAAGGAGAGGACCTGTAGGCGAACCTCTGCCCTCACTCCTTTCGGCTTCTTTCGTTTATGAATCTTGTACGGAGGGACTATGAAAGACCGCATATTTGAACTGACCGACATTGTCCGAGAGACGGGCTATGCTATCCACTGCTATCACGGCCCTGGGCACCTGGAGAAGGTGTACGAGAACGCCCTCGTCCATCGGCTGCGGAAGCAAGGCTTGAACGTCGAGCAGCAGAAGCCGCTGACCGTGCACGACGAAGACGGTACTGTCATTGGCGAGTATGTCGCGGATGTCATCATAGAAGGACAGCTCATCATTGAGGTCAAGGCGGCCAAAGCCGTGGTAGACGATCACGTTGCCCAGACGCTCGGCTACTTGCGTTCAGCACGCCTGGAACACGGCGCGATTGTCAATTTCGGCGCTCCGAGGTTCCAGATTCGTAAGCTCGCCATGTCCGAGACTCTGCATCAACCTGATCGTGCCGGCCTCCCTCCACTCCTCACTCTGATTCTTTCGTCCTTTTTCGTTCTTTTCGGCTATCTGTCCTTCTCTTCAAATGCCTCAGCCACTGTGGGCTCATCCCCATCGCCTGCGGCTGGTCCGCTTCGGACGCATCCGGAGAATCCGCGTTACTTCGCCGACGCCGGCGGGCGGCCGGTTTACCTGACCGGGTCCCACACCTGGTCGAACCTGCAGGACCAGGGGTCGAAGGACCCGCCGCTTGTCTTTGATTACGACCGGTATCTGAGCTTCCTGGAGGAGCACCACCATAACTTCATTCGCCTGTGGGCGTGGGAGCAGGCGCGATGGGCGCCGTGGTCCGATGGCAAGGGTCCCAATCCCAAAGACTGGTTCGTTCAACCGAATCCCTACGCGCGGACCGGGCCGGGAGCGGCGCTCGACGGCAAGCCGAAGTTCGATCTCTCGAATTTCGATCCGGCGTACTTCGACCGGCTCCGCGCGCGGGTGAAGCAGGCGGGCGACCGCGGCATCTACGTCTCCGTCATGCTCTTTCAAGGCTGGAGCTCGGCCAAGGGCTGGCTGGGCGGCAAACCGTGGAGGGGACACCCGTACCATCCGGCCAACAACGTTCAGGGCTTCAACGGCAACACGCACGGCGACACCGGGCCGGACCTGGGTGACCCGCGCATCCGTGAGAGGCAGGCCGCCTATATCCGCAAGGTGGTCGATACGATCAACGATCTCGACAACGTGCTCTACGAAGTCACCAACGAAGGCGGAAACAAGGACTGGGACTGGTGGGTAGTCAACACCGTGCATGAATACGAGAAGGGCAAACCCAAGCAGCATCCGGTGGGTCTGACCGGTCACGGCTCGGAGAACAACGACGAGATGCTCGCCAGTCCTGCCGACTGGTTCTCGCCGGGGGCTGATCCGTGGCCGGACCTGCGGAAAGACCCGCGAGCAGCGGACGGCAAAAAGGTGAGCCTGCTCGACACGGATCACGTCTTTGGCGTCGGCGGCGATCAGAAGTGGGTCTGGAAGGGCTTCCTGCGTGGCCATAACGTGCTGTACATGGACCCGTACGATGACCCCGAGTGGAAGCCGGTTCTCGAGGGCCAGGGCGTGGACATGAGCAAAGCGGGTGTAGCTCGTCCGGCGATGGGCCACGCGCGGCGCTACGCCGAGCGCATGGACCTCGCCAAGGCGACGCCTCGGCCGGAACTGGCCTCGACGGGCTACTGCCTGGCCCATCCCGGCTTCGAATACTTGGTGTACCTGCCGGAAGGCGGGAGGGCGATTGTGGATCTCTCGGCGACCGGCGGCAAGCTGGGGGTGGAGTGGATGCACCCGATCACGGGCCAGGTCACCCGCGCCGACCCTGTGGAAGGAGGCGCGAAACACGAGTTCACCGCCCCCTTTGCGGGCGATGTGGTGCTGTATCTGAAGGCGGCTCTGTGACTGGGGATGATGGATAAGGGTACGACACATGGCTCAACACCAGTTCTCACTCGAATCATGGCGTCAGACCGTCTGGGCTGGCTTAAGATTAAGGCTGTTGCCCCTGTTAACAGTTGGGCACCACAAGAAATCCCTGCGGATTAGGCAAATCCCCCAAGCAACGAGGGCGATTGGCTTGGTTAAGTTACCATATTGACAGAAGACTCGTGATAGACAGGCAATGGAGACGCTTTTTGGCTTGACGCACAGGGACACGCGCTGTACCGTATTCTGTCGAAAGGAATGCCTGCACAGGCATGCGAATCCTCAACATATCGTAGGGTTATTTGTACGACAAGGACGCCTTATGAGAGTGGACACTGCCAGGAAGAGAGCGCCAAAAGGCGGTGATATTGCGTTCCAGAGAGAATGCAGCTTCTGCCAACTCATGGTTGCCCAAGCGGACGGGGGATCAAGGGAAATCTGGGACACGGTCCTGTTCGAGTCTGACAATTTTGTCGTCGTGCCTACCTTGGGGGCATTTATCGAAGGTTGGGTGCTCATTGTCAGTAAGGAGCACTACCTGTGTGTCGGAGCAATGCCAAGGGCTCTTCACGGCGAGCTGGAGGCAGTAACCGCCAAAGTGACCGCTGCGATCAGACATGTATATGGTGCGCCTACCGTCTTCGAACATGGGCCCAGCAGAGATGGCCAAAGCATAGGATGCGGCGTTGATCACGCTCACCTGCATGCTGCAGCTTTGCCTTTCTCGCTGACCTCTGTGCTCCGACGGAGTGCGCAGTTCGCGAAGCTCACCTGGAACCTCGCTCACGGACGGTTCTCAGACCTCGGGATGCTGCACACAGCAGGGCAGGCGTATGTCTTCGTTGAAGAAGCGGATGCCCTCATGAGGTACTGCACGCCCGTCGGTCTGCCCTGCCAGGCTGTGCGCAGAGTCATGGCTCGCGAAATGGACATAGAGCAGAGATATGATTATCATGAGTACTCCTGTGCTACGACCGTCAAGCAGACAATCGACAGACTGGCAGGGTGCTTCTGATACTAGTAGTCACGTACATCTAGTAAGACAATAGCCGTAGGGCCTGTGAGATGGCAAGACATACGGTGGATCCCGGCTTCGCACCAGACGATCCCAGCGATGGACGGCAAGCTGGCGAGTGGAGGACGAGGTACTGTGATCCGGAGGCGCAGAAGGCTATCCGCTTTGAGGGCACATATGTGGCCTGCCTCCTCTTTGTATGTCCTCTGTTGCTCTTGGTCATGTGGCTTAGTCCGCTAGTTGCGGTTCACTCGCTAGAAGATGAGCGATGCTCGGTCTTGTGTCGATATGCCTTCGCATGGGTCGGGGGTTTACTAGGCGGAACACTATACACGATGAAATGGCTCTATCATGTCGTGGCACGTGGAAGTTGGCATAGAGACAGGAGACTCTGGCGATTGCTTGCCCCACACCTTTCGGCTGCCCTGGCCTTCGTCTTCGTATGTATGGTCGAGTCCGGTATACTTCTTGTTTTCGACAGAGATGTGACACGGCGACCATCTGCTGTAGTCGCAATGGCTTTCCTGGTAGGTTATTTCTCCGATACCGCCCTTGCCAAGATGTCTGAGATAGCCATTAGCCTATTTGGCACCGTAGGCAAAGCAACAACGCGACCAGAGTCGGATGAGAGGAAAGTGGAGGGCTCGGGGAGAAATGGCGACCAACCGAGATGACTATCCTCTTGTACTCGACCGGGACTCACCTGGATGGCATGCCTCCCATAACCGTCTGAGATCAGAATATGGAATCAAGGGCAGCGGCTTGCGGGATCTTCCTGGGCTTTGGACGCCGCGTTTCTTTCTTGTGTCTAAACGTCTGTACCTGCAGTTCCAGGACATCACCGAATATGGCCAATCCTTATCAATGGACATGGTCATAGCGGGTACAGAGGCACAAGACCTATGCACAGCGCTCCGCAGGATCGAGTCTAATCAAGACTCCTGGGTGATCGCGAGATCAAGTGCTATAGACGAGGACATTGACTGGCGAGGACGGTACAAGAGTGAACCCTGCTTGGCAAAGACGGATGATGTCTTGTGCGCCATAGGACGGGTATTTGAATCATGTCCACCTGAAGATACCACAGAGATGGGCATTGTCGTCCAATCCTATATCCGCATGCGGAAAGCTAGCGGACATCTGTCTAATGAGCGCCGAGTATCACGCAGCGTATCGTCCTGGGTGTGCGAGTTCGATTCAGTATCCGGCAGCGGCTCAGCCAGCATTCAGAAGATGACCTCAGTGGGGGTCGAATCTGCGGATGAGAACAGAGAACTCCTGTGTGTTGACAATGGATCATTGGTTCAGGCGCTAAAACACATTGCTGCCTGGGCCTGCAACAGAAAGCGGCGTATACATTTTGAGTGGTTATGGGACGGAACTCGCCTCTGGATCGTGCAGGCTGACGTCATCCCGGAAGCTCCTGGGCATACTCCTTCTGCCACCGCGTGGCACGGCGCACCCGTTGCGGAGACTGGCCCGCTCTCCGTGTTGATCTCTGAAAGGACGGTTCCCAAGGATCGGTGGGCCAAACTTGATTGCGTCAAAGTGTTCCGCCAATGTCATCTACCTACGACTGACCTTTGGCTTCTCGAAGATCAGGCAACGCTTGCCGGTTTAGCAAAAGGGCAATGCTCGGCAGAACTACGAAACGACATAGAAGTATTGTTGGCTGCGCCGATTGTGATCCGTACAGATGTCAGACATGCCGATGATCGCAGTAGGTTTATGCTTCCTCGGACCCATACGCTGGATAGCGTTGATGCGGTTGTAGAGTTCCTGATCGTCACAAGCATTCGCATTGCCAAAGAATGCGGGGAAACCTCAAGTGTCTGCTTCATATTTCACCGTTTCATACCAGCACGATCATCAGCTTTTGGACTTGCTGCCCCTAATCAGACTCGAGTCAAAGTAGATGGTATCTGGGGGTTCCCAGATGGATTGCTCTTCTATCCACATGATTCCTATGATTTGACTCGCGATGCAACGGGGAAGATACATAAGCGCGTCAGGTACAAACGTGAATTCCTCGACACGGATGTGAACGGGCGATGGATACCAAAGAGATTAGGACAGCCACTTGATCGAAAATCATCTCTTGAGGATGATGAACTTAGGGAAATCGCTAAGGGCACATATCAGGTGGCACTCGCCGTCGATGCACCTGTGCAAGTCATGTGGTTCATCGGAATCCCCAGCGGAATAGGGCACCCCAAATGTCTCCCCTGGTTTTTTGATGTAGTGTCACCGCCGAGGGAAGTGGTGTCTCAGCCACCGACGCTTGGCGGAAGAGATCCGATCATTAGAAAGCCTGAAGATCTCGAACTCTTGCGCAGCGAGATTGAGGATACCAAGAGCGTTTCTACCATTAGACTTCGCCCCCTACCCGAACTGCTCCGATCACGTGAATTCATGGAGAGCGTGGCAGCATTTGCGCAACGACTCTCCCTGTCGGTACTCATTGAGGGGAGCGTTCTTTCGCACGCCTACTACATCCTTCGTCAGTGCGGTGTGCGAGTGGCCTGCGCTGATCCATTCGCTCCCGTCTTCAAGAGACAGAAGTTTGACAAGCTTGTTCGCGACAAAATCCCCCTGCGGATACAGTCACGCGGAGAGGAGGTCAACGTTGTTCGCCTGCAACAGCATGAGTTGACTTCTGTTCTACGATCCAAGGCTGTTGAGGAAGCACTTGAGTTGTTCTGGGCAGAGACATTCGAGGAAATGCGGGAAGAGATTGCTGATTTGCTTGAGGTTATTAGGGCATTGTGCGTGCATGAACACATTGAGGATAGTGAGCTAAAGCGACTTGAGGAGGCTAAGCGGGAGAATAGAGGAGCGTTCGACAGAGGCTTCTTTCTCAAGGAGACTCAGGAGGTTCCGATCATCCGCCTCGCCAGTGAAACCCCAAGTCTGTTCACAGAGACCGCATCTCCTGAGTCGCAGAACGAAAGCGTTGTGGTCCACCAGAAGAAGGGCTTGAATTTGGGCCCGATTCCGCACCGCGAAGGCCCCACATTGGTAATACCACTAGTTCCTCCTAATCCGCAAAATCGCTATTTCGGATACACGTTCGATTTTCGGAGTGCCGGCGTAACCCTTAACATCGGGTTTCGTGAAAAGGACATAGCTGTGGAGGTAGGCCCTCTGCGAGAAGTGGAAGTGGGCCCTCTGCGAGAAGTTGACCCGCGACAGTTATTGCTTTTTAGCGATGACTGAGATGCCTTTGATCCGTTCAATTAACGTACAGAAAGCCCCGCCGATAGTCATCAACCCGGGCGAAGCGACGGATTGGCTTGCCGGCTCCGCCCGGGTCGTGATTCTCGATCTGGACGACATGAGCTATACAGTCGAACCGCTCGGCTGAAGGCTCTCACGTCCTGAACTTCTTGAAGTTCTTCAGGGAGATCTCGATGCCTTGCATCGGGGGGACGGTGTCCTTCTCTTCCTCGATGATGTACCACTTCGTGCCGCCGATGGTCCGGCAGAGCTTGAAGATCTCAACCCACTTCACGTCGCCCTCGCCGATCATGGCTCTGGGGTTCGTGGTGGAGTATTCCTTCAGGTGCACGGTGACGGCCCGCCCGGGATACTTCTTCAGCACGGCCACCGGGTCGCCGCCGCCGCTCATGGCATTGCCCGTGTCGATCTGCATGATCACATCTTTGCGCGTGTTGCTGAAGAAGATGTCCCACGAGGTCGTGTCGTCGAGCGGGTGCAGGTCATGGGCGTGGGCGTGATAGCCGATGAACATGCCCTGGGGTTTGAGCTTGTCGGCGAGCACGTTGAACCGCTCGGCGTACTTGAGCCAGGAATCCTTCAGGTTGGCCTTGTCGCCCTGGAGCCAGGGCACGATGACGTACTTGTTGCCGAGAATCTTGTTGAACTCAAGCGTCGCGGCCAGCTTGTCGTCCGAGAGGTCCGCATACTGGGTGTGCGTGCCGCAGCAGACGAGGCCGTCGTCGTCGAGCATCTTACGGATCTCTTTGGCGCCGTGCCCGTAGTAGCCGGCGAATTCGACGCCCTGGTAGCCCATCTTGGCGATCTGTGCCAGCGTGCCGGCCAAGTCCTTCTCGGCCACGCTGCGGACCGAGTACACCTGCACGCCGATCGGGATCTTGCCTTTCGCCATGCTCGCACTCTTCCTTTCCTCTTTCGTGCAGCCGGCGCCGAGGACGCCCAGAGCCGCGACCGATGCGGTGGTCGCGAGGAAACCGCGACGGGACAGATTGGGATCGTTCGACTGTGCCTTCATGCTCCTTCACCTCATGTCAAAAGCCTGGACCCG
>Ga0209163_1003530_pt1 | contig 11365 bp, 10 predicted proteins | sample MTBAKSrepl2MetaG_FD_187457 | JGI IMG/M metagenome (GOLD analysis project Ga0209163, IMG submission 187457) | Enrichment culture microbial communities om Arthur Kill intertidal strait, New Jersey, USA, that are MTBE-degrading - MTBE-AKS2 (Arthur... | ecosystem: Environmental > Aquatic > Marine >...
CCCAGGGCGTGGCCGGCGAATTGAACCTCGGCGAGCACGAGACCGCCACCATCGAGATCGCCGCCAACCTCTCCCAGATCGGCAAGATGTTCGTGGACAAGAACCTGCTCAACAAGCCGGGAAAATTGACGGCCGAAGAGCGCCAGCAGGTCGAGCAGCACGTAGACCATGCCGCCAGTCTGCTCAAGGATGTGGAGTTCGAGCTGCCGGTGACCCAAAGCGTGCTGCAGATCAACGAACTGATGGACGGCACCGGTTATCCCCAAGGGCTCAAGGCCGAGGCCATCACCATGTCGGCCCGGGTCCTGGCCGTGGTCAATGCCTTTTGCGCCATGGTCAAGCCCCGGGCTTACCGCGAATCCCTGCCGCCGGAGCAGGCCCTGTCCATCCTGGCCCAGGCCCGGGAGAAGTACGACCAGAAGGTGGTCCAGGCCCTGGAAAAGGTGGTGCGGTCACCGTTGGGAGAGAAAATTTTAAGACAGTAAAAATCAAGGCGGTTGTTCGCATGTACCAGCGATTATCTCTGAATAGCATTTTGGGGCTAATGCGCGCACAGCACGTTCAGGTCATGGTCCGGGTCACCGGCCACACATTCAAGTGCCGCTACGGGTGCGCTCCGGGCGGCCTGGAAACTCGCTGCGCTCAAACAGTCCAGGCCGCTTTTCCTGCGCTGCACCCAGCGGCACTAAAATGTATGGCCAATGGTGCCCCGGACGTGTCGCGGCATAGCCGACAGGCGAAGACGGACCATGGCCTGAACGCACTGTGAAGGTGCACCGCGAATTGCGGTTCCGATACCGAAAACCAAGGCCGGCGACCGCCGTAACCTGCACATCTTGCGGGAATAACGTTTGACATCCCCCCAGGGCCCCTGTATGGTCGCAACAATATAAGTGTTCCCGGTTGTCTATTCAAAAGAACGTAAGCCCTGGAATCGATCCAGGGCTTTTTTATATTTGAGGAACACAGAAAGAAGGATTCTTGAGCTTTAGTACCTTTCAGTTTCATCCCGCCGTAGATGCGGGCATCACGGCGGCCGGTTTTACGATCCCGACCCCCATCCAGGCCCAGGCCATACCGGCCCTGATGCAAGGCCAGGATGTCATGGGGCTGGCCCAGACCGGCACCGGCAAGACTGCGGCCTATGCGCTGCCCTTGCTCCATCGCTTGATGTCCAAAAAGGGCGTCGGCCTGCGCGCCTTGATTCTGGCCCCCACGCGGGAGCTGGCCGAGCAGATCCATCAGGACATTACGGTCCTGGCGCGTCACACGCGGCTGCGCAGCATCACCGTTTACGGCGGCGTCGGACTCAACCCGCAGATTCAGAGCCTGCGCAAAGGCGCTGCCGAGATTGTGATCGCTTGTCCCGGCCGCCTCATCGACCACATGAACCGCGGCAATGTCGATTTCCGCCATCTCGAGGCGCTGGTGCTCGACGAGGCCGATCAGATGCTCGACATGGGCTTTGCGCCCGACATCCGCAAGATTCTCAAGCAGCTCCCCCGGGAGCGCCAAACGCTGATGTTTTCAGCCACGATGCCCGATGAGATCCGCAAGCTGGCCTTCGAGGCCTTGCGCCAACCGGTGGTGGTCAAGGTCGGCGCGACGGCGCCCGCGGATACCGTGCGCCATATCCATTTCCCGGTCGCCCAGGATCTGAAGACCCCGCTGCTGCTCAGGATTTTGAAGGAGACCAAGATCGCTTCGGTGCTGGTCTTTACCCGTACCAAACACCGCGCCAAGCGCCTGGGTGAAATCCTGGCTAAGGCGGGCTACGGGGCCACCTCCTTGCAGGGCAACCTTTCCCAGGCACGCCGCCAGGCGGCCCTGGATGGCTTCCGTTCGGGAAAATTTCAGATCCTGGTGGCCACCGACATCGCCGCCCGGGGCATCGATGTGTCCAATGTCTCGCATGTGGTCAATTTCGATATCCCCACCACCGCGGATGCCTATATCCATCGCATCGGCCGAACCGGCCGGGCCGAACGCAGCGGCGAGGCCTTCAACCTGGTGACCACGGACGATCACCCGATCCTGCGCGCCATCGATCGCATTATCGGTACGCGCATCGAGCAGCGCATCTTGCCTGATTTCGATTACAAACCTGCGGCCAGGCCGGCCAGCGCTGTGGCCGAACGGCCCGCGCGCCCCTGGAAGACGATTCGCAAACCGGTTCGCAGGTCCTATGCCGTGGGCAGGGCCGTTTAGCCCCGTTTGCGCATGCATGGCAACGAGGATGCCATCCGATTCGTGATCACGAATCGGATGGCGCGTGTTGCGTAAGGAAGGAGAACCATGGGGCGAAACACTTTCTCAGGTAAAAAACGCGAAAAAGAGATGAACCGCAAAACGAAGCAGGAACAAAAGCGGCAGGATAAACTGAACAAAAAGAATCGCGATCCCGAAGCACAAGGCGAACAGCCTCCGGTTGACGTCGAAGCGCAATGAGGGGGGATGCCGCGTTTTGCGGCCCATGCGTGTTCAGCCGCTCCATATTTTTTTGAAATTCGGCGTTCCCGCCATGGTTTATCCGTTGTTCGTGCTTAATGTTTTCAATGTCGCCACCGTTCAAGACATCCCGGCGAGCCGTGTAATGGCGCGAAACCTCCAACGATCATTTTCCAGACCAGCTCCGCGGCGACATCGATTGGGTTCCTCCATCAAAGGTAGCGTTCATCTCCAGCAGGCGTAGAAAAGCACCCACGGCACGGCAGGGCGTTTATGGCGCCCATATTATGCCCGCGGTGGGATGTCGGCTGCCAGAATGATGCCGTTGTTCTGCGTGTCCTCTGGGGGCTGAAGCAACTAATCCTAAACAGTGTAGAGAGGGGGAGAAATGGTGGAAGTTTTGAAATTTGAAGTCGGTAATACTTATGAAAACATGAAAGGCCTTTACGAGGTCATTTCCATACAAAACGATGCGATGGTGATTCGCTGGCAAGACGGGCTCGAGATCGTCACCTCCGTGGAAGTGCAGCAACGCATTCTCGAACGAATGGCGTATGACAAAGAGGATGCCAGCCGCGTCGTAAAACCGAAGAAAAGCACCGATGACACCAAGAAGAAAAAGACCACCCCCTTCTCCGGTCTGACCGAAGAGGATTTTGTGAGTACCTCCAAAACGTTGACCTGGCGCGGCCGCAACAGCATCGGCGGGGCGGTGATCAAGCAACTGAATTCCGATCAGATGGACTTCGGTGCCTGGGCCATGTCGGCCCAACCCGAGCTGCATTGGATGGAAAAATCCCGCCACGAACGGCAAACGCCCCATCACGGCATCGGTTTCTATGCCCGCGTGGATGCCAAGACGCTCGCCTACGGCGTGTATATCAAGCCCTCGGCCCTCGGCGGTCAGGCCACCGACTGCTGGGATGCCTTAAAAGCCTGGCTGGCGAGCACGGCCAACGAGAGCTGGCTCAAGCAGCAATTTAAAGACCACGACCTGTGCCTGAAAGATGCGTCGCGCAAGGTCCTGACCCACGATATCACCTTGCGCGGGGATCACTGGGAGTATAAAGCGGGCAAAGTCCGTCATAAGATCGAGTCCTTATCCGAGCATTTCAACGCTTTAGACGATTTGAGCCAGGCCGATGTGCGCATCGAAAAGCGGATGAGCAAAGCCGAAACGCTGCCCACCGGCAAGAAGATCGTCGGCACCATCGCCTCTTTGTTCCACGATTTGATGCCGTTTTATCTTGTCGCGCCGGCACCCGGGCAATGAGCGCCAGGTAAACCGATCGACAGATAGCGCCCCGATGGGCGTGTGCCGGGCGGTTTCCTGAAAAACGATAGGAGATCGAGGATATGAATCTTCTTCTCATCTATCCCAAATTTCCCGAAACGTTCTGGTCTTTCAAATATGCACTGAGTTTCATCGGCAAGCGGGCCGCTTTCCCGCCCCTGGGCCTGCTCACCGTGGCGGCCCTGCTGCCCGCGACGTGGTCCCTGCGTCTGGTGGATGCCAATGTCGAAGAGCTCGAGGAGCGCGACCTGGCCTGGGCCGACATGGCGTTTGTCGGCGCCATGGCCGTGCAGCGCGCATCGGCCGAGGCGCTCATCGACCGCTGCCGCGCCAGGAGAGTAAAGGTCGCGGCCGGCGGGCCGCTGTTTTCTTCCCAGCCCGAGGCCTTCGGGCAGGTGGATCACCTGGTGCTGGACGAGGCCGAAATGTCCCTGCCGGCCTTTCTGGAGGATCTGCAAAACGGCCGCGCCAGGAAAATCTACAGGGCCGCCGCTTTTGCCGACATCCGCCAGACCCCCCTGCCGCGCTGGGATTTGCTTTCCATGAAACGCTATGCTTCCATGAGCCTCCAGTTTTCCAGGGGTTGCCCCTTCAATTGCGACTTTTGCAATGTCACCGTGCTCTTCGGGCGCCGGCCGCGCATCAAAACCGACCGGCAGATCGTCGCGGAACTGGACAGCCTCTACCAGGCCGGCTGGCGCGGCAACATCTTTTTCGTGGACGACAACTTCATCGGCAACAAAAGTTACCTTAAAACCCACTTGCTACCGGCCCTGATCCGCTGGCGCCGGGGCAAAAAAGGGTGTGTCTTCTTCACCGAGGCCTCCATCAATCTGGCCGACGATCCGGAACTCATGGCCATGATGGCCGCCGCCGGATTCGATTCGGTCTTTATCGGCATCGAATCGCCCGATGAGGCCAGCCTGGCCGAATGCCGCAAGGTGCACAATACCCGCCGGGACCTGCTCGGCGATGTCAAGGCGATCCACCGCTCGGGGTTGCAGGTCATGGGCGGCTTCATCGTCGGTTTCGACAGCGATCGGCCCTCCATCTTCCAGCGCCAGATCGATTTCATCCAGAAGAGCAGCATTGTCACCGCTATGGTGGGCATGCTCCAGGCGCCGCCGGGAACCCAACTGTTCGAGCGGCTCAAGGGCGAGCAGCGCCTGACCGGCTCGTTTTCGGGCGACAATGTGGATGGCACCACCAACATCATCCCGGCCATGGGCCTGCAGCGGCTCGTGGAGGGCTACCGCGCGATCATGCGTCAGATCTACTCCCCGCGCACATACTACCGCCGGGTGCGTGGCTTCATAACGGAGTTCAAGGTGCCCGAGGTCAGAATCCCCATGGATAGGCAGCGATTGTTCGCTTTTTTGCGCTCCGGTCTGCGTCTGGGCCTGGTGGGCAAGGAGCGCGTGCAGTTCTGGTACCTGATGCTCTGGACCCTGGTGCGCCGCCCCCGGCTGTTGCCCCTGGCGGTCACCCTGGCGATTCAAGGGTACCACTACCGCAAGATCTGCGAACTTTACATCTTCTGATGGCCGAGGGAAAAATCATTTTATGCAGATGAAGGTTCTCTTGAAAGTAAACAACGGTGGGTATCAATGACATCTGCCGGCAGAACTTGCCCTCACGTTGTGGGATGGGCGATGCCCGGGTGATGCGTGGGGTGTCGATATTCGAGCGAGCGGTGCTTGAAGCGGTGTGAACTGAATCAGAAGCGTCGAGATGCGCTGCGACGGGATGTTTCAGCCGAGGCGGTGAGTGATTGGCCCTAACCCGGAATGCGGTTAAAACGGAATGGGGTCGATCCTGTATTGGGCCCCGCGGAAACCCCCATTGGGGACTTAAAACTCGGGCGGGGTCTCAAATGAAATCAGCACCCCCAGCAAAAGGGCGGAAACTTGGTAATAGTCGGCATGAACGGCATCGATGAACCCGGCCATGCGGATGATGTGGGAGGTGAGATACGAAAGCGTGATGACCGCCAGCACCAGGTAGAGTCGCGTTTTCATGGCGATGTTTTAAGCAATCCGGGATCGTCCGGCAATATCAATCTCAACGGATCCATGGCAATTTTTCAGAAGAACCGGTTTTTGGGCCATGCTTGCATCATGATCAACCGCGCTTTTCGGTGGCCCGTCTTCACTCATCAAGAATATTAGCGCCTTATTCGCTTAAGAACGAACGCGGCAGGCACCTTGGGTGGCATATATGCATCGATTGCATGGGGATGGGTCCAATTCCGCATGCGATGGGCAACCATTTTTAACATGACGTTTGGAAAAAATACTTTTGATTTTTTCCCTTTGGGTATAGTTGCCGAATCGGTCCCTTGGCGGCGCATGTTCGGCGGGGGGCGGCGAATGACTGGAAGATAGCGGGAACATGTCCACGCACACCATCGATACGCTTATTGTCGGCGGCGGCCTGAGCGGCATCTATGCCGCTTATCGGCTCTCCCGAAAAAATGCCTCGTTCCTTCTTCTGGAGGCTCGCAACCGTATCGGCGGAAGAGTATTGAGCCCCGAGCATCAGGGGTTCTGCGCCGATTTGGGGCCCTCCTGGTATTGGCCCTCGATTCATCCCAAGATGGCCCAGCTCGTTGAAACGCTCGGCCTTTCGGGGTATCGCCAATTTGAAGATGGCCTGGGCCGCTTTCAACGCTATGACGGCACGGTCCAGACGGTGCGCGGATACGTTACGGAACCAGCTTCCTTTCGAATTGGCGGCGGCATGATCGCGCTCATCAAAAGGCTATGTGCGGGTATTGCGCCGGACACCCTGCGGGTGAACCACCCGGTGTGTCGGATCGAAAAAACGCCGAGCGATATTCTGGTGAACGTCGGTGAATTGGAAAAAGCACCGTGGACCCAGTTCAGGGCGCGCAACGTGATCCTGGCCTTACCCCCCCGCCTGGCCGCCACTACCATTTGGTTCACCCCCGAACTGTCGCCTGAGTTGGCCCAGGCCATGCTGCGCATTGGCACATGGATGGCGGGTCAAGCCAAATTCTGCGTCTTTTACGAAACCCCCTTCTGGCGGAACATGGGTCTGTCGGGCCAGGCGTTCAGCGAGTGTGGGCCGCTCAGTGAAATCCACGACGGCTCCAGTGGCGGTGCCGGGCCTTATGGCCTGACCGGCTTTGTGGGCCTGCCGGCCGTGCAGCGCAATCAGCAGCCCCGGCTGACCGAGACGATTTTAGCCCAGTTGGGCCTTATCTTCGGTCCACCGGCATCCCAGGCGACGGCTTTTTTCTACCAAGATTGGGCGCGCGAACCCTTTACAGCCACCGAGTATGACCAGCCGCCCATGTCCGCGCATCCTGTCTACCAGCCGCCGGCCGGTCGAAGCGCGATCTGGGAGAACGCCCTCCTCTTCGCCGGCACGGAAACTGCGGACCAACACGGCGGTTACCTGGAAGGCGCCCTGGGAGCCGCCGAACGGGCAGTCATGAGCCTGCCAACCTGAACCCTGCCTTCAACACGAGCTTCATACCGCTCTTCGGTCCCAGAATGCAGTTCATAGAGAGCTGCTGTTTCGGAATCGCTTCGCAAAAAATTGCTGGACCATGCCCTGGGAGACGGGTATAAAATGGCGTTCATTTATTTGTGCGGGTTCATCGCGATAACGGGATAAGGATTTGAAACCTATGGACGCAACGGTCATCAAAGGAACCGGACGGTATCTCCCCAGCCGGTTGGTTACCAATCAAGATATGACCCGCTGGATGGAAACCTCCGATGAGTGGATTCAACAGCGGACAGGAATCGAACAGCGGTATTGGGTTCCCGAAGAGGGCGGCGTGGGGGTCTCCGACCTGGGGTTGGAGGCCTCCAAAATCGCCATGGCGCGGGCCGGCTGGAAACCTGAAGATCTGGATATGATCATTTTCGCCACCTTGAGCCCGGATCTGTTCTTTCCCGGCTCGGGATGCCTGCTGGCCCACAAACTGGGGCTCACGAGCACGCCCGCTTTGGATATCCGCCAGCAATGCACCGGTTTTCTCTACGGCATCGCCACGGCCGATGCTTTCATCCGCAGCGGGCTGGCCCGACGAATCCTGCTGGTCGGCGCCGAAGTGCACAGCACCGGGCTCGATGTTTCCACCCGGGGGCGGGACGTGACCGTGATCTTCGGCGACGGGGCCGCCGCCGTGTGCCTGGAACCGATGGAGACGGACGCCAAAGTCGGCGTGCTGGCCTCTTGCCTGCATGCCGACGGATCGCTGGCCGAGAACCTGATGGCCTACGCCCCGGCCTCCCGCGACAACCCGCGCATCAGCGAGCAAATGCTGCGCGACGGCAAGCAGTATCCCACCATGGACGGGCGCAATATCTTCAAGTACGCCGTGCGGCGCTTGCCGGAAGTGACCGAGGAGGCTCTGCAAAAAGCGGGGCTGCCCCTTGCGGCGGTGGATCTTTTCATTCCGCACCAGGCCAACCTGAGGATCAATCAGGCCTTCGCCAAGGCCATGGAACTGCCGGACGAGAAAGTCTACCACAACATCCAGCGCTACGGAAACACCACGGCCGCCAGCATTCCCCTGGCCTTCGACGAGGCCATCGAGAAAGGATTGATCGGCGCCGGCAGCACGGTCATGTTTCTGGGGCTGGGCGCCGGGGTAACCTGGGGGGCGGTGCTCTATCGGTTTCCGGGGTGATTCGGATCCAAGGGGGCTGCGGCCGCACGTTCCCGCCAGGTGATGCCGGCTTGAAAGACCGGTTGGGTTCCCTCCGGCCGCACGCCGAGGATCGCCTGGCCGCCGTCCGGCGCCGCGGCCTGGGCCTGCACGTCGATGCGCTCGCCCAGGACCGTCTCCGAAAGGTAGTCGATGCGGATCGTGGCGATCTCGAAGCGATCGTGTCTTTCCGCGCCGAAGCTGTCCAGAATCCAGCGCACATACGCCGCATTGTTCACGTGTCGATTGGTGTCCAGGTCGGAATAGCGCACGCTAAAACTGCGCAGTTCCGATAGGCCCTTCGCATTGGCCTGCTTTGCCAGCACGTCGCCAGGCATGGCCGGCTCCGGGGTCGGGGGCACGCCCTGCATGATCGGCCCGGGCCGCACGAGGCGATGCTTGTCCTGGCTCAGGATCAACCAGGCCGAAACGCCGGTGCCGAGCATCTGGCCCTCTTCCGAGATAAACTGGAGGTCACGCAGGGCAAAAAGCCGCTCCACGCTCCGGGGCCAGGTTCGCACCGTGATCTTCCGTCCCCAGGCCGGATAGCGGTCTATCTGCATCCAGCATCGCGAAAGCACCCAAAAACATCCCTTGCACCCCAGATCCTCTATGCCCACGCCCAGGTTACTGGCATGATGGCCCGCGGCCTCCTGGAAGTAGCAGAACAACGCATCCAGCCGCGCCAGGCCGTTGGTGTCCGCCTCGTGGGTGTGAATGTGAAACGCTTCTTTCCAAACAGGCTCGCTCATGGCAACCGATCCCCTTTACATGCCGCCCCGATTGCGCCAGGAGTGAGGCAGGAGGGCGCAAAAAAACCCTCATACAATATATGAGGGTTTTGCAAAAGGTGTGATTTGAATATGGGGCCGGCCGTTTACCGCTTCTGGTTCAGCCACTCGAGCAGGGGCTCCTTCATATCTTCCCGCGAATGGGTGCCATAGTAGACATCGAGATGACCATAGCCCGGCAGATAGATCATGGTGGTGTCGTCGGTGGCCAGGTTGTTCAGGGTGTACTCGACGCTGGTATTGGCGCAGCCGCCCCGGCAGGTGAGCTCGCCGTTCAACGAGAGCACGGGCACATCGATCGCCTGCCAGTGGTCGTCGTAATCCAGGAAAGGGCAGTCGTCATAGAGCGCCATCCCGCCACCGCCGAACGTCGTGCTGGTTTCCATGTTTTGGACATTGGGCCAGTAGCGCGTATTGTTGGCGCGGGACGTGTTCATGGTTTCGGGATTCATGTAGGTCTCGCCGTTGCCGCCCGGATAGGGCGTATAGACATTGGAGACGATCCCCTGACCCCACGACCAGAAGTAGTTGTAAGCCGACAGTTCGATGGCGCTGGTCACCGGCGCGGGCGGGTCGGGCAGCGGATAGGGGGAGGCGGCTTTATAGGCGGCGACCGCCTCATCGAAGGTGCCGAAACCGACCGTTGTTTCGGCGTAGGGCACCATGGCGCCGAACTGCCCCTGCTCATAGCCGCTGATCTCGGCCAGCAGCAGCCCGGTGGCCTGGAACTCTTCCAAGGCGCTCTCATACGCCTGGGTGGCCGCTCCGATCTCTTCGGGCGTCATGTCGGCCAGAATCTTGGTGTTAGCGGTCGGCGCCGATTTGATGCCGCCGCCGTCCATGCCGATCAGGCCCTTGACGTCGTCCAGATACTTGGAGGCGTAGATCCACATCTGGGTCACGCCGCGGCTGATGCCGCCCAGAAAGATCTTGCGCGCCCGGGAGATCTGCTTGGTCTTCTCCACGCAGGCCTTGATGTCTTCGCGGAAGAGGCCGTAGGTCCACTCGCCGGTCGGGGCGATATCGATGTCCAGGGCCTCGAATTGATGGTAGGCCCGGTTGGGCACGTACGAGGTCCGGAAATCCATGCCGTAGACATCGTAGCCGTTCAGGGCCAGGAACAGAGCGATGCTTTCGTCGGGATTGCTGCTGGGGGAATATCCCACGCTCCAGGTGCCGGGAATGATGAAGATCACCTTGCGCTTGTCGGGCGCCGGCTGCTCCGGCAACATCTTGTCGTTACGGGGCTCGCGTACCATGCGGTGCAGGGCGATCTTGTCCATGGGGCCGTAGGGCGGCGCCGCCAGTTCCCACTTGTAGTGCTTGATGTCGGCGAATGCCTCGACGGAGTTGACGCCTTTATACTCCCAATGGTTCGGTTTCTGGGGGCATCCGTGGCCGTGTTTGGCCCAGGCCGCGGACGCACCCGACATCCAGACCAGACAGGCCATCATCAGAATACAAGTTGCAGTTTTCTTCATGCTGCTCTCCTCGTTGCGGAAGGTTATGGTGGTTGGGTCAATCCAAGACAGTCCCGATCGGTGAATCACCCCCTCTCGGCAGCGCCGGAGCAGGCCGGCGCGCGCACGGTCCGCCACGCCCGCGGCATCCTCTTCAAGGACAGCTCGGTCGATTCGCAACGGCGAACGCGGTGCAAGCGGCTTCTGGTGGTTATGAATTACGGGAAGATGACAATGAAAAAGTGTTAACTCGAAAATGTCTTGAGAGTCAATCTTTTTGAAAAAGTTCGACACCGATTAAACAAAGGGAGATTTTGTAACCCCGCCCGGCGGCGAGGCGTACACAGACGATTCAGGCGTTGAGCGCGTAGGTGGGCACAAAGCCAGCCCCTGCAGGGAAACGCCTGCGAGCCCCAAAGATCGGCCAAGGCACGCCGATTCACGGGCAGGAAGGCCACCGAAGCAGATCCTGAAGGTAGAAAATCCAGCAGAAAACGAATCCCGGCCCGACGTGCTGCATCGGACCGGGATTTTTTCTGAAAGTGCGATTTGAGTTTGCCGTCTTCAAATCCGTGCTCTGGATACAGCTCAAAATCAGGTTGGATATTTGTGCTGGTGGATATCCAGGCATCATTACTGGAATTGAGCAAAACGGTAGTCTCGCGTTGGCCAGCAATGTCTTTTTGGA
>Ga0209163_1003536_pt1 | contig 11337 bp, 5 predicted proteins | sample MTBAKSrepl2MetaG_FD_187457 | JGI IMG/M metagenome (GOLD analysis project Ga0209163, IMG submission 187457) | Enrichment culture microbial communities om Arthur Kill intertidal strait, New Jersey, USA, that are MTBE-degrading - MTBE-AKS2 (Arthur... | ecosystem: Environmental > Aquatic > Marine >...
GGGTCCTGCCGCGACAGCGTCTCGCGGATCGTCAGGCCCTTTCGGTAGGAGTCCAAGGCCCCGTCCAGGTCGCCTTGGTCCCGTTGCACGTCGCCGAGTCTCTCGTAGCTGACGCTCAGGTCCCGCTGCCACTGGGCATTGCCGGGGTCCTGCCGCGACAGCGTCGCCAACGTCTCGCTCGATTGCTTCAGCGCCTGGATTGCCGCGTCGAGGTTGCCCAGCGCAACCATGCAATCGCTCACCAGGATTGAAAGCCTCGACTGGTTGTGAGCGGACAGAGCCGCGCCGGCCTGTGGCGCCATCAGCGGCGCCAACGCCAGCAGCGCCTGCTGGAGCAAACCACGTCCGGCGCGGAACTCTGCGAGAGGTCCCAACAACATGAATCCCCGATCGACCTCGTCCGCCTGGACAAGGTAGAACCCCCCGTCGAAAGCGTCAGCCGCGTCGTGGCTGGCCTTCAACCGCTGTTCGTGGAACGCCCCCGCGAGCCGGTACCCTTCCTGACGCCAGATGTCCCAGTCGGGGGCAAGCGAATGGGTCAACTCTGCGACGACGGAATGGACTTCGAACCGCGGTTCTTCGCGCCCGGTGTCTGCGTCTCGGTCAATGGTCTCCTCCAGGAGTCCCATGTCGCGCAAGCGGCGCAGGTCCTCGCCTCTGGCGTCAGGATCGGCCAGCGCATCCACCAACGGGCGGTCCGCCGGACGTCGCACGATGCTGAGGCGCACCAGCAGTCGCCGATGGGCCGGACGCAGTACCTTGCCCCACATCGCTTCGAAGAGCAGGTCCTCTCGGAGCCTCCGCTGCGTGGCCTTCAGAATCGGCTCCACAAACTGCGTCCATTCCTCCTCCGCCGCCTCTACGCTCTTCACGGGCGGAAGTGGGCGATCGTCCTCATACCGCCGGAGTTCTTCGCCTACGAAACCATCGAGGAATTCCACCGCGCGTGGATGGCCGTGCAGCAACGGCACGAGCTTCGCTCGCGTCCAGGCCGAGAGCCGGCCCAAGGCAGGGAACCACTCGAGCATGCGAAAGACCGTGTCTTGCGGCATCCGCCCGAACGCCATCGTGTCGGCGCGAGGGAAATCGCGGGCATGACGATAGCGGCAGGAAGCCAGCACCGCCAGCTTGTGCGGCAACTGGCCCGCGGTGGCGGTGAGCTGTTGCCAGAGTCTCTGACAGTCCGCATCACGCCACTCGCCGACGGCATCCTCCGCATGGCGGTCGCCGTCGGGTCTGACCATGAGAGATTCGAGATTGTCGAGGTAGACGACCAACGGCGAGGATTGCGGGTCCTGGAGGAGGGCTTGCAGCACGAGGGCCATGCGGTCGGCCGGATGGGGTATGCGCAGATCGGCAGCTTGCAGGAGCCGCTCGACAGCCTGACCGGCCAGCAAGCGAATCGCGTCGGTGAACTGCTGGACCAGCGCGGCGGCCGGCTGGGGATGGTCTTCGACTGCCGCGCACCAGAGCGGCAGCGGGACGTAGCGATGCTCCCCGTAGAGGGCCAGCCCCTTGTAGCACAGGACGCTTTTGCCCAACCCGCCCAAGCCCTGGACGACCGTGACGTTCCTGCCGTCGCGCAGACGACGGCGGAGTTGGTGGAGTTCCTTCCGTCGCCCGATGAAACCGGCTTTCAGGATCTTTGTGCGCCCGCCGGCGTGCAATTCCACGTCGCGACGACGCACCCGCCCATCCGTCCGGGCGGCGGTGGTTATCGGCGCTGGCAGGCCGAGCGGGTGGTCTTCCCCGGCATGATAAAGCACGAGCAGCGCCCACGCAAACGGCGTGAGGCCCTCGCCTGCTCCGGCGTCACCGAGTCGGCGCTGCGCCTCACGGAATGGCTCGAAGGGCTGGGCGAGTCGAACGCGCGCGGCCCGCAGGGCTTCGCGGGTGCGCCGACCCCGTGCCAGTTCCGCATAGAACGCCGCCTCGGCGTCGGTCGCCTGCGCATCGTACACGGGGCCGAAGTGGGCAACGACCTGCGGGATGCCCTCCCGGTGCAGCATCGCGGCTGCGGAACTGACGCCCCGTGAGGCGCCGCCGGAGGGGTCCTGGCCATGACAACAAGCGAGATAGAAGAGCCGAGGCCATTGCTTGACGCCTTGGCGGCGACAATGCGTGATGAGGTCCGCCACGGACATGGCGCGTTCGCCCCCGAATTCGTCTTCGAAGAGCAGGACGCCCGCGCCGCCGTGCCCGGAGTAGTGGATAACGGTAGGCGGGTCGTCCCCGCAGACGACATCGAGCAGGTCGTCCAACTCGCCCATCTCATTGACTCGCACGTCGCGGTGCTCCTGCAAGGCGGTGGTGATGCGGTACGCCTCCTTCTCATAGCTCAGCGGCGCAGCGCCGTCGCCCTCGGGTGCGCAGACGTTGACATGAACGCTCGCGGGCCGCGTTGGGGGACCAATGCGACCGGCGTGGCGATTGGGCACGCATCGAGCGACGTCCAAACGCCCGTCGCGCACGGGCCAACCGTCCTCCAGGCGGAGCAGTTCCCACGGCAGGCCGATGATTCCATCATCCTCGCTTTCGATGATCAGAAAGGGCGGCGGGCCGTCCGCTCGCCCCAACGCCACGAGCTGACGCCGTTCGGCCTCCGGGATGACGGCCGCCAGGCCCTCGCCCACGGGTACGGCGACGCGATTCAACGCCGCACGTTCCTCGGGCTTCTCCATGGCATGCGTGGCAAGCCGATAGAAGGCGGCCAGGTGCGCGGCAAGCTCCTTCGTGATGGGCGTTGGGATATTTGGAGCAGGTTCGCCGGGTTCCGCAGGAGGCCGCTGGCAGGTGATGCGCCATTGATCGCCGCTCGTGGCGTCGATCCTGACGATGACCGTGGGTAGCGGGACGGCGTCGGGGACTTGGTCGATGTGGCGGCCGGCCGTGATCTCGTCGAGCACGGCCTGACGTTGTGTCTCGTCGGCGACGAGGATCTGATACACGACGCTGTTCCGGCCGGTGACGAAGACTCGGCATTGAGGCCCGTAATTGGGGATGCCCCCCTGTGGCGGGTCGTCAAAGGTGCTCTCTCGTCGCATACGCGCTCTCCCTGTCCATTCTCACCGAGCGACCAGGCTCGCGTGCCGCCCGCGGCTGATTGGATTGTAGCCGACGGAGCCGTGTGGAGCAAGCAGAACGGTCGGTAGAAGACCTTGTGCCTGTCGGTCGTGGCGCATTCCGCGAGATGCACGGACTGTGTTTCCAGCCGAACGATCAACACCAATTGCGGTGGGGATGATCGCGGAACGGGACCGCGCGTGATTCACGGGCAAGACACGCGTGCCACGGATGACGGTTTTGCAGCGGGCGATTTATGGGCTACAGTTTGGGTGGAGCCCGCCGCCGAGGTGCTGGTCTCGGCCGACCGGCCGGGCCGGCAGGGCGGGCTCCGAATGACCGACATCGCGGAAAGACCGCACCGAACCGCCCGAACCGGGCGGGGGAAAGGCCGTACATATCGTTGCGGCACACCGCGAGCGAAAAAATGCTAAAAAGCCCTTGACGACGTGCCGATAGGTGGATAAACTGGCGTGAATCAGTGGACGAAGTGGTCATCACTTGTGAAAGGTAAGCAAGTTTTGAAGCACCTCCTGATGAACCGAAAGCTGAAGCTTTGACTGCCGTTCGGCGAACCTGGATTGAGGTCCCGAAACCGCTGGCAGGAAAAAGCAGCGGTTTTTTTTGTTGCTCTTTCGAAACTGAACAAGTATAAACCGACTTTCGAACCAATTGAGGCACACCGGTTTGCCGCACAAGCCGAGGTTGGATCAAGGGCTCGTAGCTCAGTTGGTTAGAGCGCACGCCTGATAAGCGTGAGGTCGGTAGTCCGAATCTACCCGGGCCCATTTTTCTCGTTCCTCGTCGTTGGTAAGCCGTATCTCGCCAGAGTCTGCCGGCGAGATGCGAGCGACGAGATACGAGGGGCGAAGCAGGCCCGGGGACGTAGCTCAATCGGGAGAGCGCTAGCTTTGCAAGCTAGAGGTTGCCGGTTCGATCCCGGTCGTCTCCACTGGCTCCGCGAACGGCGGAGCCGGTCAGGAGAAGGTCAGGATCGGGGCGGCCGCCCCCGTCGGAAACGGCGGAAAGACGGCTCTCCGAGAGGCAGGAAAAAAATTTGTGAAAATCAGATTTTCCTGCTTGCAGACTGAAAAGGGCGACGTATAATACGTGGCTCACGCGGCCAGAAGCCGCGACGATCTTTGACAAGTTCAGATGCGGATGCGTTGGGAATGACGAATTCCCAAGCATAGTTTTTCTCAAGGTTTTTCTGAAACCAAGTGGGAAAACTACAATCAATGAGCGCTTTAGGCGACTTGAGCGAACCAGTCAATCATCGATTGATATGGTCAAGTTACTAAGGGTGTATGGGGGATGTCTTGGCGTCGAGAGGCGATGAAGGACGTGGCTGACTGCGATAAGCCCGGGGCAGGTGTCGAGCAACCGATAATCCCGGGATTTCCGAATGGGGCAACCCGTCGTCACTGGGCAACCAGATGGCGTCACCTGCGGCTGAATGCATAGGCCGTATGGAGCGAACGCAGGGAACTGAAACATCTTAGTACCTGCAGGAATAGAAATCAACCGAGACTCCGTCAGTAGCGGCGAGCGAAAGCGGATCAGCCCAAACCAGGGGGCTTGCTCCCTGGGGTTGCGGGCGTCAACTTCCCCAAGCGACGGTTAGTGGAACGATCTGGAAAGTTCGACCACAGAAGGTGATAGTCCTGTACGCGAAAACCGAAGCTTGGTGTTGGCGTTCCAGAGTAGCACGGAGCTCGTGGAACTCTGTGTGAAGCTGGGGGGACCATCCTCCAAGGCTAAGTACTCCTCGACGACCGATAGTGGAAAGTAGCGCGAGCGAACGATGAAAAGAACCCCTATTAGGGGAGTTAAAAGGACCTGAAACCATACACCTACAAGCGGTCGGAGCCCTATGACCCGTCTTCGGACGGGTAACGGGTGACGGCGTGCCTTTTGCATAATGAACCGGCGAGTTGTTGTCTGTGGCAAGGTTAAGCACTTCAGGTGCGGAGCCGTAGCGAAAGCGAGTCTTAAATGGGCGATTTAGTCGCAGGTAACACGACGCGAAACCAGGTGATCTACCCATGGCCAGGTTGAAAGGGATGTAAAAATCCCTGGAGGACCGAACTCACTAACGTTGAAAAGTTAGGGGATGAGCTGTGGGGAGGAGTGAAAGTCTAATCAAACCTGGAGATATCTCGTTCTCTCCGAAATAGTTTTTGGACTAGCCTCGAGTGACTGCGTTACGGGGGTAGAGCTACTGAATGGGGATAGGGGGCCACCAGCCTACCTACCTCAACCAAACTCCGAATACCGTAACGTCTATCTCGGGAGTCAGACGGCGAGCGATAACGTCCGTCGTCGAAAGGGAAACAACCCGGATCGCCAGCTAAGGTCCCGAAGGTCTGCTAAGTTCTTAAGGAAGTTGAATTGCGGTGACAGCCAGGATGTTGGCTTAGAAGCAGCCACCATTTAAAAAGTGCGTAATAGCTTACTGGTCGAGCAGTTCGGCGCCGATAATGACCGGGAATAAGCAGAACACCGAAGCTGCGGGTTGGCAGGCTGCTGCGGCGGCTTGCCAGCGGTAGGAGAGCGTTGCTATCCGCGTAGAAGCCATACGGTGACGAGTGGTGGAGCGATAGCAAGTGATTATGCCGGCATGAGTAACGAGAAAACAGGTGAGAATCCTGTTCGCCGAAAGCCTAAGGTTTCCTGGGGAAGGTAAATCCGCCCAGGGTTAGTCGGGTCCTTAGTCGAGGCCGAAAGGCGTAGACGATGGGCAGCAGGTTAATATTCCTGCACCATGTTGTTGGACGAAGTCCGTGACGCATCTTTTAAGGTCATCCCACGACTAGTTGGGTGGGTCCCGCAAGGGCGAGGCCGCTTTACGATGCCGAAGTGGCCGGCGAAGATGCCGAGAAAGAGCGGGCGTAGGTTGAAGGCAGCATGTCCGTACCGCAAACTGACACAGGTAGGCGAGGAGAGTATCCTCAGGCGCTCGAGAGAACCGTCCTTAAGGAACTAGGCAATTTTCCCCCGTAACTTCGGGATAAGGGGTCCCTCCGGGTGCGTTTGATTTATCAGGCGCATGCCGAGGGCGCAGAGAAATGGCTCTGGCGACTGTTTATCAAAAACACAGTTCTGTGCTAACTCCGAAAGAGGATGTATACAGAATGACGCCTGCTCGGTGCCGGAAGGTTAAGGGGAGGGGTTAGCCGCAAGGCGAAGCTCTAAACTGAAGCCCCGGTAAACGGCGGCCGTAACTATGACGGTCCTAAGGTAGCGAAGTTCCTTGTCGGGTAAGTTCCGACGTGCATGAACGGCGTAACGACTGGAGCAGTGTCTCAAGGACGGACTCGGTGAAATTGTAGTTGTGGTGAAGATACCACTGTCCCGCAGCAACACGGAAAGACCCCATGAACCTTTACTGTAGCCTGGTATTGATGCCTGGCATGGCATGCGTAGGATAGGTGGGAGGCTGTGAAGCTCCGGTTCTGGCCGGGGCAGAGCCAACCTTGAAATACCACCCTTGTTATGTTAGTCACCTAACCGCGATCCGTGAATCCGGACGTGGGACCGTGCTAGGTGGGCAGTTTGACTGGGGCGGTCTCCTCCCAAAAGGTAACGGAGGAGTTCAAAGGCACACTCAGCGTGGTTGGCAATCACGTTTCGAGCGCAAGGGTACAAGTGTGCTTAACTGCGAGACTCAATGCGTCGAGCAGATGCGAAAGCAGGACCTAGTGATCCGGCGGTTCCGTATGGAAGGGCCGTCGCTCAACAGATAAAAGGTACTCTGGGGATAACAGGCTGATGACTTCCGAGCGTTCATAGCGGCGAAGTCGTTTGGCACATCGATGTCGGCTCATCACATCCTGGGGCTGAAGGCGGTCCCAAGGGTCGGGCTGTTCGCCCGTTAAAGTGGTACGCGAGCTGGGTTCAGACCGGCGTGAGCCAGGTCGGTCCCTATGTGCTGTGGGCGTAGGAATCTTGAGGGGCCATTTCCTTAGTACGAGAGGATTAGGAAGTACCGACCGCTGGTGCACCGGTTGTCCCGCTCGGGGCATCGCCGGGTAGCTACGTCGGGAAAGGATAACCGCTGAAAGCATCTAAGTGGGAAGCCCACCCCGAGATTAGGATTCCGTGACCTTCGGGTCTGAAGGGCCCTGGTAGACCACCAGGTTGATAGGCCGGATGTGTAAGCGCAGAAATGCGTTCAGCTAACCGGTACTAACGCCCGACGACTTGACCATATCAATCCTTGATTGCATGGGTCAAGAGCCAGAAGTGCTCATTGACGCATCCGCATCGAAGACTTTCCAGGGGAAAGGTGACAAGGGATGAGCACGGACGACGTTCCGGCCGGGGCGCAAGCCCGACGCCGAGGTCCGAGCTTGTCGCTTGTCGCCTTTCGCTAATGATTGCATCAGCCGCAAGGCTGATCGACGAATTTCCTGGTGACAATACGCACGGGGAAACGCCTGTTCCCATTCCGAACACAGAAGCTAAGCCCGTCGCGGCCGATGGTAGTCCTACGGGGTGAGAGTAGGTCATCGCCAGGAATTTACAGAGGCCGGTGTCGCTAAACGACGCCGGCCTCTTGCATTTTGCGCACCATGTGCATCGTGAAGCGTGTTCGTAGTGTGCCCGTGAGGGCAGATCTTCTCGTGAGTTGTGTCTCGCCGTGGGACGGGCATCCTGCCCGCGTCCGGGAAGGGAGTCTTCTCTCGCAGAGACACGAAGATCGCGGAGCAAAGGCAAGCGAGAGGGGCGACGCAAAGACATCGGGACATGGACAAAGAGTCGGTGGCGCGTATGATGGGTGTACGACGGACTTTTGCAGCAGAATTCGATGAAGAGTGAGGTAGCTCGATATGAGTGGTATCCAGTTCGTGGTTGACGCCAAGGGCGACAGGACGGCTGTGGTCATCGATCTGAAGAAGTTTGGCGACGTGTGGGAGGACTTCTACGACACGCTGGTAGCCCAGGGGCGGGCGAAGGAGCCGAGGGAGTCTCTGGCGTCCGTGAAGACGCGGCTTCAACGCAAGGGTGAGCTCAGAGGGTGAGATGGTCCCATGGCGAGACGAAGAACAATAGGGATTGTGGTATCCCTGGCCGTGGCGGCGGCCGCGGCTTTGGGGCTCGTGCATTTGTGTCGAACCGACCCGGCTTTCTATGGCAGCGTGGTCGGCAGCTATAAATTGCCCCAGGACAAGATCCGGCTCGCGTTCCGGCGGATCATAGACAACGACCTGCCCGAGGTGGTCCGTAACGCCCGAGGTATCTGGTTTGGTGGGCGTGAGCCGCAGATCTTCGTGCGATTTGACACCGATGCGGCGGGGATCGCCTGTATCCAACGGATGTTCGACATCCCCCAGGCCCGGCGGGAGATGATGGAAGGAGCCCGCCTGAGCGGTCTGATCGCCAGCGGCTGGACAGGATTTCCGGCTGTGCAGGTTTGGCAGGAAAAGACAGGCACCCGTATGCTCGATCCAAACTCGCTGGGCGCCGGTCGCAGGATCACCTATGACACTGAGGGCGGGAAAGGCTGGGTAGTGTACATCGACGACGAACACGGCACAGTCTACATCTACTTCTGGCCATATACGTAGAGACGAACTCAGACCGTCCGCAGGCATCGCTGACAGACGCAGATTGGCAGCGAGTGGCAGGTGGTGTTTCCCCGCTTCACATACGACGATCCGGCAGTCCGTGCAGCGAACGACGTTCTCGCGTGTCCACAGTTGAATAGTCCAAGGCGCTGGAATGCTCGGATGTTACCTTATCCGATGCAGACGGCGGACATTCGTGGTATCATAGTCGTATCTTGCTGTCTGGCATGGAAGGGCTTATGGCGGAACGGCTTTTCAAAGACCTGTTGTCGACAACGCTGGAGTCGGATCTGGAGCGGTTGAATCCGTGGTGGCGCGGGTTGCCCCAGCCGCAACTGCCCCCAGTGCGCCGGTGGGCGTTCCCGATTGCCATGCGCCGGTTACAGCACGGCCTGACCAAGGTGACGGTGCTGAGAGGGCCCCGCCAGGTCGGCAAGAGCACCCTGATTCGCCAGATGATCGACGGTCTCCTGGGCCAGGGGGTACCCGCGCGATCGATCTTCATGGTGCAATTCGACGAGTTGCCCGGCCTGCTCGACGTGCAGGAACCCATCCTTCGCCTGGCCGACTGGTTCGAGAAACGCATCCTGGGTCGGACGTTCAACGAAGCGGCGCACGCCGGACAGCCGGCGTATGTCTTCCTCGATGAGGTCCAGAACCTGGGCGACTGGGCGCCCCAACTGAAGTTCCTCGTGGACAACAGCGACGTTCGCGTCATGGTGACCGGCAGTTCGGCGCTGCGAATCGAGGCCGGACGCGACAGCCTGGCCGGGCGCATCAGTACGCTGGAGATGGGGCCGCTCTTCCTGCGTGAGATCCTCGAAATCCGGGGCGAGGGCACTCTGGAGCCGCTCCTGCCGTTCAACGGCTTGGCAGCTTTGCGGGACAAGGACTTCTGGCTGAGCCTGCGCTCTTTCGGCCTGGAACATCGCCAGCAGCGGGACCGGGCCTTTGGCTTCTTCTCCCAGCGTGGGGCCTACCCCATCGCCCACGCCCGCCCGGACGCGCCCTGGGAGGAACTGGCGGCTCTCCTGACGGAAACCGTCATCCGGAGGGCCATCCAGCACGATCTGCGGACGGGTCCCAAGGGTCGCAAACGCGACGAGCACCTGTTGGAGGAGGTCTTCCGGTTGGCCTGCCGGTACATCGGCCAGTCGCCACGTCAGGCCCTCTACCTCGACGAGATCAAGCGGGCGATGCATGCCAACATCGGTTGGCAGCGGGTCCTCGCCTATCTGAAGTTCCTCGATGCGACGCTGCTGATCCGGCTCATCGAGCCGCTGGAGCTGCGTTTGAAGCGCACGCGCGGCGGCTCGAAATTGTGCCTGTGCGACCACGCTTTGCGTGCGGCGTGGCTCCAGGAAGTAATCCCGCTCGACGGTCCCGGCCTGGAACAGAGCGCCCACCTGCGGGACCTGGCCGGCCACATCGCCGAGAGCACGGTCGGCTACTTCTTCCGCTCTTTGACGGACCTCGACGTGGCCCATTTCCCCGAGCGGGGGGCCGAGCCGGAGGTCGATTTCATTCTGACGATCGGCGAGCAGCGCATCCCGGTCGAGGTCAAGTACCGCTCCCACATCGAATTCCAGGACACCCGCGGCCTGCGCAGCTTCATCGAAAAGAGCGTCTACAACGCCCCCTTCGGCGTTCTCGTCACGCAGACAGACGACCCCGCCACAGACGATCCAAGAATCGTCGAAATCCCCCTGGCCTCGCTCCTGATGATGCGGTGAAGAAGGGAGAATAGGCATCCGCAGATTCCGCCGAGGGACACAGATTCAAAACGAGCCTCCGGCGCGCGACGCACCCCGCAGGATCATTTCCATATACGCTCCATGTCGAACCGAAAAAGCACTGAACCCCTTTAGTTCTCCCCCCATGAGGTGCTGCTATTCGTATTCATCTCTCTCTGCGTCCTCGTCCCAGTATCGCGCATCATGCTCGTAGTGTTCAGCCAAGCTGTCGAGCATGGCACCCGTTCGAGGCCATTGAACTCGTACTTGGTCTGCGAGTGCATGGTATTTCTTCGCGATCTCGCGCTCCTCTCTCCCGCCATCATCTCCGCGGCACACAACACCTCGTTGATTGCACTTGCCAATGATGAGGCCATGCTCCAGGCGCGTGCTCTTTATCTGCTCAATTAGGTCGCGAACCTCAACGCATGGCCATGATCCATCCGGCGATGCTGGCGCATAAGACAGGATTTGCCCTATGCGACCGTCGCAGACTCCAAGTCGACCTACCTCCTTAGCCATTCCGCGTGTTTTCGTGACCCAATCGTGGAACGCTATTGGGTCCACGTTGCTTCCGCTACTCTCTGAGCCTTGCCCGGGAATCTCTGTAATTCCTTCAAGGACATCATATGCATGTCCCGCGAGCCGTCTCTGATCAGCCGATACCTCCTTGTCTTTGGGTTCTCCTTCTGCACGGAATACCAGTTTTAGGAGTTCGAGAAATAGCTCAGGAGAGGAGATCACTTGGCTTTGGAGTGCTTTGGCTCCGCGTTTTGTATCTTGTAGGACCTGGAACCAGCCCCACTCCAGATAAGCCACTCTTTCTAGTGCGGCGTTCTGCGCAGAGGTTGTCCCGCTCTCAGTTGGAGGTGCGGTGGCCACTCCGCGGGGAATTCTACGCGCTCCTGACCTTCTTGGCAATACCCTGTTGTTCGTCTTGATTCTGTAATTTCGCCTCCAGCATCCACAAT
>Ga0209163_1003548_pt1 | contig 11316 bp, 9 predicted proteins | sample MTBAKSrepl2MetaG_FD_187457 | JGI IMG/M metagenome (GOLD analysis project Ga0209163, IMG submission 187457) | Enrichment culture microbial communities om Arthur Kill intertidal strait, New Jersey, USA, that are MTBE-degrading - MTBE-AKS2 (Arthur... | ecosystem: Environmental > Aquatic > Marine >...
CTGGAGTCGACCGGGCAAAAGGTCATTTATGTCCAGAACTTTACGGACATTGACGACAAGATGATCAATCGGGCCCGGGAACTCGGGATCACTGTCCCCGAGCTGGCGCAGCGTTTTATCGAGGCCTATTACGAGGATGCCGATGCGCTCGGAATCCGCAGGGCGACGGTGAACCCCAAAGCGACCGAACATATCCCGGAAATCATCGACCTCGTGGAAAAACTCGTCGAGAAGGGGCACGCCTATGTCGTGGAGGGCGATGTCTATTTTGAAGTTTCCACGTTCCCCGAGTACGGGAAACTCTCCAAGCAAACCCTGGAGGAACTTCAATCGGGGGCCAGGATCGATGTGGACGAGAGGAAGAGGCACCCTTTGGATTTTGCCCTGTGGAAAGCTCATAAACCCGGAGAACCCGCATGGGAAAGCCCCTGGGGGCCGGGACGGCCAGGGTGGCACATCGAATGCAGCGCCATGGCGATGAAATACCTGGGAGTGACGGCCGATATCCACGCGGGGGGAAGCGACCTCGTGTTTCCACACCACGAAAACGAGATCGCCCAGGCGGAGGCGGCAACCGGGAAACCCTTTATTCGAACCTGGGTTCACAACGGGTACCTATTGATGGACAACGAAAAGATGTCCAAATCACTGGGGAACTTCCTGACCGCCCGGGAGATGCGGAAGCACTTTTCCCCTCTCGCGATACGACTTTTCATGCTGAGTGCCCATTACCGTTCCCCCATAAACTTTTCCGACGATTCCCTGCGGCAGGCGACTTCCGCCGTCGAGAGGCTGAGAAACTGCTGGTCAGCCCTCCAGGAGGCGAAGGCCGACCCCAAGGCGCAGGCAAAAGGGCCGGGAGAATCGCTCCTGAAAGAGATTGAAAGGCTTAGGGGGCGGTTTATCGATGAAATGGAAGATGATCTCAACACCGCCGGAGCGCTGGGCGTTCTATTTGAAGCGGTAAAGACGATCAACAGCTCTCTCAGGGATGTTCCTCTCCCGGACGGGAAAGCCCTTTCGGAAGCCGAGGCATTCCTTGCTTTTGCGGATGATGTCCTCGGGGTCGTGGGGATAGGAAAGGAAAAGGATTCAGGGCCTTCGGACGAGGAAGTGGAAGGGAAAATCCAGGAGAGGGCCGCTGCTAAAAAAGCAAAGGATTTCAAGCGTGCGGATGCAATCAGGGCCGAACTCCTGGAACTGGGGGTGATCCTGGAAGACACGTCCCAGGGCACCCGTTGGAAGAGGCAGATTTGAATCTTTGCGAAAGTTCATGGAAGCCGCGGGGGAAGGATCGGATATCCGATCCTTCCCCTAATTTTTTCCCCCGCCACACTTCCTTGTTCATATGGTAGTATAAAAAAACATTAACCTGATAAATAAAGGGAGGGGTACGTGATGAAAATCCTCGTTCTGTTCTATTCAACCTACGGTCATGTCTACCGCATGGCGGAAGCCGTGGCATCCGGGGCCCGGGAAGTCGAAGGTGCAGAGGTCGTTCTGAAGCGTGTTCCGGAAACGTTGCCAGGGGAAGTGCTGGAAAAGATGGGTGCCGTGGAAGCCCAGAAGGCTTTTGAGTCCGTTCCAACGGCAACCGTAGCGGATCTTGCCGCTGCGGATGCCATTGTCTTCGGCACACCGACCCGTTTCGGCAACATGGCGGCCCAGATGCGCAGCTTTCTTGACTCCACGGGGGGGCTGTGGGCAGAGGGGGCCCTCGTGGGGAAGGTTGGGGGCGTCTTTACAAGCACGGGCACCCAGCACGGGGGCCAGGAGTCTACGTTGCTCGGGTTCCAGGTGACCCTCCTCCACCACGGTATGCTCATCGCGGGCCTTCCCTATGCTTTCCAGGGCCAGGTGAACAACGACGGGATCGTGGGTGGCAGCCCTTATGGAGCGACGACGATTGCGGGGACAAGGGGCGAGCGGATGCCGGGAGATATCGACCTGGCCGGAGCCCGCTTCCAGGGCAAATATATTGCGCTTTTGGCCTCGAGGCTGGCCCAGGACCGGGGTAAAATCCTGAGCCAGTTGATGGAATAAGGGGTTTCGGTCGGGGTCGCGGGTAAAACCCGCGGCCCCGGCTTTTTTTTCCCCGCTTGCAGTATAATGATCCTTTGTCCGGTTCCGGCCGGTGAACCCTTATTCCCTTTTGGAAGGATCTGTCCCATGCGAAAAATCGAAAGAATTCGAAACGTTGCCATCATTGCCCACATCGACCACGGAAAGACCACCTTGCTGGATTCGGTATTCCGTGCGGCACGCGTGTTCCGCGAAAACGCGAAGGTCGAGGAAAGAGTCATGGACAACAATGAACTGGAACGGGAAAGAGGCATCACCATTCGTGCCAAGCACTGCTCGGTTGAATGGAAGGACACGCTCATCAACATCATCGATACGCCCGGCCATGCTGATTTTTCGGGAGAAGTCGAACGGGTCCTTTCAATGGTGGATTCGGTGCTTTTGCTCGTCGATGCCAACGAAGGCCCCATGCCCCAGACGCGTTACGTCCTCATGCGTGCGCTGAAGGCGGGCTTGAAGCCGATCGTCGTGGTCAACAAGGTGGATCGCCCGAACGCTTCCGTGCAGAACGCACTCAACGCGACCTTCGACCTCTTTTTCGAACTGGGTGCCACCGATGAGCAGGCCGACTTCCCGGTTCTTTACGGGTCGGGGCTTCACGGCTGGTTTGTCCGTGACCTGGAACGGGACGAACACGTGGGGATGGATGCCCTTTTTGAAACAATTGTCGAAAATGTCGATCCCCCTTCGGGAGATCCTCAAAAACCCTTCCTCCTGCAGTCCACCACCCTGGCCTGGAACGACTACATCGGACGGATCGGCTGCGGCAAGGTTCTGCAGGGCCGGGTCAAGATTGGAGACCCCATCCTGCGGACTGGCACGGCCTGGAAAGGGCATGACAGGAAGGAATGGGAGGTCTCCGGGAGAGAGAGCGCGAAAGTGACCCACCTTTGGGTGACCCACGGACTACAGCTTGTCGAGGCGGAGGAAGTCGGGGCTGGTGACGTGGTCTGGATTTCGGGACCTGAAGAAATCCAGATCGGCGACACCCTTTCGTCGGCCGAAACGCCGGATATCGTGCTGGCCCCTCTGACAATCGAGGAACCGACCGTATCCATGTTCTTCCTCGTCAACACGGGCCCCTTTTCGGGGAAGGAAGGACGTGCCGTGACGCTCAGGCAGATCCGCGACCGACTGATGCGGGAAGCCCGGGTCAACGTCGCTCTTCGGGTGGAAGACCTCGGTCGCCCGGACGGTATCAAGGTTTCGGGACGCGGAGAACTGCACCTGGCCATCCTGATCGAGGAAATGCGCAGGGAAGGCATGGAGTTCTGCGTCTCCAGGCCTGAGGTCATCACCGACAGGGATTTCGAGGGGAACCTTCTTGAACCGATCGAACAGTTGATCATCGACGTTCCGGAGGAACACCAGGGGGTTGTTATAGAAAAGGTGTCGAAGCGCAAGGGCGAGTTCACGAGCGTGCAGAATCTCGGTACCGGCCTTCTTCGCCTGGAATTCAACATTCCGACGAGGGGCCTGATTGGTTACCGGAACGAGTTTCTCACGGATACCCGCGGCCTGGGAATCATGTCATCCCGCTTCATCGGTTACGACCTCTGGCGCGGCGAGGTGACGGGCCGAAGCAGGGGGTCCCTGGTGAGCATGGACACCGGCGAGGCGACGAGCTACCAGCTGGAAAACCTCCAGGAACGGGGAACCCTGTTCGTTTCCCCGATGGACCGGGTCTACGAAGGAATGGTCGTGGGCGAACACTCCCGTACGAATGACCTTCCCTGCAACCCGACAAAGAAGAAGCACGTCACCAACCACCGGTCAGCCACCAAGGACAATACGGTTATCCTCGATGTCCCCCGCCGCCTTACCCTGGATACGGCGCTGGAGTGGATTGCCGAGGACGAACTTGTGGAAGTCACCCCGCTATCGGTCAGGGTCAGGAAGATCATCCTGAACCATGATGCCCGCAAAAAGGCTGCCCGGCGGGGATCAGCGGACGAGGACGACGCCTAGGCGCCGGGAAGGAAACAACAGGATGAAAGGTTTTGCATTCAATGCCCCAACGACGGTGATTTTCGGGAGCGGGTCGATCTCTTCGATACCCGAACGTGTGTCGAAACTGGGTTGCAGTAAACCGCTTATCCTTACAGGGCCGAGGATCGGAAGTTCGCCGCTTCTTGATGAACTGAAGCGCCCCATGGAACGATCGGGGCTCGAGTTCAGTGTCTATGACAGGGTCAGCCCGGAACCTCCGGCTGAAGCGGTTGAAGAGGCCGCCAGTTTCATTCGGCAGGGCGGATTCGATCTCCTGGTCGGTTTTGGGGGCGGCAGCACGATGGATTTTACGAAAATCTCGTCGATCCTGGCCCTTCACGATTTACGGGTAGAAGACATGGCAGGGAACGACAGGGTTCCCGCAAGGGGACTTCCTACGATCATGGTTCCTACGACGTCCGGTAGCGGTTCCGAGGTCTCTCCGGTTGCGGTCATGTCCTTTCCGGACCAAGGAATGAAGAGGGGGATCGCAAGCCGTTGCCTCATACCGGACGCGGCGATCGTGGATCCCGCGCTGACCCTGGGGTTGCCCGCGGAGATTACGGCCAACACGGGAGTAGACGCCCTTATCCACGGCGTGGAGTCATTCCTGTCGGTAAAAGCTAATCCCCTCAGCCAGAATCTTTCGCTCATGGCTTGCGAGAACATCGCCCAGAATCTTGTCCGGGCCGTTCGCTTCGGTGGCGATCTGGAGGCAAGGGAAGGGATGTCCCTGGGCAGCCTGACTGCCGGGCTGGCCTTCTCCATGGCCGGGACGGCAGCGGTTCACGCACTGGCCTACCCTCTCGGGGGGCAATTTCACGTCCCGCACGGAGCGGCGAATGCGGTTATGCTGAAGCCGGTCCTTGAATTCAACCTTACGGCGTGCCCGGAACGGTTCGCACGCCTGGCCATGGCTTTTGGTGTCGACGAGCCGGGGAATTCGGGGGCGTCTGCAGAAGCCTTCATCCGGGTCGTGAACGACCTGAGCGAAAAGGCCGGGGTGAAAACACGCCTCAGGGATCTCGGGATTCCGGCCGAAGCCCTGGGAACCATGGCGGAAGCTGCGATGAAGGAAGTCCGCCTCCTCGAGAACAATCCGCGAGTCGTGACCCGGGAGGATGCGGAACAGATCTACATTAAGGCCTGGTAGCCTGGATTAGCCCCAGTTTCCCTTCCTTCCGCCAGGAGCGGTTCGATCTTCTCCAGCATATGCAAAGTATGCGATCCTTTCCAAAATACCCGTCCGCAGGAGGGGCATTCGTGAAAGGAATCATAGAACAGGCGGGTCATGGGCTGAAGGCGGTCCATGACCTTTTCCTTGTCGACCGGGACCAGGACGGCATTGCACCTCACGCACCTCGAAAATGGTTTTGACAGGCAAGCCAGGCCATACTGGCGGACGATTTCGGCCAATTGCTTCCAGGGTTCCTCACTGCGGATGAGACAGCCAAAAAGAACGAGCCGCCGTTTCAGGAGATTCCTGTCCCTGGAGAGGACGACGCGGTTTTCATCGTGAGCCCGGCGGGCGATTTCCCTGTCATCGAGCCCCGGATCAATGAGCGTGTCGAACCCGAGAGCCCGAAGGAGCTTTCCTGCGCCGGCCACGTTGATGTCTGCAATGAAGGCGACATCAATGGGGAAATACGGTTTCCCGTCATTCTTCCAGGGAGAAGGTCTCGGAGGGATGTGCGGGAAAGCCTCGAGCCTGTCGTCGAAACCGACCGGGTGGAGAAAATCCGATTCATGGCTGTTCACGGTTAGCCGCCCGATTTCCGTATGGGGAATTCCCAGTGTTTCGATAAGGTCCTTCGCAGCACGAGGGAAAGAACGGCGGGAAGGTGTGCCTTTCCTCGCGTCCCGGATATCGGCCAGGGTTCCGTGAAACTTGATTTCGGGCATTCCTTCCACTCCTTTCTCGCTTGTTTCGGCCGGGCTTGGGTGGGAAAATGTCCCCATGCCGGAAAAAACAAATGAAAACACAAGCCTGCAAGGCGAAATAGAGAGGATCACCTACCGTGACGACCAGACAGGGTATAGCGTCGTTCGCCTGAAAGTCCCGGGAATTGCCCGCCCGATCACGGCTGTGGGTATCCTTCCCGTTGCATCTGCGGGGGAATCCCTTTCACTTTCAGGCAAATGGGTGATCCATCCCCGCTTCGGCAAGCAGTTCCAGGTTTCTTCGTGTCGTCCTTCGGTTCCCGTGACCGCCGCCGGGATAGAGAGATACCTCGGGAGCGGGGTGATCAAGGGCGTTGGACCCGTGACGGCAAGGAAAATCGTTCAGGCTTTCGGCGAAAAGGCGCTCGAAGTCCTGGACCGTGAACCGGATCGCCTCGGCGAGGTAAACGGAATCGGCAAGTCGCGCCTTGGCGTCATCAAAGCCGGGTGGTCGGCCAGGACCGTTGCAAGGGAAGCCCTGCTCTTCCTCTACTCCGTGGGTGTCGGGGCAGGGCTTGCCGAAAAAATACTACGACGCTATGGTGAACGGACGGTTGAGTGCATACGTGACAACCCTTATTGCCTCGCCGAAGAGGTTTGGGGCATCGGTTTCCTCACCGCGGACCGCATCGCAGCCGAGTTGGGCATTGCACGCGACTCCTCCATTCGTGTGGATGCGGGCATCCTTCACATCCTTCGCACCCTTTCCGAGGCGGGTCATCTTTATTCCCCGCTCCCCGAACTGCTTTCCAAGGCCTCCGGACTTCTCGGGGCCGACTCTGGAATCTTGAGCGAAGCGGTCTCCAGGAACGTCACGCGAGGAAGCCTGGTCCTCGAGGAGCATGACGGCGAAGAGGCCGCCTACCTCATTTCCTCCTATAAGGCGGAAATGCACGTCGCGCGCCGCCTAAAAGCCCTTCTTTCCTCTCCCCGGTCCGGCCAGTGCGTCGCGGAGAATTTCGAAAAGTTTGTCGACCGCTACCCTATCCGCTTATCCGAAAAGCAGGTCGAGGCGCTGAGAATTTCACTCGAGGGACGGGTCCTTATCGTCACAGGCGGTCCGGGAACAGGCAAGACCACGCTCGTAAAGGCTCTCCTGAGACTCCACGAAGGGCAAAACAAGAGAATACTGCTTGCCGCTCCAACGGGGCGCGCCGCGAAGCGTTTGCACGAAACGACGGGACAGGCCGCAAAAACCGTTCACCGCCTGCTCGAATACAGGGTACAGGACGGCACCTTTGCGCGCAGTGCGGAAAACCCTCTCGATTGCAGCCTTCTGGTCGTGGACGAGGTGTCGATGCTTGACACCCAGATGGCTGCCCACCTTTTGGACGCGGTTCCGGCAGAGGCTTCCCTTATCCTGGTCGGCGATGCGGACCAACTCCCTTCCGTGGGGCCGGGCAATGTCCTAAAGGAATGTATCGCATCGGGTGTGGTTCCCGTCGTGGAGTTGAACGAAATATTCAGGCAAAGTCGTGAAAGCTTGATTGTCGTCAACGCCCATCGGGTCAAGAACGGTCTCATGCCCCTCTTCCCGGGAGAAGGCGAGCCCCGCAAGGGGTTTTATTTCCTGCAGGAAGAGGATCCCGGAAAAGTTGCCCTGAAGGTGTGCGAATTGGTGACCGCAACTCTGCCGAGCCGTTTCGGCCTCGACCCGCTGGAAGAAATACAGGTGCTATGCCCGATGCACAAGGGTGCGGCCGGGGCAATCGCCCTTAACGAGAGCCTCCAGGAATCCCTCAACGGAAAAGCTCCTGGGCTTCAGCGCGGAGGAAGAACCTATAAAGTTGGAGACAGGGTCATGCAGGTCAGAAACGATTACGAAAAAGATGTCTTCAACGGCGATATCGGCCGAATCATGGGGATAGACGAGGAAGAGCAGGTCGTTACAATAGCGTTTGACGGAAGGCTGATTCCCTATCTTTTCCCTGACCTGGACCAAATTGTTCCTGCCTATGCGATCACGGTGCACAAATCCCAGGGATCCGAATATCCCGCAGTGGTCATCGCATTGACGACGCAGCATTACCTCATGCTCCAGAGAAATCTACTCTATACGGCTCTTACCAGGGCCCGGAGGTTTGCCGTCATAGTCGGGACGAAAAAAGCCCTCGCGATTTCCGTCAGGAACGATCGGGTGCAGCGTCGCTGCAGCCGACTGTCCCTGCGTTTAAGGCAGTCGCCGGACCTTAGCTAAAGGGAAACGAAAAGTTCGGCGGGCGAGATGGAAAGGGACAACCGCCACGCACCCCGCCCTTCCCTTTCGAGCCGGAGGATCCCTCCAGCTGCGATAGGAAAGGATTCCGCGTCGGGCCGGCCGCAGAGAAGCAGGCTGGCCAGCTTGGGAAGAAACGGGGAATGTCCTGCAATGAGCAGGTCCCTGGAAATCTGGGCCAACTCCTCTGCGAGGGGTTCCGGGTCATCCTTCGGGGCGAGTCCTTTTCTTTGCTCGATCTTTACGGCCGACCCCATTTCTTCGAGGAGCCTCTCGGCGGTTTGCCTTGCCCTGAGTTTTTCACTGCAGAAAAAGGATCGGGGCTGGGCGTTGATGCTCTTGAGGAAATGTCCCGTCAGGGAGACTTCCTGTATCCCGCGCGTCGAAAGGGGCCTTTCAGGGTTCGCTGTTTCATCAACGGCTTCTCCGTGGCGAACGAGGTATAGGATCATCTGAATCAATCCCTCCTTCAACCTGGATTCACTGGTGAATTCACTTTCCCGGCAAAGGATCCCGGATAACCGCCCTGCAGGGAGTTCCTTCCAATCCCCGGGCTTTCAACGGAAACGCCTGGAGAAACGCGTGGCGGCTGGCAACCGCGCCGAGGTTGACGAGACCTTCCAGGAGAATCAACCCCTGCTTGCAAAAGTGAAGGTTGACTTCGTAATTCTCGGTGTTTCTCGACTCAAGGCCGATGGAATCGATCCCAATGAGACGGAAAGAAGTCTGCCCGGTCAGGTAGCAAGCTGCGTCGATGGAAAGTCCGGGGCGCCTTGAAGAGTCCATGACTCCGGTTTCTATGACCTCGTCCATGTGTCCGGTGCGGAGGACCAGGATAGGCATGTTCCTTTCTTCTGGCCGAATCAGCCTTTGAAGATCCTCCGCGGTCGTGTCGGTGCCCCGTTTTTCGAGATCGATGACGAGGCACGGGCCTTCAAAAAGGTCGAGGGGGAAAAGATCGATCGTTTTTCCATCTTCAACAAAATAGTGTGGGGCCTGGATGTGGGTCCCCGACTGGGTGCAGAAGGAAAGATCGTAGACGAACTCCCTATTGTTGCCGGGAACACGGTTGTGCGGCCCACTTTTCAAAAAGGCCGGATTGCCTGGAAAGACAAAATCCTCCAGCCATTGCGACACGTCCACAAGGCGATAGCCGCACCCGGGGCTCACGACCATCTCAGCTTATTGTGTTCCTCGACGAAGGCTTCGACCTTCTGGTATTCCTCATGTTCCCGCTCGATCTCCCGCCGCCGGTCGTCCAGTATCCGCTCGAGTGTTTCCATAAGGCGCTCGTTGAATTCTTTCGCATCATGGTTGACAAGGTCCGCGTAGGAAACGAGGGACTCGACTTCCCGTCTTACGCGATCCGAGGCATTTTCGATGGGAATGGCGAGGACCACATTTCCGTCTGCCAGTTCTCCCGTCGGAGCAGGTCCGTTCGTGCGGGTGGGGATGTAATCGAAAAGAGATTCGGGGCCGATAAAGGGAATTGAAAGGACCACGTGGCTTTTGTAGATGGGAACCGGCCGCCCATTCTTCTCGACACGTCCGATTTCCAGCTTTTTCAGTTCGGAGAGTTTCATTCTCTTCAAGTCCAGGTCGATGTGCCCGATGCTGTATCGTCGGTAGAATGTTTCGATGCTTTTCTGCCTGCCGATTTCGACAACGTCTGGAAGATCCAGTCTTTTCACGTCTTCCTCGATCTCGCTGAAAATCATGGAAAAGCGTTCTTCAATGTTCTTTTCTGAAAAAAACGTTTTCATGCGGTTTCCCCTCTCCCGGAAGGTTTCTGTACCAAGATTAGCACAAGGGGGGGCTATGGTGGGGAAAAAAAGCGCAGCCCCGCATAAGGGGGCTGCGCCGAACCAATCGTGGCGGAGGCGTGTGGGAATCGAACCCACCGAGGCGGCCGCAGAGCCACCCCCGCCGGGTTTGAAGCCCGGGGTCATCACCAGACAGCACTCGCCTCCGTGACTGCCTGACTATTGTAGGGAAAGGTCACCTTCCTGTCCAGACAAAAAAGGATCTCCCGGAGAGAAGGGATTTTCCCTGAGAAGACGGGCCTTTCCCCTGATGCGGGTCAGCGCGTTTTCGACCTTTTTGGGTGCCCAGCCCAGCAGTTCGGCTGCCCCAGCGCCTGAACCGGTATAGAGGTAAGCTTCCAGGCAAATCAGCTCGAATGGGCTCAGGAGATTGAAAAGCGATTTCCTGGCGAGGCCCAGGTCAATTTCCTCATCCGGCTGGAATTCAACCGCGAGTTCCTCCATCTCCTCATCTTTAAGCGCCAGGCACGGTCGCAAGCGCCGGAGGTAGGAAATCATCCTGTTTCGGGCACATCTGTGGGCGAAGGCGGCAAAAGGTCCCCTTTGCGGATCGTAGGAAGCTGAGGCCAGGATCAAGCTCAGGAAGCCTTCCTGGACCAGATCCTCCCTGAGCCTTGGGTCCTCGGGGGCTAGTGCCCTGGCGATCTTCCTGATAAGCGGGGTGAACTCCACCAGGGCTTTTTCCTGGTTTCCGGAATTGCCCTTTTTGAGGGAATCGGTAACTTCCTGATGGTTTATGCGGTCCTCTTCCAAGTTACCCGACGACCTCCAGTATGATTGGGGGCGAGGCTGCTTCCATGGAAACAGTGAAGGCTTCCTCTAGGAGCCGAGAGGCGGTTTCGGCACCCTTGCCCCTGTGGTAGAGAGTAAAAACGGGATCTCCCTGGGCGACATCGTCTCCAATCTTTGCCATGACTTCGATGGCGACACCATGATCGATCGCGTCTTCCTTTCGCTGGCGGCCTCCCCCAAGATGGCGGAGCGCGGTCCCGATTCTGTCCGTTTCGAATGAAGCGATCTTGCCGGAGGATTTTGACCTGACGATGGCCCTTTCAGAGGATAGGGGCAGTTTGTCTTCCGGAAAATCGATGCAGCCTGAATCGGCTCCCTGGGATTCGAGGAGCATTCGGAAGCGCTCCAGGGCCCTTCCGCTTCGAATGGCTTCCGCACAAAGGGCTTCTCCCTCCTTGGGAGTGGAAACCCGCCCTGCAAGGAAAATCATCGCTCCGCCGAGGGAAAGGCAAAGGTCCCTGGTATCGCGCGGAC
>Ga0209163_1003557_pt1 | contig 11287 bp, 9 predicted proteins | sample MTBAKSrepl2MetaG_FD_187457 | JGI IMG/M metagenome (GOLD analysis project Ga0209163, IMG submission 187457) | Enrichment culture microbial communities om Arthur Kill intertidal strait, New Jersey, USA, that are MTBE-degrading - MTBE-AKS2 (Arthur... | ecosystem: Environmental > Aquatic > Marine >...
GTCCTTGCTGAAATAACCTCCCACCAGCGGGAACGCGCTCAGGCACACGGCGCCTATAAAGGTAAGCCAGAATACGCCGGGCATGACTTTTCTGAGGTTGCCCATGCGGAAGATATTGTGCTCCTCGGCCAGCGCCTGGATGACGAGGCCCGCCGTCATGAACAGCAGCGCCTTGAAAAAGGCGTGGGACAGGAGATGAAACATGCCGCCCACGATGTCGCCGGCGCCCACCGCCAGGAACATGTACCCGACCTGGCTGATGGTGGAATAGGCCAGAATGCGTTTTATGTCGGTCTGCGCCATGGCGGCGCATGCGGCGTACAGCGTGCCTACCGCTCCCACCGTGGCGATTATGGATAGCGTGATCGAAGACAGCGCCAGGACGGGAAACAGTCTCATCAGCAGATAGACCCCGGCGGTGACCATGGTGGCCGCGTGGATCAGAGCCGATACGGGCGAAGGACCGGCCATGGCGTCAGGCAGCCACACCACGAGCGGCAGTTGAGCCGATTTGCCCACCGCGGCCCACAGCAGCAAAAGGCCCAGGAGCGTGGCCATTCCCGCGCTCAAGACAGCGGTGTTTTCAATGATATGCAATATGGAGAAATTGCCGAACAGAATGAAGAACAAGGCGATGGCGACCCCAAAGGTCACGTCGCCCAATCTGGTTACTATGAACGCCTTGGCCCCGGCTTTTACTTTGTCCTCATCCTCGTACCAGAATCCTATCAGCGAATAGGAACAGAATCCGACTCCTTCCCATCCCAGAAAAACGAAAATCAGATTGTCCGCCAGCGAGATCACCAGCATGAAGAACACAAAGAGGTTCAGATAAATGAAGTAACGCCGCACGCCTTCTTCCGCCCGCATGAAGCCGACGGAATAGATGTGAATGATCAGGGAGACGAAGGTTACCATGACCGTCATGACCGCGGCCAGAGGATCGTAATAGACGTTCATGTCGGCGGAAAAGCTGTCCACCCTGAACCAGTTGAAAAAAATCAATTCATAGGTCTTCTCCCCGGCCAGGATCATGGCGACGACCGCCAGGACAAGGGTGCCCAGCACGCCCCCGCAGGCGATGAAACCGACCGCCTTCCGGGACAGGTTTTTCCCGGCGACGGCGTTGATCAGCGCCGCGATCAGCGGAAAAAGCAAAAGGAGAAGAAGAATCGGTTTCACATCAGCCTTTCAAGAGGTCGAAACGGTCGGCGTCGACCGAGTTTTTGCGCCTATACAAGTACACGATCAGGGCCAGCGCCACCGAAATTTCGGCGGCCGCCACAGCCATGATAAAGATGACGAACGCCTGGCCGTCCAGTTGGTTCCACCGCAGCGATCCGGCGATAAACGCTATGCCCGCGGCGTTCAGCATGATTTCCACTCCGATGAGGATCATGATCAGATTGCGCCGCAGCGCGGCGCAGGCGGCGCCAATGAAAAAGAGGATTCCCGCCAGAATGAGCGTATGGCCGAATGGAACAATCATGGGTTACCCCCGGCTTCGTCCCCCGGTTCGCCGTCAACGCTTCTGCCCAGATAGAGCGCTCCCACCAGGGCGATGAAAAGCAGAAAGGACGCGATTTCTATGGACAGCCAATAGTGCTGAAACAGGTAATTCCCCAACGCCGCCGGCGTGGCCACGGCTGTTATCAAATAAGCGCGCGCGTCGGGCTCCCGGGTGATGAGCGCAATGGAAACGACCAGTGAAAGGAGCGTCAGGAAAAAAGCGGGGACCCACTGCCCCCAGCGCCGCCATTCAACCTCCCGCTTGCGCTCTTCCCTGATCATCATGACAATAAAGAGAAACAAAACCATAATGGCGCCGGAATAGATGATCACCTCCAGCGCGGCCAGAAACGGCGCGCCCAGCAGGAAAAACAGCAGAGCGGTGGCCAGAAAGGAAATGACCAGGTACACCACGGCGTGAATCAGATTTCGCTGAAAAACGGCGATTGTGGTCGAGACCAGCATGACGGCCCCTAGTGCATAAAAGGCGATGGCGTACAGATTCATTTCGTTCTTTTCCCTCCGGCAAAATCCATCAAGGAAGATTGCTCTTGATGTCCACCGGTTCGGCCTCGTTTATATGCGAACCTTTCTTCCCCTCCACGGTTACCCCGGCGTGTCGGTAGAAATTGTATTCCTTGTTCTTGCCGCCATGATCGACGAGCAAATCCTTTTTTTCCGCGACCAGCGTTAAAATGTCGTACTGGCAAAACTCAAAATTAGGCGTAAGCTGGATGGCCAGCGTTGGGCAGGCCTCCTCACAGAGGCCGCAATAGATGCAGCGCGCGAAGTTGATTCTGAACCAGCTGGCCCAGCGTCGGCCGTCTTCCCGTTCCTCCCCCTGCATGGAGATACAGCTCACCGGGCAGGCGGCGGAGCACAGATAGCAGGCCACACAACGCTCCTCGCCGTCCGGGTCCCTGGTCAGGATAATTCTGGCCCGGGAACGTTCCGGCAGGGGGCGTTTATACTCGGGATATTCCAGCGTCACCGGTCTGCGGAAAAGATGGCGCAGCGTGGTCGCGTACCCGCTGGCCAGCCCCGAGGCCATTCGCCAGATATTCACTACGGGATTCATCGTCTTCTCGGTCATACTCAGTTCTCTCTCCGATGGACGGCGCGCCGCAAAAAAACGCGTCTTCAGGAATTCAGCGCCAGAATGGCGGCCCCGCTCACCATCACATTGAGCAGGGCTATGGGGATCAAGGCTTTCCATCCCAGCTTCATCAACTGGTCATAACGCAGGCGCGGCAGCGTCGCCCGCGTCCAGATCATAAAAAACACCACCACCGCCACCTTCACAAGAAACCAGACCAGGGGCGGCGCCAGCGGTCCGCGCCATCCGCCCAGGTAGAAAACCGCCACGAGCGAGCCCAGTGTGATCATGGTGATGTACTCACCCAGAAAATAGAGCCCGAACCGCATGCCGCTGTATTCCATGTGGTACCCGGCTATCAGCTCACTCTCCGCTTCCGGCAGATCGAAGGGAATACGTTTGGTCTCCGCCATGGCGCTTATGAAAAAAATGATGAAAGATACGGGTTGTACCAGAATAAACGGATACCGCGCCTGGGCGTTGACGATGTCCACCAGGCTGAAGGAGCCCGCCATCATGACGATGGGCGCAAGCGCAATTCCCATGGAAAGCTCGTAGCTGATCATCTGGGCCGCGGCGCGGACTCCCCCCAACAGACTGTATTTGGAATTGGACGCCCAGCCGCCCAGGACCACACCGTACACGCTTATGGAGGCCAGCGCCATCACGAACAACACGCCCACATTCAGGTCCGATATCACCAGGGGAATACGCTGTCCCCACAGGGTCCAGTCATTCCCGAACGGAACCACCGCGAAAATGAGCAGGGCGCAGAAGGCGACGACCGCCGGGGCGAAGAGGAAGATCCAACGGTCCGCCCCATGGGGGATGGTGTCCTCCTTGGCCAGCAATTTCACTATGTCCGCCACCGGTTGAAACAAACCAAACGGTCCGGCCCTGTTGGGGCCTATGCGGAGTTGGATCCTCGCCAGCAGTTTCCGTTCCACCAGCACCAGCCAGCCCGCGGCAAAGAGCAGGAGTCCCAGGATCAACCCCACTTTGATAACAAGAATTATGAGTCCCAAAATCCAGGCGTTCATAGGGCTGTCTACAACTTTTCTATGGCGTCGGGGGGCAGAATTACCGGCCATTCGGTTATTTTGCGCCAGCCTATTTTTTCACTGCGCGGTATCGCTATGACGCCGCGAGCCATATTGTGAGCGGTATGTACGGTTATCTTTAAAGGTCCTCCCGGCAGGTTCAGGACGACGTCATCGCCATGAGAGAGACCCTTCTCGGCGCAATCCTCGCTGTTCATGAGCAGATACGGAATCTCCTCACTTTGGTGGATATAGGGAGAGTACGCCGACAGCTCGTCCGATCCGAATGTGCGGTCGATCACCAGAAGTTCCAGGCATTTGTCTGTCAGGCCGTCACAGGGGCCGTTGTCGCTCAACGTCAGAGAAGGTTTAGGCTCTTTGCGTTTCTGCGGGATCAGACGCGCGGCGGGTTCGGTTTTGTCCGTCTGCCCGAGTTGCTCAAAAACGGGATTTTGCCGCTGCAGCCACTCCTGGAACTCATCTCCGCTCAGGCTTATGCCCGCTCCGGATAAGGCGAGGCTCAGGTCATTCAAGGCCTCGCCCGCCGTTTTCGCGTCTCCTTCCGGAACATGATTTACAAAGGTTCGCGGCGGATGATTTCCGTCGTTGGTCTGCGAGATGGGCAGGCCCCCGCGGTGAACGGGCAGGGCCGTCTGTATTCTGCCTTCCTGATTGATATAACTGGAGACCTCTTCGAACAGCGTCCGGGTGGGAAGGAACACATCCGCGCGTGTTACGGATTGGGAAGGCACAAAGTCGAGCGTTATGATCGCGTCCAGTTTTTCAAGCGCTTCCAGCAGCCTGTCATGATCGTAATAACTCCAGAGCGGATCGGACTCCACCACCAGCAGGGCCTTGATCGCTCCCCGTTCCATGGCTTCCACCAGATCCGTACTTTCGTCGGAAGGGGACAGAAGCGCCGCGCCGAAGGCGTTGGGGCCGGGAAGGAGATAGAACAGGCCGCTTTGTCCGGCCATCGACCGGAATAATGAAGCGTGCGACGCGGCCAGGGCGGGGGTGGTTTCGCGCACCACCTGCGATCCGCATATGATGGCCGGTCTGCTGCTCTTGCGCAGTTGTTCGCTCAACGGAAGCAGAAGCTCGCGCGCCGAATTTTCCAGCCGCTCATCGTCGGCAAGACCGTCATAAAATTCAAGGACCGACGCGTCCGTTTTTTCGATGGTCCCGCGTTCGAACGCCAGCTTGGACAGCGTGTTCAAATAAAGATCCAGATCGGCCGGAGACGCGGGCAGATGGGCGTATTCAAAGGGAAGAAAAACCGGACGGGGATCGATAACCGCGACGGTGGCCCCCTTGCGGTAAGCCTGTCGCAGAGCCAGGGCCAGCATGGGAGCTTCATTAACCGGATCGGCGCCTAGGACCACAATAAAATCGCATTCCTTGAGTTCCGGCATGGATATGGCCAGATCCTTGTCCAGCATGGAAACGGCGGTTTGCGCCTTGCGCTCGCTGAAGGGGTCGATGAAAAAGCGCGGCTCCCGAAAACCCTGAACCTGGCTGAAGCGCAGCAGCGCGGCTTGCGTTTCCAGGCTGTTGCGCGGTGAACCCAGACAAGCCACGGACTCCGGGCCCGCGTTCCGTACCACCTCTTTTAATTTGTCCGCGGCCGCCTGAAGCGCATGGTCCCAGGCGCCGGTCTGCCCGTCCACGCTCGCCAGGCGCGGCCGATCCGGCAGGTTGGCGTAATAAAAGCCGTAGCGCCCCCGGTCGCAGATAAAGGAGCCGTTCACGGCCTCATTGATGCGCGATTCCACGCGTATCATCTCGCGAAAACGGGCGGCGCCGGTAATGTTGCAGCCCAGGGAACAATGAACGCACAGCGAAGGCGCCCGTTCCATTTCCCAATACCGCGCCTTGAACCGGGAGGGTTTGTCGGTGTAGACCCCGGTCGGGCAGAGGTCGATCAGGTTCCCGGCGAACGGGCTTTCCAGCGGACCGTCCTCAAACCGGCCGTAAAAGGTCCTGTTTCCTATCTGCATGGCCCCCAGGTCGTGGTAACCGGCGTACTCCTGATAGAAACGCCGGCAGCGCCAGCAGTGGACGCAGCGATTCATTTCGTGCTGAACGAACAAACCCAGATATTGATCCCGATACGTGCGCTTTTGGCCCAGGTAGCGCCTTCGGCCGTGGCCGCCGGACACGGTCTCATCCTGCAGCAGACAATGGCCCCCCTCGTCGCAGACCGGGCAGTCATGGGGATGATTGAGCATCAGCAGTTCGATGATGTACTTTCTGAACTCCATGGCTTCAGGATCGGTGGTCGATACCACCATGCCGTCCTGCGCGTCGGTCATGCAGGACATTTCCAAACCCTTCACCGGCCCTTCCAAAAATTTAACCGCGCACATCCGGCACGCGCCTACCGCCCCCAACTCCTTGAAATAGCAAAACCGGGGAATAACGATGCCCAGCCGTTCGGCCGCCTCGATGACTTTGGTCCCCTTGGGCACTTCTATTTCGCGATTGTCTATGGTGAGCTTGGGCATGCCTGTTTTCGCCTTGAGTCTCAATCCATCATATGACGGCTATCCGGCCGCGCGGTTACGGTTTGGGAAAAGGACATTTCTTCTGGCTTATATGCTCGTGAATTTCATGTTCAAAATAGTCCAGCAGACCCCTCAGCGGCGAAGCCGCGCCGGGAGCGAAGGCGCAGTACGAATGGGACTGGTAATCGGCCATATTGCGCAATTCCTGGATATACTCGGTTTTGCCTTCTCCGTTTTCTAGACGCTGCAATAAATCGCGAATGTACGGTATGCCCTCTCTGCAGGGCGTGCACCATCCGCATGATTCGCGGGCGAAGTAGGAGATCAGGTTCAAGGTCGCGGCCACCAGACAGGTATTTTGGTCAAATACGATAATGGCCCCCGTGCCCAAACGATGGCCGACGTCTTTCAGCGACTCGAAGTCCATCTCGGTATCGTAATATTTTTTGCTCATGAAACTGGTGGAGGCCCCGCCGGGCAGGCAGGCTTTATATTCCGAGCCGGGTGTCATGCCGCCGGCGAATTCATCGATGATTTCGCTCAGCCGTATTCCTATAGGCAGTTCGAAGCAGTCGGGCCTGGCTACCTTGCCGCTCACGCAAAAGAGTTTGTTTCCCGCGCCCGATTCCGTTTTTGACAGATTCTTAAACCACTCCGCGCCCTTACGCAGAATATGCGGCGCGCACGACAGGGTTTCCACATTGTTGACCAGCGTGGGCCGGTCCCAGAGTCCCTCCACGGTCATGTGTTTCCCCGTTTTGATGGGATGGCCTCTGGCGCCCTGTATGGCGTTGACCTGAGCCGTGGCTTCACCGCAGATGTAGCGGCCGCCGCTGCGATGCACGGCGAGATCAAAGGAGAAATCGCTTCCGAGTATATTTTTGCCCAGAAACCCCGCCTCCCGGGCGACCTGAAGTTCCCGTTCCATCAACTCGGCGTCAAGCTCGTAACTGGGCCGGATGAAAAAAATGCCTTTTTCCGCGGAAATGGCGTACGCCGCCAGGACGATTCCTTCAATAACCAGATGAGGATCGGCGTTGACCAAGATGCGGTCCTTGAAGGTGCCCGGCTCCATTTCGTCGGTGTTGGGCAGCACATAGCGGGGGAATCCCGCGTCATCGGGTACGCCCATCCATTTGCGCCCCGTGGGAAAGCCCGCGCCGCCGCGGCCGCGCAACCCCGAATCCAGGACCATCTGTTTCAGTTCCTTGGGCGAGCGTTTCTTGACGGCGTCGATGAGCGCGTCATAACCGCCGCTCTGACGATACTCGTCAAAGCTGGCCGGGCCGTCGGGTTTTCGGTTTAAGAGCAGGGCCTGTTCATACATGGCATTCACCGGCAGAGGACCAACTCACAATGATCGGCTCTCAGTTTGTCCAGAATCTCATCGATTTTTTCCGGGGTAAGCGGACCGTAAAAGACGCCGTTGATGATCATGGCCGGGGCGCGGTCGCAGTACCCGATGCACGCGGTCGGCAGCACGGTGAACAGCCCGTCGGAAGTGGTTCCGCCCGTGCCTACTCCGAGCTTTTCGCACAGGTAGTTGAACACCGAGCCTTCATGGAACATCCAGCATACCACGCCGTCACAGACGTGTATGACGAATTTGCCCACCGGCTCCCGGTAGATGAAATCGTAAAAGGTGGCCAATTCCTCCAGTTCCAGAGGGGTGACGTTCAGCAGTTCCGCGGCTTCGCGCAAGCCCTCGTCGCTCAGGTATCCGTAATGACTCTGCACCGCGTACATGGTGTCCACGGCCAGTTCGCGCGGATGCTCGCTTTTCTCGATCTTGGAGCGCAGGGACTCGTATAAATCAGGGGGCAGCATATTTTTTCACCGGTCTATATCGGGCATCACATAGTCAATTGAACCGATTATGGCCATAAGGTCGGAGACGGACCAGCCCACCGAGATAAGCGGTATGGCCTGCACATTGGCGAAATCGGGCGTTCTGATCCGCATGCGGTAGGCCATGTTGAGCCCGTCGCTCACCACATAGTATCCCTGCTCCCCGCGGGGAAGCTCGGCCGCGAAGTACGCTTCCCCTTTGGGTATCCTGGGACCCCGGGTCACATTGATGAAGTGGTGGATAAGGCTTTCAATGTCTTTCAGGGTATCCGGTTTATCAGGGACTGTGTAACGATAGTCCTCGGTCTTGTAACGTCCGCCCGGCATCCCCGCCGCGGCCTGTTCGATGATCTTCAAGCTCTGCCGCATTTCCTCCACGCGGACCAGAAAGCGCGCGTAGCAATCGCCTTCGGTCGCCGTGGGGATGTCAAAATCAAACGCCTCATAGGCGGAATAGGGGGTTTTCTTGCGCAAATCCCACGCCAATCCGCTGGCCCGCAAATTGGGGCCGGTAACGCCCCAGTCAATGGCGTCCCGCAACGACAGATGTCCGACCCCCCGGACGCGCGCCTTGAAAATGGGATTTTCCTTGATCAAGGCTTCGTAGCGCTTCAGGCGGCCGGGAAAGTACCGCGTAAAATCATCGACCGCTTCCTTCCATCCGTCGGGCAGATCCGCGGCCACTCCTCCAATCCTGAACCACGACGGATGCAGCCGCCCCCCGGTGATCAGCTCCACGATATCCATGATTCTTTCACGGTCGCTCACCGTATAAAAGGTGGGGGTCATGGCGCCCGTATCCATGGTGAAGGTTCCGAACCAGACCAGATGATTGCTTATGCGAAAAAGTTCGCTCAGCATGACCCGGATATACTCCGCGCGGTCGGGAACCTGGACGCCCGCGAGCGTTTCCACCGCCGCCACGTAGGGGAGATTGTTGGCGGCGCCGCTCAAATAGTCGACGCGGTCCGTGTAGGGTATGAACTGATGCCAGGACTGGCGTTCCCCGATCTTTTCCACGCCCCGATGGTGAAACCCGATGTCCATATCCAACGCCTGGATTTCTTCGCCCTGGAGAGACAGTATAAATCGCATGAGACCGTGCGTGCTGGTGTGATGCGGACCCACGTTCAACACCAGTTCCTGGGGTTTTCCTTCCTTTTGCAGGTATATCCCGGCGTCAAGCGGCTGATACTTTTGCGCGTCGGTTTTGGTGTAAGGGGCCATTTCCGTGGCCCGGCCGGGGTAGGACTTGCGCAGCGGGTGGCCTTCCCATTCCGGGGGCATGAGGAGTCGCGAAAGGTTGGGGTGGCCGTCAAAGGCGATACCGAACATATCGTAGGCTTCCCGCTCGTACCAGTTGGCGCAGGGCCACAGGTCGGTTATGGAGGCGGCGCCCGGTTCGGCGCTGGACAGGGGAACCTTCAGGCGTAGACGGCCGGAGCTTTCATAGGACAGCAGATGATACACCAGGGTGTAATCGGAATAAGGCGCGCGGTCGCGCCGGGCTGACTCGTCGATGGCGGTCAGATCGTCGAGGCGTTCGAATTTGGGCGAAGCCTCGGTTTTCAAAAATCGAAGTATCTCCTTAACCCGGGATTGATCTGCGTGATAGGTTGGAAAATCAGAGCAATCGGGCTCCAGCGTGACCGCGTCTCCGAATTTGTCATGAAGCGTTTCCGAGAGCGATTTGTCCCGCTCGTTAAATTCGATACGCCGCGCGGGTGGAGTCCACATCTTATCGGAGCGGCTTCCCCAAAACCACGGCGGGGTCACCGACGTTCCGCGTCTCGGCGTCCCCTGATAGCCGGGGCCCTGCGAATAACGGTCCTTGGTCACGCCGTCGACCAGGACAGGCTTTTGCGAACCCTGCGAACCTCCGGGCCGGTGGAAAATGGATCGGCCCGGTTTTTCCCTGGATTTGATCTTTTCCTGCAGCAGGACAAGGCCTTCCAGCACCGCTTCGGGCCGGGGCGGACAACCGGGAATATACACATCCACGGGCAGAATCTGGTCCACGCCCTGCACAACGCTGTAGACGTCGTACATCCCCCCGCAGTTGCAGCACGATCCCATGGAGATTACCCACTTGGGCTCCGCCATTTGTTCGTAGAGTCGCAGCACGACCGGGGCTACTTTTTTAAACACGGTTCCGGATACGATAAGCAGATCGGCCTGTCTGGGGGAGCCCCGCATGACTTCGGAGCCGAACCGGGAGATGTCGTAGCGCGACGTCCACGCCACCGACTCTTCTATGAAACAGCAGGACAGACCGAAAAACATAGGCCAGAGGCTGTATTGACGCGCCCAGTTCAGTAAGGCGTCGACCTTCCTCTCTATGAAGTTTTCGGATTGTTCCTGTTTTTCGATCCCGTCGGTCCCCAATCAAGTCCTCCCTTACTCCAGATATACAACAGGCTGACGAGCAGAATGGAAATGAAAAATGATATTTGCAGCCATCCGGTCCAACCGAGGCGTTTGAACGCGGCCGCCCAGGCGAAGATAAACACGCCTTCCACATCGAAAATAAGAAAGAACGTGGCCACCAGATAAAAAGGAACGGGTTGATGGAGGCGGGCCGGACCGGTCGGGATGAGGCCGCATTCGTATGGCCGCTCTTTTTCGGGGTTTTTCTTCTTTTCACCCAGCCACCAGGCAATGAACAGCAGCGTTCCTACAAGCCCCAAGGCAAATATGAAATACAGGGACAGGCTCAACAAGCCCGGTTCCCATGGTGATAATGTTGTCGCTGCCAGGGGGTCCATCGGTACTTTCCCAATCAAACCGTGAGCAAGGCGGTCAATCCGTATAAACGCGCCCCGCGGAACGGCGTCTGGCTTAAGCGGACGCCCCGGACTCTTCGAATCGTGAGCCGGACGCGCTGAAGGTTACGTTACGCTTCGAAAAATATCATAACACGAAATAATTATGCGGAAAGCCCAAAAAAATTTTTAGCGGGACGAGCGTGTAATGTATTCAAGCTTGACGCTTTTGTCTAAAGCCAAGAGGATTATTTTGTGGTTAACCGTATGTTAAGAACCATTAATAACGGATTTTATCTCCTGGCCGCCTGAATTGTCGATTTTTGGCGAACTCGCGGGTTTATGTTTTCCTCATCCGAATTTGAAGTCCAAGGCCATGACCGGATTATTGACGGTCTTGGGGCGCATTTGATTATGTTCCGGTAGGTTTTATGTATGGACGCCCCGTGTAAACGCCCGCATAATTCATGTTGCCCAAAAGACTTGCGGAGGTTATCATAGTAGTTACTTATTTTCGAACATGGC
>Ga0209163_1003562_pt1 | contig 11280 bp, 10 predicted proteins | sample MTBAKSrepl2MetaG_FD_187457 | JGI IMG/M metagenome (GOLD analysis project Ga0209163, IMG submission 187457) | Enrichment culture microbial communities om Arthur Kill intertidal strait, New Jersey, USA, that are MTBE-degrading - MTBE-AKS2 (Arthur... | ecosystem: Environmental > Aquatic > Marine >...
CTCCGGTTCCGCCTCGCTTCGCTCGGCTCCACCTACATCCCCACAGCGTGAAGGACCAGGACCATGCACAATGTCCCATACACCTTAAACTCTCATAAGCCCTGGACCAAAAAATGGGGGCTTGACAGTACATCTGAAGGAATTCTTGGCGAAATCGACTTCAATCTCGAATTGATGAAAGATGAGGAGAAGAGGAGATGCTTGATACTGAGCACAAGGAAAGACCGAGGTAGTTTATTTATTCAAAAGCTTGTAAATGAACTTTATGTTCGGCTTAAATCTCCTGAGCTACCAGTGCTCGACAAGATCAAACGCGAGCTATTTGAGAATCCAGAAGAGATAATAGATAAAAACCCCGATGAAGTTAGAATAATATGCGAACAGAAGGGACTCCCTAATACATATGATTTTGATGGCACTCCAAGTTCTTGGAAAGGCCAGATGCTAAGACAAAAAGACATGAGGCAAAAGCAAGGATTTAGAGAAATACATAGCAAGTTTACTGATGACATTTTAGAATTGGTCGAAAACGCCGATATGAAGGATAGAACTAGGCTTATGGAACTAGATGATGGAGATTTTTGGTCAGAAGGTAAACGAGTGATAAAAGAAAATCTCTGAATCTATATTTAATGTCACTATAACCAGGAGAGATAAAATGAAAACTACTGATCGACCAAAATTATTTTGTAGCTTCAGCCGAGAGTGTAGAGAAGTGGAGCAACTCCTTAGAGATGAGGAAATCCCGTATCTTGATTTAGGCCCAATTTCTGAGCTAAGAAAGCCATATATTCGATATGGCTTGTCGACCTTCTATGGGGTGGCTGGCGCAAGAAATTTTATAGAAATATGGAAACGCGGCTTGTCTCCGCTGGCATAAGCGGCAGTAAATATTATAGAAATTTTTTTAAGGAAGCAACTTTGGTTTTTGCGAAGAACAGTTCCTTTTCATTAAATCTCTGAGTAGTTCAAATGAGAGGAGAGCTTTCTGATATGATAAATAAATTTCGTCGGGAACTGTAATATACTTCTACCTACAATGAGGCAATCCTTCTTATTCTATTCCATTCTATTCCCCCCTTGCTTTTATTGTGAATGTTAGTAGGCTTAATATATTAGATTATCTTATCGGATAGAGATACTGCTTACTATGGTCTGAAAGGAGAAACCAAACATGGCCCAACAAGGGATGTACAAGAACCCCATCTTTCTCAATTCCGTCACGCACAAGTCCGTGCGCGTGGCGCCGGTCTCCAACTACCTGTTCGCCAAGAATCTCAATTCCGTGGTCATCGTCGGGCAGGAGTTCCTGGAATCGGCCAAGTTCTATCCCGTGGTCTTCACCCGTTCCAAGGACAATGAGATCGTACCCGTGGCCATTTTGGGCCTCAGGGACGCGGACAACCTATTCGTGAGCAAGGACGGAGCGTGGAAAGAAGGGGCTTACGTGCCCGCGTTTTTCCGGCGGTATCCTTTCATCCTGGCCAGCAACGTGGATCAGGACGGCTCCTTCGCCGTCTGTGTGGATTCCCAGTTCGAGGGATTCGGCAAGAAAGAAGGCATGGCCCTGTTCAACGACAAGGGCGAGGTCACCGAGGAATTCGGCCGGGTGATCGAGTTCCTGAAAGGCTATCAGGCTCAGCACGCGGCCACCAAGGATATGATCCGGCTTTTGGAGGAGTACGGGCTGTTCAAGGATGTGTCGGCCAACATCACCCTGCCGGCCGGGGAGAAGCTCGGGTTTGCCGGACTGATGATGATCGACGAGATGGCCATGCTCAACCTCGAGGACGAAAAGGTGCTCAATCTCTTCCGCCGGGGCTTTCTGTCCTGGATTTACGCGCACCTGTATTCTCTGTCCAATTTCCGGGTGCTGATGACGCTGGCCGCGGCCGGCCAAGGCAAGAAAGCGGAAGCCGCCCCGGCCGCAGAAGCCGACAAGCCCAAGCAGAAAGAGGAAAAACCGGCCAAGTGAGTTCGGACTGTCCCCGAGAAAATCGGGACATGCCGGAGAACCAAGGCTAGGGTTGAGGCCGGAAAAAATAGCTTCCGACGAACGGGCCGCTATCCTCAGGACGCTTCCTAGCGGGGCGGCTCGGGGTAGCGGCCCTTTTGCGGCACGGGCCGCGGACAAGCGGGGTTGGACGTGACATGCCCGGTAATCTCCTGGATGAAGTCCTGACCTGCATTCAGCAGGCCGTGATTCTGGCCGAGGTGGACGGCAGGATCCTTTATGCCAGTCCCGGGACCCGAGATGTCCTGGGCTACGCCCCGGACCGGCTGTCCGCCGCCAACCTGACCATGCTCTTCACCAGCGAGGACCTGTCCTTCTTGCTCCCCAACTTGCTTCACCTGGCTCGAACCGGCCGGTCATTCGACGGCGAGGTCATGCTGCAAGGCGGGGGAGAACGCCGCTTCTTCGCCCATTTGTCACTCAGGAGCTTTGTCGAGGAGGGTCGGGAACAGCCGCTGCTCATCTTGGCCGTCCAGGACATCGATCGGCTCAAACGGCTGGAAAAGGCCTTCAAGGAGCACCAGTACGAGGACCTGGTCAAGGTGGCCAACGGCATCGCTCACGAGATTCGGAACCCGCTCACGAGTATCGGTGGATTTGTCAACCGGATGTACCGCCTGAACCCGCGCACGAACGAGCAGGAGAGATATTATCAATTCATTGTCTCAAATCTGAAGCGGATCGAGAACTTGGTGCACCAGACCGACGAACTGGTCTCTCTGCCCATGCCTCGCCTCAGCCCGTTCTCGGTCAGGGAACTGTGCGAGGAGGTGCAACGGGCCAATCTGCCCCAGTGCGAGGAACGCGGGGTCGTTTTTCGGCTGGAGGCCGTCGATCTGACGCTCACCGCGGACTCGGATCAACTCCGCCGGGTCTTGTGCATCCTGGTGGCCAACGCCTTGGACGCCCTGCCCGACGGCGGCGAGATCACGGTTACGGCCCGGCAGACCGGCCAGGACTGCGAGTTCATGGTAGCCGACAACGGCGAGGGCATTGCTCCCGGCGATTTGTCCACGCTTTTCCATCCCTTTTTCAGCACCAAGGCGGACGGCATCGGCATCGACCTGGCCCTGACCAAACGCATTGTCGAGCGCCACGACGGCCGGATTCGGGTGGAGTCCGTATTGGGCCAAGGCACGACCTTCTACCTTCGTCTGCCCCTGGAACGGCGACGGCAGATTCGTCGCCTCAGTTTCGAGGCCTATCCCGAGGCCGCCGCCATGTTTTCGGCTTCACCAACCCCGAACGGAAGCCAGGCCGTCTGATCCTTCCGTTCAAAAACAGTCCCTTAAGATGGAAGGAAAAGGAATCGGATGTACGTTACATTTTACGGCGCGGTGCGCGAAGTCACGGGGTCCATGCACTTGTTGGGCACGACCGAGGATCGGGTGCTGCTGGATTGCGGCATGTTTCAGGGCCATCGCAAGGAGAGCGAGGCCAAGAACCGGATTCTGCCGTTGGACCCGTCCATCGTGGCCAATGTGGTTCTGTCCCACGCCCATATCGACCATTCGGGCCGCATTCCCTTCCTGGCCAAGGATCGCTTTCACGGCCGGGTGATCAGCACCCGGGCCACGGCCGACGCCGCGGCTTTGCTCCTTTTGGACAGCGCCCACATCCAGGAATCGGACGCGGCCTACTTGAACTACAAGCTTGTGCGGAACTACCTCTATGAAGTCCGCCAGTCCCGGCGGACGAAAAAGGTGAGCGAGGCCGAGAAAAAGCGGGTCAAGAAGCTGCTCAAGGACAAGAATAACCATCTGAAGGTGGACCAGATCAACGAGCTGGCCGCCGAGCACCACTTGGCCGTGGTCGAGCCTCTCTACACGATCGAGGACGTCAACCGGACCCTGGGCATCTTCGAGGGCTACCCCTACAATACCTCGATCGCGGTCGGCCGGGGGATGGAGTGCACCTTTTACGACGCCGGCCACATCCTGGGCTCGGCCGTATCCATTGTCCGGGCCAAGGAGAACGGCCGGACCTACACCATCGGCTACACCGGGGACCTGGGCCGCTTCGACAAGCCCATTCTCAAGGACCCGTCGCTCAACTTCGCCGAACAGGACCGGGACCTGGACCTGCTCATCATGGAGAGCACCTATGGCCAGCGGCGGCACGGCCCGGTGGCCAACCTCAAGGACGAACTCCGGGACGTGCTCCTGGACAACGAGAAAAACGGCGGCACTGTCGTCATTCCCTCCTTCGCCTACGGCCGCACCCAGGAGCTGATCTACCTCCTGAACGAACTCTACCGGGACGGCGAGGTGCCGCGCATCCCGGTCTATGTGGACAGCCCCTTGGCCACCAAGCTCACCCGGGTTTTTGGCGAGCATCCCGAGGTCTATGACCGGGACGCGGTCGAGAACTTCCTCGAAAAGGGCCGCAACCCCTTCTCCTTCCCCCAAATGACCTTTGTCGGCTCGGTCGAGGAATCCATGGCCGCCATGCGCGACACAGCCCCGCACATCGTGCTCGCCGCCTCGGGCATGTGCGAGGCCGGCCGCGTCCTGCACCATCTGCGCTACAAGATGCACAACCCGGCCAACACCATCCTCATCGTGGGCTACATGGCCGCCCATACCCTGGGACGCCGCATCTTGGAGCAAGGCTCGGCCTACGAGCAGTCCGGCCGGAAGGGGGACCCGCCCATCATGCGGCTGTTGGGCAAGACCTATCCGCTCAAGGCGCACGTCAAGGAACTCGAAGGATTCAGCGCCCACGCCGACGTCGAGGAACTGTCGCGGTTCCTGCGGGAGTCCAACCTGCGGATCAAAAAAATCGTCCTGGTGCATGGCGAGGAGGAGCAGTCTCTGGGCTTGGAACGGCGGTTGAAGCAGGATGGATTTGACGCCTACGTCCCCTGTCCGGGCGAGACCCTGGTCCTCAAGCCTTCGTGATCGGTCGGCGATAGGGTCAGGTGCGGCCGGTCAAAGGGAGGAAAGGTTCAAAATGGTTAAAAGCGGGGAGCGTGTCGCGCGGATTCGCCGAACCAAAATTGTCTGCACCCTGGGTCCGGCTACCGCTTCGGCTAAGCGCATCCGGGAGCTGATCGAGGTGGGCATGGACGTGGCCCGCCTTAATTTTTCCCACGGTGAACACGAAAGCCACGGCCGGTTGATCCGGCGGGTTCGGCGGGCGGCCAAACAAGCCGGCCGGGAGGTGGGCGTGCTCATGGACCTGGCCGGTCCCAAGATTCGGCTGGGGGACCTGCCCGATCCGGGCCTGCGGCTGGAGGCCGGGGGAGAGGTGGTGCTGGTTTCGGGTATGACGGCCGAGGCCGGCGAGCTGCCGGTCACCTACCCCTACCTCTACGAGGACGTGGCCAAGGGCGACCGCATCCTGCTGGCCGACGGCCAGGTGGAACTCCACGTGACCAAGCGGAGCCGGGGCAAGGTGCATTGCCAGGTCCTGGTGGGCGGAATGGTCACCTCCCGCAAGGGCGTGAACCTGCCGGCCAGCACCCTGCGCATCCCGACTTTCACCGACAAGGACCGTGACGACCTGGCCTTCGGACTGGGGCAGGGCGTGGATATGGTGGCCATGTCCTTTGTGCGTCACGAAAAGGACTTGGCGCCGCTTAAGGAGATGCTGGGCGGGCAAAAAAAGCAGCCGCCGCTGCTCATCGCCAAGATCGAGAAGCCGCAGGCCCTGGAGCGTCTGGATTCGATTTTGGCCGTGGTGGACGGGGTCATGGTCGCTCGCGGAGACCTGGGCGTGGAGATGCCCTTCGAGGAGGTGCCGCTCATCCAGAAGCGGATCATCCGCCAGGCGCGGCAGGCGGGCAAGGTGGTCATCACCGCCACTCAGATGCTGCGCAGCATGATGACCAGCCCCTTTCCCAGCCGGGCCGAGGTGACCGACGTGGCCAACGCCGTGCTGGACGGCACCGACGCGGTCATGCTCTCGGACGAGACCGCCATGGGGAACTATCCCATCGAGGCGGCCGGCGTGCTCAGCCGGGTCTGCCAGGCCACCGAGCCCCATCTTGATTCCGAGGATTTTCTTTGGGAAGAGCCCTCCCCGCTGCTGAACACGACCGCCGCGGCCGTGTCCCACGCCGTGACCCTCTTGGCCCGGGACCTCTCCCCCCGCCTCATCGTGGCGGCCACCATCAGCGGCAGCACCCCCCGCCTCATCTCCCGCTACCGGCCTCCTCTGCCCGTGATCGGGCTTTGCCCGCTGCCGGGCGTCTGCCGGCAGCTTTGTCTTTCCGCCGGGGTGTTGCCCGCGCACGTCCCCACGGCCTACACGGACATCGACGACCTGATCGAGCAGGCCACCCGCTGGGTCGTGGCCCACAAGATGGCCGAACCCGGCGACCGGATTCTTTTCACCGCCGGCCTACCGCTGTACATGGCCGGCACCACGAACCTGATCCAGGTGATCGACGTGCCGCCGCCGGATCAGTCGCGGCCCACGGCTTCTCCGCAGGCCCGGCATCGCTTGGCCCCACGGAAGAGAAGGCCGCCGCAGGCCGGGCAGCGATAGCGCGCCTCCTCGGCCGCGACCCAGGCCTCGGTGCCCAGCTCCCGCCAGGTGGGAATGGCCCGAAGGATGACCTTTTTACCCACGGGCAGGGGAAAGGCCTCGATCATTTCGCAGGGAAACCCGTCGCACTCGTGGCAGCCCTCATAGCCCTTGGCTTCGGTGCAGGACCGGATCGAACAGACCCGGCAGTACACGAACCGCTCCTCGGACAGGCAGCCCCGGCAGTGAATCTCCTCGGGCGGCAGGTTGTAAACCGTGCTCAGCCGCTCCTTGAGCTTCGGGTTGTTGTTCCGGGTGGCGATCAGCACGCCACACACGCCGCAGTATAGGCCGCAAGGCGCCAGCAGTTCCTTTTCCACTTCCTTGTCGGGCATGGTCTCATCCTCTTTTCTTATGGGTGTGGTCCGATGATACGAAATGCCACTATCAAAGGCAACCGCTCCGGAACCGTGCGCCGGCCGCATTGGCAGGCCGGGCGGCCTCGTTTATCTTCAAACTAGGGCCGGTCATGTCCGGGCGAGACTGCATCAGGCCGGCTCCGAGTCACCTGAGAGGACGCCGCGCCGGATGAAGCGGACCGGGACCATTGTGCTGGCCGAGGACCACGCCATGCTGCGGCAAGGGTTGCGCGTCCTGCTGTCCAACCACAGCGGATTTCAGGTGGTGGGCGAGGCCGGGGACGGGATCGAGGCAATCCGCCGGGTGGAGGCGCTCGATCCGGACCTGGTCCTCATGGACCTGTCCCTGCCAGTCCTGGACGGGCTGGCGGCCACCCGAGAGATCAAGCGCCGGTTCCCTCGCACCCGGGTACTGGTCCTGACCGTGCACTGCGACGAGGAGCATGTCCTGGCCGCGTTTCAAGCCGGGGCCGACGGCTACCTGCTCAAGGACGTATCTTTTCAGGAACTCGCCTTCGCGGTTCAAAGCGTCCTGGCCGGCTATTTCTTTGTCAGTCCGGCCATTTCGGCCCAGGTGGTCCGGGGTTATCTGGCCGGCAAGGCCGCGCCTCGGGTCGCCCTCACCCGCCGGGAACAACAGGTGCTCGGCCTGATCGCCGCGGGCTATGACACCCCGGAGATGGCCGCGCGCTTGGGCGTTTCCCCCAAGACCGTGGCCCGATACCGCTTGCGTCTCCGAGAAAAACTGAACCTTCCCGACGATGCGGCCTTGGCCTCCTGGGCAATGGCTCGACGGGGACCCATGGCCGGTTGACGGCCTTTTGGCGGCTTTTTGATGGCCGCCGTCAGGGTCCTTGTTTCAGATGGTGATGATTTGCGGCAGGATGATCGGTCGCCGGTCCAGGACCTGGTTGTAGAAGCGCTTCAGTTCCCGCTGGATGTCGGCCTTGATTCCGCCCAGGTCGAACTTGACCTCGCCCAGGCGGTCCAGGCCGTCGAAGTGCCGGTCGAAGATTTCGAGGATCAGGCACTTGGCGTCTTCCAGCAGGTGGGACGAGGCCTCCTCGAAGATGAATCCCTTGGAGATCAGGTCCGGGCCGCTCAGAATTTCGCCGGTCTGTTCGTCGATGACCAATAGCACGATGACCATGCCGTGCTCGGCCAGATGCCGGCGGTCCTTGAGCACGGTCTGACCCACGTCGCCCACGCCCTTGCCGTCCACCAGGACCCGGCCCACATGCACCCGGCCCGCCTTGTGGCAGACGCCGTCCTCGAAGCGAAGCAAATCCCCGTCCTCGGCCAGGATAAGCCGTTCCGGGGCGAGGCCCACCTCCCGGGCCAGCTCGACGTGCTTGACCAGGTGCCGGTATTCGCCGTGGATGGGGATGAAGTATTGGGGCCGGGTCAGGTGCATCATCAGCTTCAGCTCTTCCTGGTAGGCGTGGCCCGAGACGTGGATTTCGGACACGGTCTCGTAGATCACCTCGGCCCCCCGGCGGTAGAGGTTGTTGATGATGTCGGTGATGGCCCGTTCGTTGCCCGGAATGAACCGCGAGGAGAGCACCACCGTGTCGCCGGGCCGGATTTCGACCTGCTTGTGGTCGCCCGCGGCCATGCGCGTCAGGGCGCTCATGGGCTCGCCCTGGCTGCCCGTGGTGATGACCGCCACCTCGTCGTCCGGCAGGGCGTTGATCTCGTGCAGGCCGACCTCCAGGTCCTTGTCCAAATCGAGGTAGCCCAGGTCCCGGGCGATGCGCACGTTGGTGACCATGCTCCGGCCGCTCATGGCCACCTTGCGGTCATAGGCCTTGGCCGTGTGGATCACCTGCTGGATGCGGGTGATGCTGGAGGCGAACATGGCCACGATGATGCGACCGGTGCAGGCGGCGAACAGGTCGTGGAAGGTCTGGCCGATCTTTTTTTCGGACAAGGTGTAGCCGGGACGTTCCACGTTGGTCGAATCCGAAAGCAGGGCCAGCACGCCGCGCTGGCCGTAGGCCGCGAACCGCCCCAGCTCGATCTCCTGGCCCGGCAGGGGGCTCTGTTCGATCTTAAAGTCGCCCGAGTGGATCAGGAGGCCGGCCGGGGTGTCGATGGCCAAGGCCACGCCGTCGATGATGCTGTGGCTGACGCGGATGAAATCAAAGGTGAAGGGGCCGATGGGCAGGGGCTGGCCCGGCGTGATGAGGCGCAGGTCCGAGTCGTCGAGGCGGCGTTCCCGCAGCCGGTCCCGGACCAGTTCCAGGGTGAAGCGGGCCCCATAGACCGGCACGGGCCGGCGAAGCTGATGCAGGAGAAAGGGCAGGGCGCCGATATGGTCCTCGTGGCCGTGGGTCAGGAGGATGGCCCGCAGCCGGTCCGCGTTCTCCAGGAGGTGGCTGAAGTCGGGGATGACCACGTCCACGCCGTACATGGTCTCGTCCGGGAACATGAGGCCCGCGTCGATGAGGACCATGTCCTGGCCGCAGGTCAGCAGCATGGCGTTCAGCCCGATCTCGCCTAGGCCTCCAAGCGCCACAAGATCAACGGGAAGGGTCATGAGGAGGAAGGAGGAGCGGCCGGGGCTTCGGATTTACCGCCGTGATAGGCGTAATTCGGATCATGGCCGGCCACGACGATGTCCCGCACCTGCTCCATGAGGTCGTTTTGCGCGCTCCGGCTGACGCCGGCCGTGACCACGGGCGAACCGAAGACGATCTTGACCGGACCGGGTCGCAGGCGAAGCGTCTTGGTGGGCAGGACCTCGTGGGTGCCGCTGATGGTCACCGGCAGGATGGGCAGCCCGGATTTAACGGCCAGGGTGAACCCGCCCCGCTTGAAGTCCTGGATGCGACCGTCCCGGCTGCGCGTGCCCTCGGGAAAGATGATCACGCTGGCCCCTTGCCGGAGCTTTTCCGCGGCCCGCTCCAGACTGCGCACGCCCTCCCTGGGGTTCGAGCGGTTGATGGGGATGTAGCCGGCCATGGCCATGGCCCAGCCGAAAATGGGCAGCTTGAACAGCTCTTCCTTGGCCAGCCAACGGAACTGGATGGGCAGGTAGGCCAGGAGCACCAGGATGTCGAAGACGCTGTTGTGGTTGGCGGCGAAGACGTAGTTCTGGCCCGGCTCCAGGTTTTCCCGGCCCTCCACCGTGATCCGGATAAAGCTGATCCAGAGGATGATGCGGGAGTAATAGCGGCAGACGACGTGCGTCCAGTTGCCGCTCCGGTCCAGGATAAAGGCCACGCCGGTCGCCACAAAGGCGACGGGCGTGATGAAGATCAGCAGCACGATCACGAAAGCCGCGGCCAGATTCAAGCGCACGATCCAGTCGAACAGAATCTTTTTCATGGTCTTAATGGTAAAGGCAAATTCCAGGGGTGTCAAATAGAAATGAGGAGTGGTGAATGATCACTACTGTCCGGTTAAGAGTTGAATAGTTTCAACTGATTGAGAAAGTCGTCTTTCTGGTTTTTGTAGTCGATGCCCGAAAAGGCCCGTAAAATGGGCATTTTCTCAAAAAGAACGACGTTTTAAATCTGTAGCATTCTGTAGATGTTTGGGTCGAGCAGTGACGATCCCGAAGGGATCGAAGTTGAGTAGCCGTGGGTGAAGCCCACGGATCGTGGAGGCTCCCAATAATTTCCAACCCCGAGAGGGGTTGAACAAAAAGCTACTGGCGGTGCGTATATGGTGTCATGTCGGCCGCCGAGAGAAGCGTTGTAAGGCGTTCGACCCTTTCGGGGTCGGGGATTCTTCTTCGCCTTTTGGTCCGTGGGTTTCACCCACGGCTACTCAAATTCGACCCCTTCGGGGACCGATGATGAGCCAAGCCAATTCGGAAGGGTCAAACGGTTCTTGGGCTATTCTCCATGAATTTCTCAGTCGAGATAGAGGGAAAGCAAGCAACACGGTGATGAAGTTCAAATCGAAAACAGTCACCAGGCGACTTTCAACGCCGGGATTATTGGATTTTTACCACGTTCCAAACACTTTAACCGGACAGTACAAATGAATGATGAGTGATGAATGGGGGGATGAGCGACCTTGTCGGATGAAGACGTGATTCGTAGGGGCGGCCCCCTGTGGCCGCCCGCAGATATGAAGTAGAATCGGGTTTCGATCCGGGCATAAAAGAGCCCGGCCGGCGGGCGGCCCAGGCGCCCATTCCATGGTTAGGCCGGGCAGGGGCGATCACGCCACGGCGTGACGTCACCCGCGCCTTGTTCCGGCTTCCGCCGCCTCCATCACTCCTCATTTGGTAGTGGGTTAGTTTGGGAATTTTTATATCCCCTGGGGTTGTGTGGCCGCCGTGAAGCAAAAACGAGTGCGCGGGCAGATTCTCTGGAATTTTGGCCCCTCGTTTGCGCCGGAGTAGCCTGTTTCGCTCCCCTGGAC
>Ga0209163_1003563_pt1 | contig 11273 bp, 10 predicted proteins | sample MTBAKSrepl2MetaG_FD_187457 | JGI IMG/M metagenome (GOLD analysis project Ga0209163, IMG submission 187457) | Enrichment culture microbial communities om Arthur Kill intertidal strait, New Jersey, USA, that are MTBE-degrading - MTBE-AKS2 (Arthur... | ecosystem: Environmental > Aquatic > Marine >...
CTCCTGGCGATAGCAAGTGCCAAACTCCTTCGCCTGACGATCCTTAAAGGCGAATCCGTGCCTTTCGTGATGGAACTGCCTCCATATCGGATGCCGACGCTTAAGGGCGTCTTGATTCACATGTGGGAACGCGGCTGGCTCTATCTGAAGAAAGCCGGAACCATCATCCTCGGGATTTCCGTGCTGTTATGGGCGATGACGACCTTCCCCGGCTTGTCCGATGACACGGCTGCTCGTTTTGAAAAGGAAAGGCAGGCCATTCAAGCCGGTGATATGGGGGAAGAAGAAAAAGGAGAACGACTTGCCGCCGTTGATCATGAAGAAGCGGAGGTTGCACTCCTGAACAGCGTTGCCGGCCGTATCGGCCATGCCATGGAGCCGCTCCTCAAGCCCATGGGCTTTGATTGGAGAATAGGCACCGCCCTCATCGGTGCGTTTGCCGCCAAGGAGGTCTTTGTCGCTCAAATGGGTATCGTCTATGCCGTGGGAGAGGCGGATGAAGAATCTGAAACACTGAGGGAAAAATTGAAGAATAACTATACTCCCTTGATCGGCTTCTGCATCATGCTCTTCTGCCTCATCAGCGCGCCGTGCATGGCCACCATCGCCGTAACCAAGCGCGAGAGCAACTCGTGGCGGTGGGCCCTGTTCCAGCTTGGGGGGCTCACGCTGCTGGCCTATGTGTTGACAGTCTTCGTCTTCCAGGCGGGCAGCCTGCTTGGCCTCGGGCTGGGCTAGGAGGCTTGGATGAACGAGACCCTCATTGTTATTGGAATCGTGGTCATAGTGGCTTTCCTGGCCGGAAAATCGTTCTACCGAACCATGACCGGTCAAAATGACCGGTGTGGATGCCAGGGTGACTGCCCTTATTCAAAGACCTGCAAGGAATTTTCAAGTTCTGATCACTTTCGGAACAACGACCAATGAAAGAACGGGAAAAGTGTTATTGCAGCCGAGATTGAAATAATTCTTTTTTCCTCTCCTGGGGAGAGGGCTGAGAAGCGGAGAGGTTAAAAGGGCGAAAGGATTTTTTTCGGCGATCTGAATACGGACCTTGAGGTCCCAGGCTTTTGATCGGAACAATCCCGTCGAATTCGACGCTATCCGTTTCTCTGCCGATAAAGATTCGGGTCGACCACCTTGACCATCTCGGCGACCTTCAGCCGTCCGCCCAGGAATTGATTGATCCTTTCGGCCTCTTTTTCGGGACGGTCCAGGACGTCCCGGTAGTTTATCCTGATAAATTTGATATTGGCTTGCCCGGCCGTCCAGTCTTCGGCCTCTTCGATCTGCCGGGCGAACACGGGGGCCAAGCGGTCGTTTTCGGCCGGGTCGGCTTCCCGGCCGGCACGGGTCAGCATTTCGGCTTGAGAGGCCAGGATTTCGGCCATGGCCCGCCGCATGAAAATGATCCGGTACTCGTACTCCGGGGGCAGATGACTCAGTAGGGGAGAGACTATTTTCACGGCCCGACCCTCGGCTTGGGTCAGCCAGGAGGAGCCTGCGGGCAAATTTTTGACTTTCTCGAACTCGAAATAGCCTCTGGGGTTGTCCGGGTCGGGTTTCCTCACCCCGTCGGTCAGCGGTTCCAGGCCGCCGGCCTGGAGCATCTGCATCATCAAGGACGTGCCCGACCGGGGCAGACCGGAAACGATGACGATCACGGCGACGGAAAACTCACAGGGTCGAAGGGTTTTCTCCGGGGTTCCCCCGAGAGGGGATCTCGGGGGCCTGGCGGCGGCCGGTGCGCAGGCGCTGGGCCCGCCACACGGCTTCGAGCACCTGCCGCCTTTCATGAAGGGTCAGATGGAAATAAAAAGGACTGAGCATCAACGTTCTGATGATCTGCTGTTTGGTTATCATTATCCAGGCACCGCGACCTTCAGCCGTAAGCCTCGATTTTTCTTATTTAAGGGTTCCTTTGGCGCCGTGAAGAACCGTCGGCTCGATACCCGGTTTTCTTAATCTCGAGATATACGGCCGATCAGACCGGGCACGCACACCCAAGAACCCCTGTTGGCCCATAATTTAACCGGTAACTCCCTGAAGGTCAATACGCTAAAAGTCGTATTTTTTTCGTATTTTTAGGCTGGGGCCGCTAGGAAAATGTTCCTAGCCCGATAAGACCGCTTGAGGCTTCCGGTTAGCTTTTTTAAATATCCGACTGCTCCTTAACTGGTGAAAAGGCGGACCTTTTCGGTCCAGGATGACAACTCATTCAATATGTTTTCGCCTCCGGGTGCAGGGTGAAATCGTATTTTTCATCTAATTCCGGATAATTATCCTGGGATTTCTTGTGACAGCGGCAAGGGGACGGAATGGCGGGACCGGCTGAAGTTTAAGAACCGCGGGGCGGTAAACCAGGATAAAAATATGGTCATCGTCCATGGATTCCCACGAGGTCGGCCTTGTCTAGGCGTAAAAATAACCGATAAAGGGACCGCGGCGGAGGCCGCGGTCCCTTGGAGCGTGAGCGGGCCCTTGGGAGGGGCCCTGGAGGGAGGAGGTTTTTTTACAAGGCCTCGGGGCCTCGCTCTCCGGTGCGGATGCGCACGGCTTCCTCCACCGGCAGGACGAAGATCTTGCCGTCGCCGATCTTGCCGGTCTTGGCGGCCTGGCCGATGGTCGAGACCACCTGGCCGACTTTTTCGTCGTCGACGACGAGTTCGAGCTTGACCTTGGGCAGGAAGTCGACCACGTATTCCGCCCCGCGGTAGATTTCTTTGTGCCCCTTCTGACGGCCGAACCCTTTTACTTCGGTTACGGTCAGGCCGGTGATGGAGAGGCGGGCGAGGGCGTCTTTGACATCTTCCAGCCTGAAGGGTTTGACGATGGCTTCTATTTTTTTCATGAGCAGGCTCCTTTCAGCGGCCGGCCTTTATTTCTGGGCGTAGGCCGAGACCTGGAAGTCGGGGTAGGCCGATCCGCCATGTTCGGAGAAGTCCAGGCCGTCTGATTCCTCTTCCGGGGAGACGCGCAGGCCCACGGTCTTATCGATGATCTTGAACATGATGAAACCCAGGCCGAAGGCCCAGATAAAGCAAGTGACGATGCCCAGGATCTGGACGCCGACGACCGAAAGGCTGAAGCCCTCGACGTTGAAGAGGCCGGCGGCCAAGGTGCCCCAGGCGCCGCAGACGCCGTGGACCGAGACGGCGCCGACCGGGTCGTCGATGCGGAGGCGTTCGAAAAAGAGGACCGAAAGGACCACCAGGACGCCGGCGACGGCCCCGATGATGACGGCGCTGGCGGGGGTGACGTTGTAGCAGGGGGCGGTGATGGCCACCAGGCCGGCCAAGGCCCCGTTGAGACTCATGGATATCTCGGGCTTGCCGAATTTCAGCCAGGAAACGATCATGGCCAGGACCGAGCCGGTGGCCGCGGCCAGGTTGGTGTTGACGAATATCCAGGAAATTTCCTTGTTGGCCGCGGTGGTGGAACCGGGGTTGAACCCGAACCAGCCCAGCCAGAGGATGAAGACGCCCAGGGCGGCCAGGGGCGGGTTATGGCCCGGGATGGCCCGCGCTTGGCCGTCGGCGGAGTATTTGCCCAGGCGCGGGCCCAGGACGACGGCCCCGGCCAGACCTATCCAGCCGCCGACCGAATGGACGACCGTGGAACCGGCAAAATCGATGAAGCCGAGGCCTTCCAGCCACCCGCCGCCGTTATAAAGACCGCCCCAGGCCCAGGACCCGAAGATGGGATAGATGACGGTGCTGACAATAAGGCTGTAAAGGAGGTAGCTGGAAAACTTGGTCCGCTCGGCCATGGCCCCGGAAACGATGGTGGCCGCGGTGGCGCAGAAAACCACCTGAAACATCCAGAAGGCCAAGACCCAGGGGTCCCCGCCGGGGACGTAGTCCGAGAGAAAGAACCCTGATGTCCCGAACCAGCCGGTCGAGGTGGCCCCGAACATCAGGCCGAAGCCCACGGCCCAGAAACCAAGGCTTCCGACGGAAAAGTCCATCAGGTTCTTCATCAGGATGTTTATGGCGTTCTTGGCCCTTGTAAAACCGGTTTCGACCATGGCGAATCCGGCTTGCATGAAAAAGACCAGAGCCGCGGCCACCAGGGTCCAGACGTAGTCGGCATGGGACTGGACCAGTTCGATGGCGGCCAGGTTGGAAGCGGTGGTCGGGGCTTCGGTTTCGGCCCCGGCCGCCGTAACGGTCAGGGCGATGAGGATCAGGGGTAAGACAATTTTTTTGGACATGGCTAAAAAATCCTCCAGCAGTTATTGGCCATTAAAGAAGGCAAAAAAATGCCGCAAATAAATAAATACATAATATCAATAATTTATATATTAGGACAATAGATTTTAATAACATAAAATACATTTTTGTAGTTTTTTACTATTTTTTTGCGGCTGGGTTCGACAATTTTGTATTTTCATCTCCGCTTGACCCGAAGACCCGGCGTGGTCCAACCCGGCCTCGGCCCTAAAATCGCAGCCCCCAAAGGGGGTAAGACCCGCCCCCTTTTCCCGGGCGCCGGGCTCGGAAGCGGTTGAGACGGCTTCACCCCGCAAGGAGGGGCCGGCAAAGGCCGGCAGCCTGCGGTGATTTTCACCCAAGGAGTTAACAGGCCTCCAGGCTCAGCCGCCTGTCTTGCACTCGATGTCTTTCCCGGTTAAGATAAAAAAAATGATTAGAGGGGACTGAGAATGGATATTCTGGTGTTGTATTATTCCAAAAGCGGCCATACGCGAAAGCTGGCCGGTCACGTGGCCGAAGGGGTCAATACGGTGGACGGGGCCGCGGCCGTGGTCAGGTCGACGGCCGAAGTGACCAAGGAAGATTTCCTCGACAGCGCCGGGGTCATCGCCGGCTCGCCGGTCTACTTCGGGGTCATGGCCGCTGATCTCAAGCGGGTCTTCGACGAGTTCGTCGGATTGCGGAAAAAAATGGAAAACAAGGTCGGGGCGGCCTTTTCCACGGGCGGCGCTCAAGGCGGCGGCCAGGAGACGACCATGTTTTCGATTATTCAGTGTCTGCTGATCTACGGGATGATCGTCGTGGGCGATCCCATGGCCGCCACCGGGCATTACGGGGCCACTTCTCTGGGCGCCCCCAATGAGGACGCGGCCGACACGGCCCGGAAGCTGGGACGCCGGGTGGCCGAGCTCGCTAAAAGACTGAATCCCTGAGGGAGAGCCCGGCCAAGGCCGGTTTTATCGGGATGAATCCTTGGAGCCCCTCAACCTTATCGGCGAATGGTTGGGTTATAATTGGCTTTTATGAAAAAAAGAACCGTTGATGGCTGAGGCGATAACTCTATGAGACATGAGGGCGTATCCACGGTTTCCCACAGCAGAGCTGTGGGGCACCCGGCGATTTACAGCCTTGCTCTCCCAGAACCCTATCAATATTAAGCCTTTTAAGACAGGTATTAATTTTGATTGTCAGCCGCGACTGTGGTAAAGTCATTCTTGAAGCCGGACCGACCGCTGAGCTTTCTATCACTCCCTAAACCTGAAAGAGTGGGTTCTTCAGGGTATATCTTCCTGGCATTGCGGCCAGATAGGCTGGCTCATCGTGCCGGGCTGGTCGTGTGCTTTCGGCCCTGCTGGAAGTGGAGGATGAGGTTTGTGCTTGTTTCTGGCATAATATCAATAAAGCCAATGAAAAAGAAAGGTTATGCTGACTTATAGACAAAGCTGAGGACTGACAGGCTCAGTTCGAGCTTGACGCAAAATAAGTGATAGGCTATACTGTATCTAAAATATTGAATTATATAAGAGAGCTATGACCCTTGTTCGGTGTCTCAGCATTCAATTCTTGACTGGGACGCTATCTGCTATTATCCTTTTAGCGGTGGGCGAGGAGAACCATCCAAGAATTCCGTAGGCCTAAGAGAATAGCAAAGGATACTCAAAACACGTGGTATGTCTTATGAGCAAGTGTCAATTAGCAGCTTACCACTGAAGATGAAAGAATAAAATGGCGATTGAACCTTTTGACTGGAATGTCGTAGTTGTGGGGTATTGGAACCTTGCTATTCTCACACCGAAGGGAATAGTAAGGCGTCTTTTAGAGCTTAAGGAGGAAACGCCAATTACGGTAGAAGTCCCTATGGACGGTCTTGCGCCACATCGCGTTCGTCACGAAGGAATCATCATTATAGCAGAGCATGGCCGTCTCACAGTCGCGACTGAAACGCCAACTATAGAGAACTTGGAACAGGCTAGGCAGATCGCAATTAAGGCAATTGAAAACCTTCCAGAAACACCTCTTAGTGCAGTTGGTTTTAACATCAGGTTTAAATTGGACGATCCGCCAGACGAGCTTCTGAAAGCCACTGCTACGGTTTTGGCTAACCTACTGTCGGATGAAAGTTTAACAATCAAGACAAGAAAAATTCGTTATAGTTTTGAGCATGGCGCAGGATTAGTGAATTTGGATATAAAGCAAAGCGATAATACCGAGACAACTATTGAGTTCAACTTTCACCAACAGTCTTCTATTCCTATTGAATTGGTGGAGTGGCTCAAGATATCATGTGAAGATGTCAAAGACCTATGCTCAACTATTCTCAAAACTGTTACAGGTTTAGAATTCGAGGAGGCATGGCAATGAGTGAAACAGCATCAAATGGATATTCTGATATTAAATACATGAAGGCCGAGGTTTTAGAGCCTTCCAAGACACTCACGTCAAGTGTAGCTGCAAGCCCGAGTCAGCGGGTTGTGACAGCGTCGCATAATCAGAAATTTGTCGTGCTCAGGTTTACACCTAGAGTTGTTCGGCAACAAAGAGTGGACACAAAGACAAGCTAATAAATATGCTGACTTGCTATGCCGACGCATTGGACCTATGCAGACTTCGGCCTGAATGATGATTTGATTCAAGGGGACATCCTGGTCCCAAGTAAGGGAATACGCGCTGTTTTCAAGGAAGTACATCCCCATTTTCTCGATCCTAAATATACTAACTTCCTTGTCACAACACAGTCATGTGATATGGTCAGACGTCAAGGACCTTGTTCTACAAGATACCTGAACATAGCGGTGGTTCGCCAATTGGAGGACGTATTACACGATTTCCTTTCGCACGTCTGTAATCCAGTAGCAAGTCAGGTATACTATCATGAAAGCAAGGGAGAAGCCCGTCTTCTTCTTCAGCGCCTTTTCAATCAAAACGAGCAAGCCCTTGGCCTTTTCTACTTGCACGAAGATGCCGACGCTGGCGTAGCTGTTCCATCAGTTGCACTCCTGCGAGTCGGAATAACACTACGTGTGGATCACTATGATCTACTCGTTCAATCTCGGTGCGGTAGGCTTAGGCCAGAGTTCACGGCGAAACTTGGATGGCTAGTGGGGAACCTTTACGCTAGAGTCGGTACACCAGACTGGTCAGAACCTCCGGAAAGGAAAGGGCAACTTGATAAGCTCATTCATGAGACTCTTGATGCAGAAGACTCAGAGGTCGCACCTCTCTGGGTGAGAAAGTCTTTGGTTGATGAGGCAAGAAATAATGGCGTAAATTTTGAAAATTTCTCTCCTTCGGAATTGGAGCAAGAACTAAAAAAACACAAACCACCAGCCGTGAAGGAACGTGTTATTAATCGCGCTACAGAGATCGTAAAAGAGGTTGTTCCTGATGTTACAGAGGACCAGCTCAAGAAAATGATAAATCGCCTAAACAACGACCAATTATTCGCCAAGACTTTGAAAGCGGAAAAACTTGAGTGACTACACGCCTTTATTACCGGCCATTCAATCTCTATAAATAAATGGCCTCGCCTTTAAGGTCTCGCCTGGTAGCCTAACCAACTATCCCAGAGCAGAGCTGTGGGGCACCCGCGCCGCGGTTTAAGGAAAACGGCCCACCGAGGCCAAAGCGGCCCGGTCTTCGGCTTGTTTGAGGGCGAAGCCGGCCCGTTCATCCACGGTCATCAGGACGATCAAGCCGATCAGGAAGAACGCCCCGACCGCGAGCATGGCCGTGCGCTGGCTGCCGGTAAGGGCCGAGACCGAACCGAAGACGAAGGGTCCGACCGCGGCCGACAGTTTGCCGAACACCCCGTAGAATCCGAAGAATTCAGCTACTTTGGCCCTGGGGGTCATCATGGCCATCATGGAGCGGGACACGCACTGGGACGCGCCCATAGCCACCCCGGCCGCCGCCCCGATGAACCAGAAGACAAATTTGGAATCGGACAGAAAGGCCGCCGAGGTCACCCCGAACCAGATAAGCAGGGTTAAGGCCACCGTCCGCCGGGGCCGAAAGCGGTCGGCCATATAACCGAAGACCAAGGCTCCGACAATGCCGGCGCTCTGAACCACTACGTAAAAAAAGATGAGCTCCCGCAGGGTGAACCCCAGGGAGTCGCTGGCGTAGATGGTGGCGAAATAGATGACCGTGGTCACGCCCTCGATGTAAATGAAGTAGGCGATCAGGAACTTGAACAGTTCCCGGTAACGCCGGACCGAGGTCAAGGTCCGGCCGAGCCGGTTGAAAGCGGCCCGGACGATAGCCCAGTCCAGCCTTAAGCGTTCGGGCCCGAGCCCCCGGTCCTTCAGCCAGACAAAAACCGGGACGGAAAAAACCAGATAGAACAAGGACTGAAGGATGAAGGTCAGACGGACGTTGACCAGGTTTTCTTCTGCAAAGCCGCCGGAAAGAAAAGGACCGGACAGAAGGACCACAATGATGGCCCCTACGTAGCCCACGCCCCAGCCCAGCCCGGAAATGAGGTTAACTTTATCTTCCGGGGCCAGTTCCGGCAGAAAGGAGTTGTAAAAAACCAGGGCGCCTTGAAAGCCGATGTTGGCGGCGATGAAGAGCAGCATGCCGGGAAGGACCATGCCGGCCCGGACGAAGAAAAGCAGGGCCGAAAAGATCACACAGACCAATGTGAAAAGAATCAGGAAAAATTTTTTGCCCCGGGCGTGGTCGGCCATGGCCCCCAGGACCGGGGCGGCCGCGGCCACCAGGACCAGGGAAAAAGTGGCGTTGAGACCCCAAAGGAAATCGCCCCAAGGCTGTCCGCGGCAGACGATGGTTTTGAAATAAACGCCGTAGACAAAGGTGACGATCATGACCGTGTAAGCGGTATTGGCGAAATCATAGAGCATCCAGGCCAGGACTTCGCGCCTGGGCGGACCGTTGACGGCGGGCCGCCGCCCGGCCGAACCGCCGGACCGGTTGGAATCTATGGTCATGAATTTCTACTCGTATTCCTTGGGGCCGAGTCCGGCCGGGCCGGGATCATGACCGACCAGGCGTCGAAAACGTAGCTGTAACGGAGAATGAATTCGAGCCCCTCGGTGGTGCGGACTTTGAAGTAGTCCAGCTTCTGGTCCCGAGGCGACAATCCGCCTTCGTACCACCGGTCGATTATTTCCGCGACTTCATAGCGTCGGTCTTCGAGGATAAAAGCCAAGGGCCGTTCATCGGCCCGGTACCCGGCATAAGCTTCCACCTGGACCTGAACGAACTTCATGCCGGAGTCGGGCTGGAATCTTCCCGGGCCTGCACCTGGGCCGCCAGTTGCTCAAGCCGGGCCTTAAAGCCCTCCGGATCGGGCAGGCCGTAAATGAGGATATTTTCCTGGTGTGGCACCTTGGACCTGACCAGAACGTGGCCGGCTTTAAGCAGGCGGAGAGTAAAACCCTGATGGGTCTGGATGTCGGCCAGGTCGGACAGCAATATGTCGGTCGAGTCCCGGGCCAGAAGGCCGCCTCGCACCCTGAGCCGTTTATTGGTCAAGGTGTAAACATTGGACCAGCGCCGGAGGATGAGGAGGAAGAAAATAGCGGCGAAAACCAGACCGGTCACCGGGCGCAGAGGCGGGTCTTCCCTGAGCCAGGGACCGATCAGGCAAAGGGCCATGCCGAAGAAAAAGACAGCGAAACTCCGCCAGGCCGGCCTGGTGCGGAGTAGGGTTTGTTCATCTGGAGATAATTGCTCAGTCATGTTGGCTTTCACTTATTGTTCCAAAGGTTAAAATATTATTCTCAAGCATGTATTTCAATAATATCCTTGTCCCGCAGGACGTAATCCCGCTGGACCATCTGGCCGTCGTACTTCTCGCCGCCCCAGATGCGGGCGAACTGGAATTTTTCGGCCATGTCCTTGTGGACCTTTGCGGCCAGGTCCAGGACGGTCGAACCCTGGGGGACGATGTAGGGTGTCCGCTTGTCGGCCGGTTTGCCCGGGGCCTTGGTGTAGACCCGGATGACCCCGAGGGCCTGAAAAAGGAGGCGGGGGAGACGGCTGAGGTTGTCGGCCCGGTGAATGGACATGGGCAGGACCGGACGATCGGCGCCGAGCATTTCCTGGAACAGGACCAGGGTGTCTTCCGCTTCGGGATGATCCAGTTTGTTGGCCGCCAGCAGGCAAGGTTTGACCACTCCGACCAAAGGTTCCTCGGGCCTCCGGCCGCCGGCCAGGAAGATGCGTTTTTCGGCCAGGATTTTTTCCAAGGTTTCGAGCTGATGGAAGGGGTCGCCGCAGAGGTCCAGCAAGACCAACACCAGGTCGGCCCGGCGGACCTGGTCCGGCAGCCAGGTTTCCATGAAGTCTTCGGTCAGGGGCGGCAGGTCGACCAACTGAATCTGGGCGTCTTCAAACGCGGCCATTCCGGCCATGGGCGTCCGGGTGGTGAAAGGATAGTCGGCTATTTCCGGTTCGGCCCGGGTCAGGGCCCGGAGAAGGGAGGACTTGCCGGCGTTGGGCGGGCCGACCAAAACCACTTGGCCGGCCCCTTCGGGTTTGATCTGAAATCCGGAAGTGCGTTTGCCGGACTTTTTTTGTTCCTGGGTTTTGAGTTTGGAAATGCGCCGCTTTACATCCGCCTGGAGCTTGTCCGTGCCCTTGTGCTTGGGCATGATGGCCAGCATCTCTTCCAGTGCGGCCAACTTGTCCTCGACGGTCTTGGCGGAACGGTATTTTTTTTCGACTTCATAGTACTGAGGCGGCAGATTGGCGGGCATGGCTGGTTTAGTCTAAGCTAGACCTCCATCTCCAGGCCCTCGACCGCCAGGACAATCTCCAGGTGGCCTTCATCGCGGACCAGGGAATAATATGACTTGGTCTTTTCCACGATTTCACTGAGTTTATCGTCCGTATAGGTCGGTTCGTGGTGAAAGAGGACCAGCTTGCGGATACCGGTTTTTCGGGCCATGTCCACGCCGACCAGGGAAGTGCTGTGGCCCCAGCCCTCCTTGGTCACCGATTCGTCAAAGGTATACATGGCATCGAAGATCAAGACGTCGGCGTCGGCCATGAAGTCCAGATATTGCTGGAGGGCGTTTTGATCAAGATTCTTGT
>Ga0209163_1003564_pt1 | contig 11271 bp, 10 predicted proteins | sample MTBAKSrepl2MetaG_FD_187457 | JGI IMG/M metagenome (GOLD analysis project Ga0209163, IMG submission 187457) | Enrichment culture microbial communities om Arthur Kill intertidal strait, New Jersey, USA, that are MTBE-degrading - MTBE-AKS2 (Arthur... | ecosystem: Environmental > Aquatic > Marine >...
TATAAAACGGGGCAGAAATTATTCCTCGGTAACAGCGGCGTTTATACCATAGTCGGCGTGTATGTGACGGGAAGTCATCTGTTCGACAGCGGCGCGGTGACATCCCTTGAAAACGCCCGCCACATATTGAAAAAATATGACAACGTCAGCGTGGGCCTGATTCGCCTGAAAGACGGCGTGGATTCCGAGCGTTTCATGGAAAAACTGCAAAGCCAATTCCCTCATCTCTCGGCCATGAAAGGGGGCGAAGTGGCCGGCCACTCCAATCTGATCCATGCGATCGACGCGGTCAGCGTGGCCTTGTCATTTTTGGCCGTGCTCATTTGTTGTATCATCGTGTCCAATACGCTGGTCATGTCCATTTCGGAAAGAATCAAGGAAATCGGGGTGCTTATGGCGGTTGGCTGGTCCCGTTTCAAGATCGTGCGAACCATTGTGGCCGAATCTTTGTTGCTGTGCGCGCTGGGCGGGGCTGTGGGAACCTTTATCGGCTTTCTGATTCTCAACTCGTTCAGTCAGAGCGACATACCGGGGCTTAACTGGGCCTCTCCGTCAGATTCCGCGGCCGCTCTCGCCAGGTCTTTCGGCGTTTCGCTGGCCCTCGGCCTAGTCAGTTCAATCTATCCGGCGTTTATCGCCTATCGGTTCAAACCGGCGCAAGCGTTTCGTTACGAATGATGATCCAAATCAACAATCTGATAAAAAATTACGACGGAGGACTGGTTCGGGCGCTTCAAGGGGTGTCCCTGGAAGCGCGGCGGGGTGAAATCGTTTCCATTACCGGCCCTTCCGGTTCGGGCAAGAGCACCTTGTTGAACATGATCGGCGCCATAGACGCGCCCACTTCCGGCGAGATCATCATCGACGGGAAAAGCATCGAGCGTCATAAGCCCTTGAGCTTGTACCGGGCCCGCTATATCGGTTTCGTATTCCAGTTTCACCATCTTCTTCCCCATTTGAGCCTTCAGGAAAACGTGGAAATTCCCATGTTCGCCTTCAAGAACAACAAACGCAAAAGACGTGAAAAGGCGCGTTCCCTGCTTGAACAGATGCAGTTGGGGCACAGGCTGAACTTTTCGCCCACCAAGGTTTCCGGCGGCGAGCGTCAACGGGCCGCAATCGCCCGGGCGCTGGCCAACGATCCCAAAATTATTCTGGCCGATGAACCCACCGGCGCCGTGGATACGGAAACCGGAACGCGCATACTGCAATTTCTTATCGATCATTGCCGCGACAACGGCGTGACCATGCTCATCGCCACGCACAACCAGGACATCGTGGCCATGACCGAGCGCTGCCTGCGCATGAAAAACGGCGCCATGGAGGATTGATCCGGGACGGGTTGGGGTTGGGCGCGCGCGGTTCGTTTCAAGGAGCGCTGAACAGGCGGCCCTGGCTGGTATCGCGGTCCAGAAGGCGCTGTTCGATCAGACGGAGCGTTTTGTTCTTTTCCAGCGCCCATGCGGGAGCCACCAAGTCTTCCGGCGGGTTGGGGTCGCCCGTCAACCGCTGGACAACCATTTCCGGCGGTATCCTCTCCAGCGCGTCCACCACCAGGTCCGCGTATTCTTCCTGATCCAGGCAACGAAAGCGCCCTTCCAGGTACATGGATTGCAGAGGGGTGTTTTTCAAAACATACAAAAGGTGAATTTTCAGGCCGTCCAGGCCCAGCCGAGCGATCCGTTGCACGGTTTGCAGCATCATTGCGCGATCCTCGCCGGGCAGTCCGAGGATGATGTGCCCGCATATCAGAATGCCTCTGTCGCGCGTCCGCCGGACCGCTTCCACGAAATCCTCGTATTCGTGTCCCCGCCGTATCATTTCCAGCGTGGCCTTGTGGCTGCTCTGCAGGCCGTATTCGATCCAGACCATGCGTTCTCCGGCCATGGCCTCCAGCGTATCGAGGATTTCGTCGCTCACGCAATCCGGTCTGGTTCCGATGGAGATCCCCACCACGCGCTCATCCACCAGAACGGAGCGGTAAAGCTCCCCCAGCTTGTCCGGCGGCCCGTAAGTATTGGTGTAGCTCTGAAAGTAGGCGATGAATTTTTTGGCTTTATAGCGCGCGCCCAACCGTTCCATACCGGAAATCATCTGCTCGCGCGCGTCGGGAACGAACGCGTGCGCCCCGGTTCCGGAGCCCCGCTCGCCGCAGTAAATACAACCCCCGGTCCTCTTGGTCCCATCCCGGTTGGGGCAGGTCAGACCGGCGTCGAGAGGGATTTTCTGGACACGGCAGCCGAATCGTTCGCGCAGGAACGAGTTGAGATCGCGGTAGGGTTTAACGTTCACGCGTTTTCGTTTCCTCAGGGCGCCTTGATGGCCTCCGCCAGGGCCAGGATCGTGTTTACGTAGGGATCGCTGCGGTTATACCGGAAGAGGATCTTGCGTTGCTCTTCGACGGTCAAACCCTCGCGCCAGCCGTGGGATCGGAGATAATAGGCGATACTGGCGTGGGCGTCGGGGTGGGTATGCAGATCGATTTGTCCGTCGCCGTCGCCGTCACGTCCGTATCTGCCGATATTGGAAGGCAGAAACTGCGGAAAGCCGATCGCCCCGGATATGGAGCCGCTTACCTCTTGAACGGGAATCCCTTCACGCTTGGCGTACTCAAGAAAGGCTTTCAACTCCTCATAGGCCCATTTGGATTTTCGGGCGCAGTAGGCCTGCAACCGCTCGTAGGGGTATTCTTCACGTTCCCGGACCGAAAGTTCATTGTAGATGGCGCGGGTAATGGCGGGATCGGAGCAGACCGCGAAAGAGGAAAGCACATTCAGCACGTTCCGGTTTCCCGTATAGGCGCCCAAGCGCGTCTCCACCATAAGGATCGCCACGATAATCTCTTCCGGAACGCCGTAGGTATTGCTCGCGTACTCCAGCGATTCCTTGTGCGTCTTCATATAGTCATAGCACCGCTCGACGGAACCGGCGGACAGGAACTGCCCGTAATTGAGCTTGCTTTCCTTGATGATGAAATTGCTTTTTATATCCCGGGAGGAAAACCGGACCGTGGGGTCCTTATACACTTCAGCGACGTAGGCGGGGTCCAGGCCGTCTTGCGTCAGCCGTGTTTGCAGCTCGGTGAAAGGATTTTCGTCAGCGTGAGCGTACGGTAAAAAAAAAGCGATGAAAAGAAGCAGGGCGATCGGTTGAGCGCCCGGGAGCCTTTGGGAAGTCTTAAAAAGCCTCAACATTGGAACTCCATGAAATCCTCGGCCGCGACGATGGCGCCGTCGTATGCCGAAGAGCATTGTTTAACCACGTCCACCTGGTCGCAGGGGGGATAAAAATGCGTCAACACCAGTTTGCGGGCTCCCGCCTTTTGCGCCGCGGCTCCCGCCAGGGAAGGCGTCAGATGACCTTCCCGCTTCTGGCCGTCGGGAAAGGAACACTCCAGGACAAGTATATCAGCATCTCGTCCCAACGCAACGAGTTCCTCGCAGTCGTCCGTATCGCCGCTGAAGGCCACGCTTCCGCCGCCCGCTTGTTCGATGCGATAGCCCAGACTGGCCGAGGTATGATTCATGGGAAAATACTTCACGCTGACCGAATTGGAAATCCGGGTCTCCGCGGTTTTGATGGGAAGCTCGGCCACGCTCAAAGACTCCGGCGGCGGCTCGATCCATCTGCCGTACCCGGACCGGAGGCCCTTCAGCAGGTTAAGAAAGCCCATGGGCGCGTATACCCGGATGGGTTGCGGGGGCTGTTCCAGATCGGGATTTCGCAGGGCAAAGGCCAGCGCCAGAAAATCCAGGGTATGATCAGGATGGAAATGAGTATAGAGAATATAGTGCAGATCGCGGAGGGAAACTCCGAGTCTCACCAGGTTTCTCAGGGTTCCCGGCCCGGAATCCACGAGTATGCGCAGGCCGTCGGCCTCGACAAACAGACCGGGCGATCCACGCCGGGCCGACGGCAGACCTGTCCCGGACCCGAGTATGGTTAATCGCATGATTTGGTCCTTGCGCCGATTCCTTTCAGCGTTACGGGGCCTTCCGCACGATAAATTTCTCCACCATGTGGTCGGGGAGGTAAGATTCCTTGGCTTTTCTGAGCCCTTCCTCGCCGCAGTCCTGTTCGCGGTTCACGAGTTCGAAACCGCTCCACTCGCGCTCCAGGAACTGCTGGTTGATCGCTCCGTAAATGCCCTGAATGTCGGCGTTGGCTTTTTCAATATGTATGACCACGGTGTTTTCGTTCAGCGGTTCCCCTATGGTAAAGGCTTCCACCCTCCCGTCCACGCGAATCGCTCCGCCGATACAAGCCAGATCGTCCAAATGATCCAGCGCCTCCCGGATGGCTTTTTCCTCACCGATTAGGCGAGGCGACTCCTCGCATTGGCGCAAAACACACCAATCCTCGACGATTTTCAGGCAGTCGTCCTTCAAATCCGGAGTGAGGGCGCGATACTCCGACTCATACAATTTGCTGAATTTGTTTAGATGGTTCTTTTTCCGGTGATACTTCCGTCCGGCCAGGTTAATGAGGTCGTCGACCTTGTAGACATAGTCATGGTTGTCGGGGTCGGGAATGGCCGTCAGACCTCCATCCGCTTGGACCAGCGCGTTCGCCACCGGCTTCGCCACCCGCCGCAATCCCGCGCTTGAGCCGCGTTGGTCCAAATAATCGAGACAGGCCAGCGCCGGGGGCAGCGGAGCGTCGAAACCTACCGGCTGAAAGAAAAACGGCGCCGCGTCCTCGGGTTCGGCCAGAAGCAGAATTCCCTGTTCAAAGCGCGCAAGTTTGATTCCGTAAAGGCTCCGCCAGATATACAGGTTGGTAAAAGTCAACTCGGATGTCAACGGCGGGTCGGCCTTTAAAAAACCGGTAAGAATATCCTTATGCTCGAGATCGAGCGGAACAAATGCGGGGTATTGAGGTATGTCCATGAGAATTTTCACTCTAAGATCGTACGCTTTTGGAGGATGAAGTTACGGAAGCGGCGCCGCGGCTCACGCGCTCCTCAGTTCGTCCCGCCTTTTTTTCAAGGAGCCGAGCAGCGCATAAGGGACTCTGAAATTGCCGCGTCCGATCCCCATCTCCACATCGGGTTTGTTCGCGCCGTGATAATCGGTGCCGCCGGTGACGACGAGCCCGTATTGGGTCGCCAATTTCTGATAGAGCCGTATTTGATCGGGATTATGTTCGGGGGAGTATACTTCCAGCGCCTCGAGTCCCTGATTTCTGAGCTCCACCACCAAGTCGTCCAGTTCGGAATCATCGATCTCCAGGGTAAAGGGATGGGCCAACCCCGGCACTCCCCCGGCGTCACGAATCATGGATATGGCTTCCGGGGGCGGGAAGCGAAATTTTTCCTCATAAGCGGGTTTTCCCTTGGCCAGATATTTGTTGAACGCTTCGTTAATGGTGGCGACATATCCCTTTTCGATCAGGGCCTTGGCCATATGCGGCCGTCCGATCTGATCGCCGCCCGCTTGCCGGGCCACGTCGTCCATGGAAATATCCAGACCGAGTCCGCGCAACTTTTCCACCATCAGCGGATTGCGTTCGGCTCTGGCTTCCTGGAGCTTCTCAAGCTTTTGCGAAAGACCGTTTCTGCCCTCCCACAAAAAGTAGCCCACGATATGCATGGTGCCCCGGCTGAACGCGGCGCTGATCTCCACTCCCGGCACGAACTCAACGCCCGTCTCCTCGCAGGCCTTCATCGCCTCCTCGACGCCTCCAATGTTGTCGTGATCGGTAAGCGCGAAGGCCCGCAATCCTATATGGCGCGCTTTACGAGCCAACTCGGTCGGGGAGAGGGAACCGTCCGAGACGGTAGAATGGCAGTGCAAATCCATCAATTCCATGTACATAACCTCTTTGGGCGTCAGACTCATAGCGTTTCTCAGCCCCCGCGCCTATCAAAGTAATATAAAGCGTAAAGATCGCGTCCGCTACGGATAAAACGCTTTTTTAACATAAACAGTGCGGACGGAGCAATTTTTTAGCCGGCTCAATCTGAAATAAAAAAACCCGCGGCGCCAGGATGGCGGCGGGTTTGATAACGCGCGTCGGCGGGCTCGGAGCCCGCCACGCGATAATGAGTTTATTCAACGGTGGACTGATAGTATTGCATGAGTATTTTGGCGACCTCAGGCCGTGAGAACTCGGGCGGCGGAGCGGTGCCTTCCGAAAGCATGGCGCGGACCTTGGTTCCTGACAGCAGGATAAAGTCGTCCTTGGTATGATCCGGCGCGTCGCGCATCATAACGACCCGGTTCAGCTTTTTGGACCACGCGGTATGGTCGGCGCGGTAGATTTCGATTTCCAGGGCGCCCTTGGGAACTTCGTCATCAAAAATGGTCTGGGCGTCAAAGGGGCCGTAGTAGTCGCCCACGCCAGCGTGGTCGCGGCCTACGATAAGGTGCGTGCAGCCGGTGTTCTGTCGGAAAAGCGCGTGCAGGACGGCTTCGCGGGGACCGGCGTACAGCATGTCGAAACCGTAACCGGTGATCAGCACGGTGTTGGGCTCAAAGTAATGCTCGACCATGGTGCGGATGCACGCGTCGCGCACGTCGGCGGGGATATCGCCTTTTTTCAGTTTGCCCAGCAGCATGTGGATGAGGATGCCGTCGGCTTTGACATCATTGTAAGCCATGCGGCAGAGTTCCTCGTGGGCGCGGTGCATGGGATTGCGGGTCTGGAAGGCGACCACTTTTTCCCATCCCAGTTTCTGCATTTCATCCCTGATTTCGTAGGCGGTTTTAAAGGTGCCGGGGAAGTCTTTTTCGAAGTAGGAGTAGTTGAGCACCCATATGGGACCGGAAACGGCAATGTTACCAGCCGAGTTGAACGCCGCCACGCCGGGGTGTTCCGGATCGGTGGTGCGGAACACTTTTTCGGTCATGAGTTTCATCTGGGCTGCGCTGATTTCCTCGATCGCTTCCACTTCCATGATGGCCAGGACGGGGTTGCCGGCGACGTTGGGGTCTCTCAGGGCGATTCTTTTGGCGCCCTTGATAGCCGACGCGTCTTTGACGACGTTCATGACGGGCACGGGAAAGAAGACGCCGTCGGCGGTGTACATTTTTTCAGCGGTACCCAGCGAGTCGGCCAGATTCATGAAACCCTTCAAGGGGTTGAAGTAGCCGGCGCCGAGCATGACCGCGTTGGCCGCCGCCGCCGAGCTTACCACGATGGAAGGCAGACTTTTAGCCTCGTTTTCGAGGTCCGCCCGCATCTTTTTGTCCATGACAAAAAGAGGGTGCAGGGTGTCTGATCCGTGAGGTTTAATCATAACTGTTCTCCTCCTCTATACTTTATATGTTTCGATGTTTACCTACGGGACGGACAGAGCTCATGCGTGACGATTGAAGTGAGAAACTAGCTTGAGCATGTGGAATCCCGTAAAATTGTGAACGACCTGTCTAATGATATTCAATGGGATTGGAGCCATTAGTGTGGGAAGGCCGCGATCAGCGAAAGCCGGTTGTTCGGGCGCCGCCGCTCCAGGCAAAGGGCTTGTATTCAGCCGGTATGGCAATGTGGCCTTATCGGTTCGCACTGGCGCTGATAACGCTTTCAATGGTGATATACGGTGTTGTTCCTGCCGCGATCGAGGCTTCCGCGCTCTAATTGTGGTGATTTTTAGCACATTATCGCGCCATGTCAAGACTAAAATGTTATCGTTTTCACAATCACCTGAAATAGGCGCCCAAACAGAGGCTTGATTTTTGAGCGAAAAAGGGCTCAAATACAAGACGCGTCGATCAAAATAGTTTGTGAAATTTTCCGCTTGACACCGTACGAAAGCAAATCCTATAGTTGTTTTTAGTGTAATAGATTGTCTGTGATTTCCAATACATGCAATATATGGTAGAAAAATCTCTCTAAAACGCAACATATTGTGAGTTTAAACCTACAAGGACTTGTCCTTTTCCATAAGGGGAAACGACGAGGCGAGGCGACCATTTTTGCTTGACATACCTGCCCCTATTTTGTATTTAGTTCAAAATTGCACAAGCTCATTACGGAAGTGTTTGTAGAGGTTCGTGTATACGTGATACTGAGGCGCCGTAAAGAGCTTATTCCCCGCGAGCGCGACATCAAGGGCTGCGAAACATGGTTTATCCGCGTCGTCGAGCGACGCGTGTACGAATTTTGAGGATAAAACGATTTGGAGGGAGGTGGTGAGAGGTAAGGAGCCTTTAACACAGGGAAGCGCTCCCTGAAACGCACACCTTTTAATTAATGGTAAAATGAAACGGTAATTTGAGGAGGAAAACTTATGCCAAGTTTCGTAATGCTGGAGAAATGTGATGGCTGCAAGGGCCAGGACAAGACTGCCTGCATGTACATTTGTCCCGTAGACCTAATGACATTAAACAAAGAGAGCATGAAAGCCTACAATCAGGATCCTTCCCTGTGTTGGGAGTGCTATAACTGCGTAAAGATTTGTCCCCAGCAGGCCATCGACGTCCGCGGTTACGCCGACTTCATTCCCCTGGGCTCCAGTGTTGTGCCTCTGCGCGGTTCCGATTCCATCATGTGGACGGTCAAATTCCGCAATGGTTCCATCAAAAGGTTCAAGTTCCCCATCCGCACAACCGCTGAAGGAACGGCAGAGCCCCTGGGTGGTTTCCCTGAAGGCGACGGCGACATCAAGAGCCCCAATCTGATGACCGAACCCGCTTCCGTTCGCATGGACGCGTTACCGACCCCCAAGAAGTAACAGAGCGGACGACCAGTTAAGACAATTTCAGGAGGTAATAAAAGATGGCGAATTTTGAAACGGTTGAGGTAACCACCGACCTTTTGATCCTGGGTGGTGGTATGACTTCCACTGGCGCTGCTGTTGAAGCCGCCTATTGGGCAAAGAAAAATAATCTGAAAGTTACCGTTGTCGACAAGGCCGCTTTTGACCGCAGCGGCGCCGTGGCTATGGGCCTTTCAGCGATCAACCAGTATCTTGGCATTGGCGCCGGCGAAAACACCTGTGAAGACTACGTCCACTACGTACGTCAGGACCTCATGGGCGTCAGCCGCGAAGACTTGGTTTACAACATTGCCCGTCACGTTGACTCCTCAGTGCATCTGTTTGAAAAATGGGGCCTCCCCATTTGGAAAGACGCCGAAGGAAAGTACGTCCGTGAAGGTCGTTGGCAGGTCATGATCAACGGCGAATCCTACAAAGTGATCGTCGCTGAAGCCGCCAAGAACGCTCTCGGATCCGATAACATCTACGAACGCGTTTTCATCACCGAGCCTTTGATGGACGGCGATCGCTGCGTGGGCGCTCTGGGATTCTCCACCCGCGAAGAAAAGTTCTACGTATTCAAAGCCAAAGCCGTTATCGTTGGCATGGGCGGCGCGGTTCACGTTTTCCGTCCCCGTTCAACGGGTGAAGGTATCGGCCGTTCCTGGTATCCCCCCTTCAACACCGGTTCCGGCGCTTATTTTCTGCTCAGGGCCGGCGCTGAAATGACCTGCCAGGAAGTTCGTTTCATCCCCGTCCGCTTCAAAGACGCGTACGGCCCGGTCGGCGCGTGGTTCTTGCTGTTCAAATCCCGCGCGATCAGCGCCGGCGGCGGCGAGTACATGGTGGAGCGCAAAGCCGAACTGCAGAACTGGGCGCCCTACGGCTTGGCCAAACCGATTCCGGCCAACCTGAGAAACTATCTCGGCATGCTGGACGTTGACGCAGGCTTGGGACCGCTGTACATGGAAACCTCCGAAGCCATCAAGAAACTGGCTGACGCCGCTCCCGATGAGAAATCCTTCAAAAAGAAAATGAAAGAGCTCGAAAGCGAAGCGTGGGAAGACTTCCTGGATATGACCATCTCCCAGGCCATGCTGTGGGCCGCTCAGAACATCGCTCCCGAAGAGAGCCATTCTGAAATCGCGGCTTGCGAGCCCTACTTCATCGGTTCCCACTCCGGCGCTTCCGGCGCGTGGGTAAGCGGTCCTGAAGATCTGGACACCCCCTACAAATGGGGCTATGGCAACATGACCACCGTTAAGGGTCTGTTCGCGGCCGGCGACAACTCCGGCGCTTCCAGCCACAAGTTCTCCTCCGGTTCACACGCCGAAGGCCGTTTCGCCGCCAAAGAAGCCATCCGTTTCATTCTTGACAACCCGGGCGATGTTAAAGCCGACGCTGGCAAGATTGATGAACTGAAGGGTATGATCCTGAAACCGATCGACACCTTCCAGGCCAACAAAGGCTTCTCCAGCGACCCCAATATTAACCCCAACTACATTAAGCCCATGCAGTTCATGCAGCGTCTGCAGAAGATCATGGACGAATACGCCGGCGGCGTGAGCTCCGCTTTCAAGACCAGCGACAAGCTGTGCGAACGCGGTCTCGAACTGTTGGCCTTCCTGAAGGAAGACGCTGAAAAGCTGGCGGCCGAGAACCTGTATGAACTCGAACGCTGCTGGGAAAATACGCACCGTATGTGGCAGGCCGAAGCGCATGTGCGCACCATCCTCTTCCGCGAGGAAACTCGTTGGCCCGGATACTACTTCCGCTCCGACAAACCGAAGATGGATGAGGCAAACTGGCATTGTTTTGCCAATATCGTCTACAAACCCGCGACGGCTCAGTGGGAGTGCATGAAGAGGGATATCGTTGCTTTGATTCCCTAAAGGAATAGCCAATTAACCGGACTCCAGACGCCTTGAATAAGGCGTCTGGAGTTTTTACGCTCAATGCCCGCCATCCTGATATTGGGCGGAAACCTTCTGTGACGAATTAGATGGTAATGCGGCTCGAAGGCCGCGGACCTCTCATGACATCTCCCGCGTAAAGCGGCTTCGCTGGCAAATGGTCACTCGTAAAAAAATGACTCCACAGCCTTTTCTTTGTTTTGGCAGCTAAAAACGCTAGCGGCCATTCGCGAGCGCATCCGTTCATGAAACATTCATCGTCCATAAATCGAACGCACAGCAACTCTTTGAGAACTCTCATAGCTTTTTTTGCGCGACCGTCTTCTCGCATACCGGTAAAGCCAAACCAATTTGGAGGTTTTTTACTATAACTCTGGAGGAATAGCATGGCTGATGAACAAAATGTAAACAGCAGCAGCATCCTAGTAGTAGGAGGCGGCATAAGCGGTATCTCCGCCGCCGTCGAAGCCGCTGAGGTGGGGTATGAAGTATTTGTGATAGAGAAGAATCCTTACCTCGGCGGCCGGGTGGCCCAGTTGCATCAATATTTCCCCAAACTGTGTCCACCAAACTGCGGATTGGAAATCAACTTCAAGCGGATAAAAAATAATCCCCGCCTCCGGTTCCTTACCATGGCCGAAGTAGAAAATATTTCAGGCG
>Ga0209163_1003571_pt1 | contig 11265 bp, 11 predicted proteins | sample MTBAKSrepl2MetaG_FD_187457 | JGI IMG/M metagenome (GOLD analysis project Ga0209163, IMG submission 187457) | Enrichment culture microbial communities om Arthur Kill intertidal strait, New Jersey, USA, that are MTBE-degrading - MTBE-AKS2 (Arthur... | ecosystem: Environmental > Aquatic > Marine >...
CCGGTCGCCGTGTCGAGGATGAAGGCCCCGCGATCGATCGTTACGATCTCGAACCGCCCGAAGAACTCGTGCGGCAACCAGGGCGCACCGCCCAGACAGGTCACAACCAGCAAGGCCAGCAAAACGCCAATCAACACGCTCTTGAGGTCGATGGACTTGAACATACGTCTTCTCCCTTCGTCACATGATTTGGACTCCGCTCGAGCCGCCGGACCATGAGGCAGGCGACAATCGCAATCATCCATTCAGACACGCGAGACGGGAGAACGTTCCAGTCCTGTCGGGAATTTCTAAGGTCTTGTAGTAGGATTATCCCCTTATCCCAAGGGCAGACCAACCACGGCGGCGAAGCGGCCGGCGGCCTCACCTTCCCGGCGGTGGCTGGGGAACAGGTCATTACGACAGAGGGTGCAGATGCCGGCGACGTAAATCGATTCACCGGCCAAGCCGCTGCGGACCAGGGCGTCGGCGTTCGCTTTCCAAAGGTCGAAATGGTACCTTGTGCCGGTCCCGGAGGGAAGAAAGAAGGCTGTGGCGTGCGACCCAATGCCGTCGATGGCGGCGGCGCGGACCTCGTCGCCAACCTCGTAACAGCAGGGACCCGCCGAGGGACAGATGCCCGCGACCAGGTCATTCGGACGACAACCCAGATCGACCATTCTGCGGACGGTGGCCGGAACGATACCCGCGACGGTCGCCCGCCAGGAAGCGTGGGCAAACCCAACCGCTCGACCCAGGCGATCAGCGACGAGCACAATCGGACAATCGCCGCTTTTACCCAGCACCGCCAGCCCTGGTCGAGCGGTCACGAGCCCATCGGCGCATCCGGCGCAGCCCCCCCGCTCGGCCACCAGGACCTCGCCCCCGTGGACCTGCTCCAGGAAGGCCGCGTTCTCCAAATCCAGGACGCGGGCGATTTCCCGTCCCGCCGAGGCCGGATCGTGTCGGACTTGCTGCACATCGGGTCCCTGCCGGGTAGTCACAAGATGCGAAACCCCGACGGCCTCCAGCGCAACGAACCGCCCGACCAGCCACCCGTCCGACAAGTGTTCCAGCCGGAACCCGCCGCGGCAATCAGTCTGTGTTTCCGTCACCGAAGTCCCTATCGTCCGGTCGTTCACGGCTTCGCCTGCGGCGTGAGTGTCATCGTGCCCAGGATGTCGTAGAGTACGGCCCTCTCCTCATCCGTGGAGTACGAGAGGATCAGCAAGAGCACATACCCCTTGCGCACGGTGGCGAGGTACTCCTGTTTGACGGCCTGCGCAGGTGGCACGGATACCTCCGTCGTCATCACGTGAAACTCGACGCCGGCCAGCGTCTGGGCGTAGACCTCGCGGGGAAAGGAGAATTTCATCTGCCCGGATTCGAGCAGACGCCGGGCGTGGAACAGATAGTCCGCTCCGGTCTTGATGCCCGGGGCGTGCGCGACGCTCTCAGCGACCGCATTGAGGCTCGGATTGTACGGCACCGGCGACCCTATCGGATGCTGGAACGCCGTGAACAGGTTGACATTCCGCGTTTGACTGGCCTCCAGGGCAACCTTCACGTTCTCGTCATTGCCGGCGATGATTTTCTCCCCCACACGGACCATCTGCTGCGTCATCTGCGGGTCCTGAATGCTCCAGTCGGCCGGGAGCGTGATCGTGAACCCAAGGTAGTCGTTGTGATAAACGACCCCTTCGAACCGCCCGACATTCATCTGCTCGGCGGCCTTCTTCCCGCACCCACCGCCCAGCACAACCCACAGACTGACCACAGTCCATAGACACGCCCTGCCGTATCGCATCCGGCCTCCCTTGGCATTCGATCGAACAAGACCACTCGCGGCGCCCCGCGTTCATCGACGCATTATGACCGCACCCCTGCCGCGGTGCAAGAGCGCGTGGACCCAGCGAGGCGCCGAGACCCGATCTTGCGGATCACCGGACGTTTCCTATCGGCGGCCGTGGGCCGAGGTGGTCGGGTAGCCGATATGCTTGTGCCATTCGATCTCCGAAGCCCACTCGACCAGCGTCATCGGGCGGATGCCCGACTCGCGGATCAGGCCCTTGATGTCCACGTCGTAGCCCACCGCGTCGAACCACTCGTACATGATCGCGGCGTCTTCGCTACCCTTGCGGACCTCCTCAATCGGCACGGAGACGAACTCGATCTGGCGGTCGGCGGCGGTCCCGATGATCTCTGCGGCCTCGGGCATCGTCCGCTCGTCGCCGGCGATGTCGATCGCCCGGCCGTTGAGTCGCCGGTGTTCCTCGAAGGCCCAGGCTCCGTACCGCCCGATATCCACGACGGAAATCATCTGCAGGACGGTCGTGGGCTTGACGGCCATGGCCAGCTTGCCCTCTTCCAGCCCCGGGCCGAACCACGGACCCAGGAAGTTCTCCATGAAGAACACCGGGCGCAGGATGGTGTGCGAGGGGAAATCCAATTCGCGCACGGTTTCTTCGATCCGCCACTTGTTGTCGAAATGCGGAATACCGGTATGACGGTCGGCTGAGCCGACGGAGGAGTAGACGAGATGCGATACCCCCGCCTCCCGGCAGATCTTCGCGAACCGCTTGCCCTGCTCTTCCTCCCTTTCGACGCCTGCTTCCCACGTGTTCTGGACCGCGAACGCCCCCCAGACCCCCTGGACCGCGCGGATCAGGGATTCAGGATCGTCGAAATCCCCCGGAACGATCTCGGCCTTCAGATCAAGCAGTTCGCGGGCCGCCTCGCTGTCGGGATGGCGGGTCATGGCCCTGACGCGATACCGGCGGGCCAGCAACTCCCGCGCGACCGCGCCCCCCTGCTTACCGGTCGCCCCTGTTACCAGAACGCTCTTGTGATCTTTCATGGCTATTCTCCTTTCCTTCATCGACCCCCTTCCTGATTTCTATACGCTCGTAATCCCCTCGGGAGCGATGATTCCGTTCGTAGTGACGCCATATCGCTTGCCAAGCGAGCGACGGGCTATAGAATACGCCCATGCATGAGCTCAAGAACCGGATTCTGTGCGGGGATTGCGTCGAGATCCTGCGGTCGGCGACCGAGCCGTTTGCCGACCTGGTCTTTGCCGATCCGCCGTTCAATATCGGGTACAAGTACGACAAGTATCACGACAAGAAGGCCAGCGAGAAATACCTGGCCTGGACGCGGGACTGGATCGGAGAATGCGTCCGCGTGCTTCGACCACGCCGCACGCAACTATCTCTGTAATCTCGGCAGTTTGGACTGCTTCCGCAGCCGGAGTAATTCCTGCATAATCCGCTCACCCGACAGACTGATGCCCACCTCCGCTCTTACGTAGTCCCGCAGCCGGTCTATGAGCACAGGATTGCGTAACAGATTGTCTGTGGGTACCCCCAATTCGCGGTAGCCGCTAATCAAAGCTTGACGCGCATTATCTCCCAGAGGTCGGAAGCTACTGGAGATGGATTCCGCAATCTGTCCGACCCGAGATACGTCGAAAATCTCACACCTGGGAATATTGACCGGCAGATCGAATTCACCTGCACCTACGGTAAGAACATATAGAGGCTTATGCCAAGCAGAGGCGGCTCCAATCTCGACGGCAAGCGACGGCGGCATGGCTCCTGGACCGACCAGTATTACGACAGCCCAACTCTCTGCCAAAGCCTGCCACATGTCCTCAATGATATGCCCACCCGCAGGGACACTGCCGACATCAAAGACTACGAGACCTGCATCAGCAAACCTCTTCGCGACATCTCTCGCTTGAGTCGCCAAGAGCGTCGGGTAGCTTAAGAAGACGTCATGTGTTTTTCTACTTCTTGACATTTTTTCGCTCTTTCGCTCTGAGCGAAAGCTCACGTAGGTACACGTCGAGATCGTTGATCTTCACAGCTTTCTTCGATTTGATAATCTCGGGAATCGGATCGACATCAACATGATAGAGGATGGCTGCAATCCGAAAACTCTTGCGCCACCCCCACGCGGCACCTACTTCGAGAAGAACCCATTGGCGTTGCACGGAATCCGGCGTGAGAAGAACAACCATCTCCTGTGAACGTTTGATCTCCTGTCGGATCTTGTCGGGGATGTCATCCCCTCCATCAATGTCCCGGTCATCTCTAAAGGTCGAAGCTCCTGTTGCGTCGATCTTCTCGCAGATCACCTTGGCCAGCCACTTATCCGCAGTCGCATGACTGACAAAGACCTGATAGTCCGCGGCCCCCGTGGAAGCAGAACCTCTACCCACGACCGTATCGCATTTCTTCCGCATATCTCCTAATAGTACTTGCCACCCCATGACAGTACAAGCAAAAACGCGCTTACCGCCAGCCGAAGGGGTGCGGGCGGCATACACTGGCGGACTCCTACGCTCCCCGCCTTCCGGCGCACTGCCGTGCCCGCGCCTTTGCGGAAGGCACGCCCGAAGCGGTCGTGCAGGGGAGATTTTCCGCTTTGGGCCAGCAGCATGGGTGAGGTGCAGCGCACCTCCTCGGACAAGCGATGACTCCCTTCCTCATCATGCTGCTGGCGCAAAGCGCCAAATCTCGGGGGTTTGGGGGCAGCGCCCCCAATGGCAGGCGACTGAGACTCCGTGACCATCTGTCACTGTATTCCGGCCGCCCTCCCAGCCAAACAACGTCTCTCAGAGCAGGAAAATGCTCTGCGTTGACAAAGGGCAACCATCTGCGCTCTAGCTGCATTGTAGCCGCGCCATGAGGGGAGGATCACGATTCGACAGATTCATCTGTAACGTTCGGAGCGCGTTGTCCATCACGGACACTTCGCCTCCGTTTCGGGTTCTTCCTGAAGACGAGTGCTGCCTTTCTGACGAGATATACATCTACATCAGGCGCAGTACGTCGAACCGACTCATCAAACTCCTGTCTTAGAACAGGATCGCACATCGTTCTATCGATTGTTGCATGACATTCAGAGACCAACTTGTCTGCAATCTCCTTGATATGATCGGCATTCACACCACGGACACCGAAGGCCTTCCTCCTGCTTGAGGACACCCGACCTAGCTTCCCCGCCTTTCTCAATGCCTCAAGGGTCCAGTTGCACGTGAACTCGTCTTGAGCCGGGAGGGCATGTTTCTCCAACTCCTCTGCACAGGCTTTCAGGAACCTGTCCCGCAATCTGTCATTCACAATGACTTCCTCCGTGCTTTCGCCCTCGTGAATAGAGAAGAATGCCCTCAGTATTGCTGACTCAAAGGAGTTGTTCAGTCGCACAGGGCCCCTCTTGACGCGATCAAAGGCTGACTTCGCTATTGTGGGGCTCACCTCGATACCAATGGAACGCCGTCCGAGAGCCCGCGCCATGGTACACGTGGTTCCACTGCCGAGGAAAGGATCCAGCACCAAGGAATCCTCCCTTGAACAGGCACGGATCACTCGATCCATGTAGACCTCGGGAATCTGGTTCTCGTGATTCGCACGCCTCTCCTTGTTGTTGCCTTGCACACGCCCCCAGTACGGACCATACCAGACGTCCAGTGGCACACGTAGACCCGGCGTTTGTGTATTGCGTGTCCTCGCATCGGCGTACATCGTGGCGCGGTCAGATGGTTCAAGGATGGCGTCAGGATTCCATATCCGTGACGTAGGATTTTTCGCGAAGTAGAGAACATGCACCTTTGATACGATGAAATTGGCGTTACGGCACTGACCAAAGCGGAAATGCCAGATGCACCAGTTGATCATCGCCATCTTCCTCTCCTTGAGGTGCACCACTATTTCCGCGGCCGTATCGTCAGGTATGTTAATCCAGATCGACCCGTGCGGGGCCAAAACCCTCAGGCAAGCATCAATCCACTCACGTGTGAACTTGAGGTAGTCGTCCCGAGGCATGTCATCTTTCCATACCCCATAGTTGACATCCCAGTTGAACGGAGGGTCCGCGAAGACAAGGTCCACACTACCGTCGGGGATCTGGGCGAGGACCTCGCGATTGTCTCCAACGTATATGTCTGTTGCCGGGTCATCCAGATGATAAGCAGGATCAATCCTTGGCATAGCGAGCAACTCTCTTCGATCAGAACTCAAAGTATAACCAAGACGGCGTATGTGACATTATAAGGTCGGATCGGTCAAGCGCAAATGCAAAGATTGCATCATTCGCTCCGCCGGGTTAGAATCCCTCGTCGGTTAGCAGTCGAACAATCTGTTTGCCCGTGGAGTAACAGACGCAGCGGAAGTAACAAGGCCCTGTTACGTTGCTGAAAGCGGCGATCGTGTTCCCGCGCAACCGCCATTTGAAAGACTGGCTGATTGAGAGACAGGAAGCCCTTTATCGCAGTGATCTCGTCGTTCATCCTCAGCGCCCTGCTGTTGACGGTCATCCAGCCACCGACCGGCTGGTCGTTTCTGGCGTGGGTGGCTTTTGTGCCCTTTGCTCTGGCCTGCTCACCCCAGGCGAAGACCCGCACCCTGGCTTTCGCGGCTTTCATCGTTGGATTCGTCTACTGGCTGGTCAACCTGTACTGGATTGAGCCGATCACGACCATCGGCTGGCTGGGGATGGGCTTGTACCTGTCGCTGTTCTGGGTGCTGCCCGCGCTGGCGGTGCGATTCGCCCGAGCCAAGCGAATCCCGCTCTTCATCGCTCTGCCTATCCTGCTGGTCGGGTGGGAGCACATGCAGGGTCGGCCCATGGGCGGGTTCTTCTGGCGGTTCCTGGGGCACAGTCAGTATCACAACCTCGCGGTGATCCAGGTCGCCGACCTCGTTGGCGCCGCGGGCGTCTCCTTCGTCGTCGCCATGGTCAATGGCTTGCTGGCGGATCTGATCCTCTGCATCGGCGCGGGCACAGCCCGTAGGGTGGGGCTTGCCCCACCGGGAATCCCTGCGTCGGAAGAATCGGTGGGGCAAGCCCCACCCTACGGCTCCCGCCTGTCTTCCGGCCGGATCGTTCTCGCAGGCATGGTGGTGACGGCCGCCGTCATCGCCGGCACGCTGCTTTACGGCCGGTGGCGCCTGGCGCAGACGCCGGCACATGTAACCGACGGCCCGCTCGTCGGCTCGCTGCAATCGAACGTGCCCCAGTCGGTCAAGCAGAGCTATAGCGCCAGCGACCAACTTTTCAACGGTCTGATGGTCCACAGCAAGGCCGCGGCTGCCGCCGGGGCGGAATTGATCGTCTGGCCCGAAACGATGGTCCAGGGCATCCTCGACCCGGCGCTATGGCCCTACCTCAAGAATATCGACGAGGACAAGGCCTTTCACAAGGCCCTCGTCGAGCATGCCAAAGGCACCGCTTGGCTGCTTGTCGGGGCGCACGGGGCCGAGATCAAGTGGGACGACCGCGACGAGGCTTACCTGGAAACGTACAACTCCGCCTACTTCTACCGGCCGGACGGGACGCGCGATCCCGCCCGCTACGACAAGATCCACCTCGTCCTCTTCGGTGAGTACATCCCATTCAAGAAATGGTTCCCCTGGCTGTTCAAGTGGTTCATGCCCGAAGGTTATCATCCCAGTCTCACACTCGAAAAGGGCAAGAACTACACTCTCTTTGAGATGGCGCCAGCGGTCGGCGGGGACGAGATCCAAAAGGCAGAGCCGACAGCTCCGGGTGGCAGCGTCAAGGCCGAAGGCCTTGGCGATGGCTCCACCGCATCTGTAGAGAACCATCGCCAAGCTGCGCTTGACGATGCCACCCCCAGCGACCTGCAATCACAACAGACTACGCTCTCGCGTTTCGGCGTCATCATCTGCTATGAGGACACGATCCCTTATGTCGGGCGGAACTTCCTGCTTGCTGACGGGGACTGCAACTCCCTGCTCGGGCGTATCCTTCGAGTCTTTCACCGCCATCCTCGGTATTTCGCCCTGGATGACCGAGGCCGCAAGCGCATCGACTGGCTTGTCAACATCAGCAACGACGGCTGGTTCGTGCAGTTCCCCCAGCACGAGGGCCGCGTCGTCCCGAGCAGCGAGTTGCCCCAGCACGCCGCGATCTGCGCGTTCCGGGCCGTCGAGAACCGCTTGGCCGTCATTCGCAGCGTCAATACCGGCATCAGTTGCCTGATCGAGTCCACCGGCCGGATCCGGGACGGGTACCTGGCCGCCAGCGACGGTTTCCCCCAGGAAGCCATGGCCCGCACCGCTATGACTGGATGGTTCCTCGACCGATTGCCGATAGATAGCAGGGTGACCTTCTACAGTCGCCATGGCGAGTGGTTCGCCAACGGCTGTGCGGCGGTCTTCGTCGGAATGGTCCTCTGGCCGCTCGCCCTTGGCTGGCGTACGCGTCGAGGAATGCGAAAGACGACAAAGGTGACGTAGGTCCTCCAAGCACGAAATCCAGAGTCTGCGATATGTCATTGCGAGCGAAGCGAAGCAATCTCCCACTCGGGAGACTGAGATTGCCTCGTCGCGGCGCTCCTCGCAATGACATTCCTCGCCTTGAGATAGTCTCTTGGCTTTTGGAGTCTCGCTTCGAGCTTCGAGCTTCGGATTTCTCGTCCCCATGAGGTATTCGATGGATCGGATCGGTCGGCTCTTTGAGGCGACAGCGTTCAGTTTCACGCTGCTGCTCCTGTTAGGCTGTGAGCAGACGGCCCAGCCGCGTTCGGCTCCCCTGCTCTCCACCCCCACAACGTCCGCGCCCAAACCGGCGGTTACCGAAGACGCGCTGGGCCAGGCCCGCCAGATCGTCGCCGACGGTCTCGCGGATCCCAATCCGCAGATCCGTGCCAATGCCATCGAGGTCGTGGCCACGACGCGCGAAATCCGGTTGATGCCACGAGTCCAGAAGTTGCTGGCCGATGAAGTGGTGCCCGTCCGGTTCGCCGCCGCGGTGGCGGTAGGCGATCTCGAGTACGCCCTGGCCAAGAAGGAGATCGCCAACCTGCTCAGCGACCCGAATCCTAATATGAAGATCGCAGCTTCGTATGCCATCTCGCGCCTGGGCGACCCGGAATACTACAAGGTCCTGAGCAGTTCCCTGGCCAGCGACGACCAGACGGTGCGCGCCAACGCCGCCCTGCTCCTGGGCAAGAGTGGCAAACAGGAGGGAGTCCCCTATCTTTATTGGACCTTGCAGCGGGCGGACTCCGCCGACAAGGTCGTCCTGCAGGCAGCCGAGTCCATCGCGATGCTCAAAGACCCGCGGATCTACCCCAAGCTCTGGACCCGCTTAATCAGCGCCTACGCGGACGACCGCATGATCGGGATCCAGGCCATGGGCGCCCTGGCCACCGAGGAGGCCAAGAATGCCCTGGTGACGATGCTGGACGACAAGGTCCCGGAGGTCCGCCTGGCGGCCGCCGGGCAGCTCGGCAAATTGGGCGACCAGATCGGAGAGCCGGAGGTGCTGGCCGTCATCGGGAAGGATACCGCCGCCGGGATGGACCCGCAGGGCCAGGAACGCGTCAAGATGCTCACCGCCCTGGCCATCGGGGAGATTGCCACCCCCGCGCTGACCAGGCACCTGCCCCCGCTCTTACGGGACTCCTCCAAAGTCGTCCGGCTGGCGGCCGCCAAGGCCGTCCTGCGATCCGCCGCCAAGGGAAGCTGATCCGGACACCCCGACATACCCCTCAGGGGCCGTTGCCCCCGGCCCGGGGCCTACCCCGCCTATCCTCCCGGTCCATGTCCCCTGCACACAACTGCTTCTATTTAGGCGATTTAGGAAAAATGACTTGACCTTTTCCGGGGGGAAGCGTAAAATTATGGCATGCAGTCGCAGAAACGCTGATTCGTGAAAGGAGCCTGTCTTGAGTACGCTTACCAAGGTTCTGATCGTCTTGCTGACCGTCTTCTCAATTTTCCTGTGCGGCATCGTGGTCACCTACGTGGCCAACGCCGAGAACCAGAAGGAACGCGCGGACGGGCTGCAGCGCAATATTCAGGCCGCCAGGAGCCGGGAAGCACAGGCCCAGCAGGATCTCGAAGCCGAGAAGCAAAGAGCTCAGAACGAAAAGGCCCAGCTCGACGCGGAACTGAACAAGCTGGCCATGCAGATCAAGAGTCTCCAGGGCGAGTTGGACGTGGCCAATCGCGAGAGGGCCCAGTTGGTGCAGCAAGTCACCGGCATGGCGGCGACCGTCGAGACGGCCAACGCAGCGTCCAAGCAGCAAACCACGCTCTTCGAGGCCGCCCAGCAGGAGGTCCAGAACCTGCGGACCGAGCAGACGAATCGCCGGCGAGAGCTCGATGAGATCAACCAGACCCTGCTCGAGAAGATAACCGTGATCGCCCAGCTTGAGGATCAGGTGCGGCGGCTCACGGAAGAGAGTCAGCAAATCGAGACCCAACTCAATCAATACCTGCAGCAGTACGGCCGGATCGCGGCCAAGCCTGCGACGACGGTGGCCACCCGGAGCACGACGGTCCAGCCGGTGCAACCGGGCGTGACAGCCCCCACTGCCCCGACGCGGACCATCGCCCTGAACGGCAAAGTCACCGCGGTGGATGCGAAGAACAGGCTGGCGGAGATCTCCATCGGCGCGATCGCCGGCGTCAAGCAGGACATGACGTTCCACGTCATCCGCGGGGACCGCTGGGTGGCCAACATGCAGATCCTTGATGTCTGGCCGGACCGGGCCGTCGGGGTCATCGAGCGCAGCGAGCAGGGGTTGGAGCCCAGAGCCGGTGACGTAGTCGCAACGAACCTGTAAGCCGAGAACGGCGTCTGTCCCGCCGGAGCGGCGCCGCCCAGGAGGTTGTCTGTTTATGAGTCCGATGCCTCAACCACGCGGGGGAAAGGTGTCTCCTCCCAGCAATCTGTACACAGCCATTCTGGCTGTGGCGGTCGGGGTCGTCCTGGCGACGGCGGCCTATGTGACCTTTGCCTGCTACACCTGCTACGGGACGATTTTTGGCCTCCCGTAGCGAATTCCCTTGACGATACCGCCTTACGGCATTCAAAATATCCAATGGCAAGCTCAGAAAGGAGTCGCCTGTGCTGTTGGACTCAATCCTTGGATTTTTCAGCATGGATATGGGTATCGATCTGGGTACCTGCTCCACGCTGGTTTGCGTCCGTGACAAAGGTATCGTCCTGAATGAACCCTCCGTCGTGGCGGTCCGCAAGGGGACCAACATCGTTTTGAACAACGGCGAGGCGGTCGGTCTGGTCGCCCGCGAGATGCTCGGCAAGACCCCTGGTTCCATCAGCGCCATCCGTCCGATGAAGGACGGCGTCATCAGCGACTTCGAAGTCACCGAGGCCATGCTCAGCTACTTCATCCGCAAGGTGCACGGCCGCGGCGGGCTGGTCCGCCCGCGCGTGGTCATCGCCGTGCCCAGCGGGATCACCGCCGTCGAGAGACGGGCCGTCATCGACAGCGCCGAGCGGGCCGGC
>Ga0209163_1003576_pt1 | contig 11243 bp, 9 predicted proteins | sample MTBAKSrepl2MetaG_FD_187457 | JGI IMG/M metagenome (GOLD analysis project Ga0209163, IMG submission 187457) | Enrichment culture microbial communities om Arthur Kill intertidal strait, New Jersey, USA, that are MTBE-degrading - MTBE-AKS2 (Arthur... | ecosystem: Environmental > Aquatic > Marine >...
TTTGTCAATTGCACCACTGAGTGCGCTATTGGAGCCTATCCGGCTCCCGGAGAACAGCCTTCTCTATCCTACCTCTGTGGTGAAGCCGTCCGCTCTCACGCGGCGTCCCGCCGCAGACGCTTCACGCTTCACGCGGTACGCTTCACGCGGCCTCCGGCCGGGGCCTCCAGCATGGTACTCCCCGCGATGGGCAGCCAAGGCAGGTGGGTTGATAAGCTCTTTTCCGGCAGGGAGTCACACCCAAATGCAGAGAGAATGTCCCCGGCATCCATGGTGCACTCGCGCTTCAGGCCCGTTTCAATGCCTGACCCCGGAGTCCCCCCTATGGATGTCAATAGCCGGCACCTGTCCCTAATTGTAATGCTGGCGTTGACATCTTGCTTTCAATCCCCTATAATCAACTGCGACTGGCGAACTCGCGTGAGCGACGACTTACGAGATACGCGCCACGCGGGCCCGGCCGCTTGAAGATTGAGAGGCGATGGAACAGACCATTCTGCGGTTGAGGATCCTGAAAACGTCTGACATCTTCAGTTCGCGTCATCAACATCGGGAGAAGACCATAAACATGGACATACCACTCCTTCGTCCGCATGCGCGCAAGGTATATCGTGTTGTTAAGAACCTGAGAGAGCTTTGGGGATGGGCAGCGTTTTGCCTGCTGGTGGTGACCTCTCCGTTCGGCAAACCCACGCTAAGCGTGACGTATGAACTACTGCGCCTGTACCCGCCAATTACTGCTGAGAGTAAGGTAAAGGATGTGCCTGAGAAGACGAATGGCGACGATGGCATCCGTTCCTCACTAGCAGCCTTGGTTACGAGCCGGGATCTTCTCGAAATCACACTTCAAAACAACTCATCAGACCCAATAGATAGTCTGGATATCCAGATAGATGCGTTCACCGTGGGCGATGTTGCTCTGCACTCGGATTCTTCGCGCGTTATGTCTGAGCGGCAGAGAATAGCGACGATGGAAGTCTTGGACAACTGTGTAGCGCGATTCCCAAACCTAGTCAGTATACCTCCGAAGGCTTCTATCACGGTTATGGTTTGGGGTGACTTCACTCTCCCTATGTTGGGTAGCCCTGTTAAAGTGTCGGCTGCCACCAAGAGCATAGACATGAATAGGAGAGGGAGAGTATCAGGGCTAGGGCTCGATGTCGCGCGCAATCTATCAATGATAATCGTGTTCTTGGCAGTAGGTCTTCTCCTTGTGGGTCTTCGGCGATTCCGATGAACTTCTTACGAGACACTCGTCTCATAGTGAGGCGCACAGCAGCTTTTGGAGCTGATTTGGCGATCCTGCTCCTGGGCCTTAGCTTTCTATGCGTTGTGCTTCTGAGTAGTGGCGACAGACAGTATGGTTGCGCCTGGAACGGTCTCTTCATTGGGATCATTCTATCCTATTTTGGGCTTTCCGAAGCCATGTCTTCGGGCCAGACACTGGGCAAGCGCCTATTGGGGATTCGTCTTCGGTCGCCCACTGGTCGTCCAGTCACATTTTACCAGTCTTTCGGACGTATCGCTGTTTTGCTCCTTCTTGCAGAGGCGGCAACCACGGTGTACTTACTCCTCGGGGTTGCGGGTATCTTCCCTCGCTCGGACGAGGCTCTCTCAATTGTAGGGAAGACCGTTTCGACCATTTGGCCTATCTCATTGGTGCTCGGACGTGGTCGCTTGTGTTTACATGACCTGTTATTCCAAACAGAGGTCGTAAACGCAAGGGGCCAGAGCAATGATCACGCCAGCGTGTCCATTTCCTGGTACGTGCCTACCTGTATCCTAACGAGTCTGTTGACCGCTGTAGGATTCGTTTCGCTTTGCGCTCACACGGGTGCGAATGTGGTCACATGGTTTGACCGCCTGAGTGCGTCGGAGAAGCGTGAGTTCATGGAATTGGGGGGATGCCTTGACGACCTGGCTCTAGGAATCGAGAATGGCCCGGAGTTTCTATCGGGCGATAGGATGTTCCTCTTGTTCGGATGGGACCAGAGGACCTGGAAGCACTGGCCAGTCAGGCGCGCATGTATTGCTGTGCCGGATGCGGTGCGCGAAGGGCGAATCGTATTCAATGGGCACGTCCACTATGTTATCCATGTGACGCGGCGCGGCATTTCGTCCTTCGTCTTTCAGTCCCACGCTGCAGAAAAGATAGCCGAACGAGGTATGCGGCGGGGTTTTTTCGTCACCATCGAGTTTGTCCATGAATCGCGCGTATGGGTCTTCGCTCACACTGTGACGAAGAGGTATATGGCATTCGCGTATGCCAGTGAGGAAGATAGGCACTCCGTAATTGAGGCGCGCCTTGAGCCAGATTATTGCACAGTCATCGACGTGAAATTCGCATGGGGAAAATGGGTCTCCGGGATTCAGAAGATGCCACCGCGTGTCTCTCATACGGCATCCGCATGGAGCTTGCCCCGGTTGTCCCGGGATACTCGAGGTTCCCAATGAGTGGCATAATGGATATTAGGGACTGATATTAGGGACAGTTACGAATGGCGGTTCCTTAGGCGTCATCGGTCCATGTTTTCCACTCTCGCTGGGGCGATACCGGGATACCGGGGAGAGTCACCTATTATCGTCCTCCCTTATCCCGTTTTGCCTGACCCTTGGACCGGCACAACTATCCGATTCAGATTCATCTCGACCTCGCCGGACTCGTCCGGCAAACCGGAACCGCCAACCACTTCGTCGCGGCTTCATCCAGTATCAGGAAGGGGGTCGAGGGAAGCAAGAACAAAGCTGGAGGCTCGCTTTGGAAATCCGAAATTCCAAACTCGAAATCCGAAACAAATCCCAAGCACGAAGCTCAAATGACCGAAACGCTGTCGCCGCTTGGGTTACGCTTCGGAGCCGGTGGAGCCTACCGCCAACAGCTTCGGGCTGACGCCACACTGTTTCTATTCGGCCCATTGCTTGCAGGGAGAAAGGATTCCTTGACACGGGGACTCGTTGTCTCCGGCGATGGGGATTTTCACTGCCTGGTGAAGTACTTGAAGACCAAGGACAAGCTCGGCAAGCTGATCGTCCCCGATGACACGCGCTACTCGTCACTCTATCGCCACTACGGGTCCGATATCATGGGATTGAACAAGCTCAGGGGAAAACTGGAACGGAAAAAAAGAGAGGCATAGCCGCAGGACGAAACCTTTTGGATAGCCTCTCATCGTGATCTTTATTTCTATACGTCCAAAGTATATCCTCAGATCATCCAAATGCAAGAAAAATGTGATTGAAATTCTGTTTCTCCCGACATCTGGACTGGTGCTACAATCCAACTCCTTTCGACCTCGCCAGAGTCGTCCGGCGTGCCGGGACCGCCAACCACTTCGTTGCCGTGGGCGTCAGCACATCAACATTCGCATGGGCTGGAGGGTGCGGTCGAAGGGATTGAAGACCAAGCCGAGGATCTCCAGAGTGACCACGCCGAGCAGGGCCTGGTCGCTGTCCTCACCGAGCACGACCGGCGTGTGGGCCTCTCCCTGTGGGAGTTTCACAAGAACTTCCGAGATGGACCTTTCAATTCGCGTCCCATCCGCCAGCGAGAAAGTCATCTTGCGTTTGGGCTTGAGGCCCACCGCCTGCCAGACCTCCTTCGGAAGAACGGAGTACGTTGCACCGCTATCGACGAGGAACCTGACCTCCGCCAGTTTGCCTTTCGGCCCCTTGACCTGCCCTGGGATATACGTGATGCCCATAATCGCTACCCTGCCTTTCACACGCCATATATCGTATCAGATTCTTGGGCATGGTTCAAACCAGGGTAACACTTTTCATTGGGCGCCAGCATACAGAGTACTCATAACACGTTGTGCTGAAACAGTTTACGACGGAAGGAGCGAGTATCGCGCGTCGAAAAAGCGAAGATGGTGCGTGGTACGCACCCTACAGGATTCTCACCCGATCCTGGAAGGACGGCTCGCAAGAGCCCCTCTCCGCCGGTATCCTGCCGGGCGAGAAACGCCATCGATGCCGGCTGAAGGCCGGTCAATCCTGGCCGGTCGCTCATCGCGCCGGCTTCCACGGACTCACGACTGATACGGATAACTTCGTGCGCGTCAGCTCTGTGGCATCGGCATCCTGCCGATGATACATGGGCTGGAAGCCCATGCCACCGTCGGGTCGAGCGCACCAATCGAATCCGTATGACTCACTCGTGTCGCAGGGCGATGATGGGGTCGAGGGAGGCGGCGCGGGCCGCGGGGTACAGGCCGAAGATGATCCCGATGCCCATGCTGATCCCGAGCGAGACCAGCAGACTCAGCGGCGTCACGATCGTCGGCATGCCTGCGAAGTGCGTGATCAACATGGGAATCATCAGTCCCAGCAGCATGCCCACGAGTCCGCCCAGCGAGGACAGGACGACCGTCTCCATGAGGAACTGGCGGATGATCTGCTTGCGCTTGGCGCCGATCGCCCGGCGGATGCCGATCTCCCGCGTCCGCTCGGTGACGGAAGCCAGCATGATGTTCATGATGCCGATGCCGCCGACGAGCAGGCTGATTCCGGCGATCGAGCCGAGCACGATGCTGAACGTCCGCTTCGTCGCCTCCGCTTCCTGCAGGAGGGCCAGCGGGATGCTCATGCGGTAGTCCGCGCGGTCGTGGAACCGCTTGAGCATATGCTCGATGGCGATCGCGGCGTTCTCCACCGCGTCCGTAGACTCGGCCTCGACGATGACCTGGTGCAGCTCCACCTGCTCGCGGATGCGGGAGCCCGCCGCGAAGATGGTGTTCAGATCGCCGAACCGGCCGCGGGCGACCGTCAGAGGAATGTAGGCGTCGATCTCGCTGTCCGGCGTCTGGACCGAGCCGCCCTGCGAAGGCTCGCTCTGCACGATCCCGATCACCTCGAAGAACGATCCCCCCAGGCGCAGCGGCTGACCGATGCTCTCCTGCGTGGCCAGGAGCCGGCGGGCCCCATGCTCGGTCAGCACGACGACGCCGGCGTGCGTGTCCAGGTCGATCTCGTTCATGGTCCGACCGGCGATCAACGGCCGACGGACGAGGTCGAACCAGTCCGGCGTCGTGCCGACCAGGCGCAGATCCAGCGTCCGATCGTCGAGCTGCCCTTCCTTGCGGAGCACCTTCACCGGCACCGCCCGGCGGATGTCCGGCAGCGTCTCGGCGATCCGGTCGAAGTCCGCGTACGTCAGTCCATAGACGCTGGTCCGCATCCGACGGCTGCTGCTGGATTCGTCCTCGACCGGCTTGATGGACTGCACGATGATGTTGCTGCTGCCCAGCTTGCGGATGCGTTCCAAGGCCTCGTGACTGGCCCCCTCGCCGACCGCGAGCATGGCCACGACGCTGCCGACGCCGAAGACGACGCCGAGCATCGTCAGGAACGAGCGCAGCTTGTGGAGCAGGAGATTGAGAATGCCCTGCTGGATCTCGCGCACGTAGGCGGCGCTCATGACCGGTCCTCCCGCTGGTTCGGGTCGGCCATTTCCTCTTCGGATTCGCCTTCACCGCGCGTCGCGGCGCTGGCCGCCAGCGGCGGCGCCAGGCAGATCACCTCGCCCGCCTGTAGCCCCTCGAGCACGTGCACGAACCGGCTGTTGTCGAGTCCGATCCCGATCGGCCGGGGGACCAGAACGCCGTTCTCGACGGCGTACACCGTCGGCTGCCGGTTGACGCGGGTCACCGCCTGGATGGGGACGTAGACCACGTCGTCATGCTTCTGCACGACGATCTCCACGCGACAGCTCATCCCGTTGCGCAGGGCCGGGTCCTTGCTGTCCAATGCGATCACCGTGCTGTAGACCTTCAGATTCGGATTCGTGTACCAGCGGTCGGAGTCGGGCACCGGCGCGATCTGCGCCACGCGTCCGGTGAACACCTTTCCCTGCATCGCATCGACGATCACGCGCGCGGGCATCCCGATGGCAACTTTGCGAAGGTTGACTTCGAGGATCTTGATATCGGCGTTGAACGCTGTGGTCGTCGGCAGGTAGATGATCTCCTGTTGGCGGTTCACGACCGCTCCGTGCTTGATCGGGTCCTCGTCGTCGCGCCAATCCTCGACGCTCGATGCATAGAGGACCATGCCGTCGATCGGGGCGTATTTCTTCGCACTGGCGATTTCGTCCTCGTCCTCCTTGAGCTCGGCCTTCTCATCCTCGTAGCGGGCGGTTCGCGCCTTGAGCTCCGCCGTGGCCTGCGCCATGGTCGCCGCGTGTTTGCGCTTGGCCCGTTCCAGGGCCATCTCCGCCTGTCGTACGTCGCTGTTCAACTGGTCCAACTGGCGGGTGTAGGTGTAGTTCTTCAGGAGATCGAGATCGGTTTTGGCCAACTGCAGATCGAGGTCGGCCTTGTTCGCACTGAGTTCATCCCGCTGCAGTTCCGACCGGGCCAGATACTTCTCCTCAAAGAGCTTCTGAGACCATTCGTACATCTCCTGGGCCCGACTGAGCTCCTGTTCGGCCAGAGTGATCTTCGCCTGGGCCGCCTTCTCCAGGCGGGGGAACTCGCCGTCGATGTACTTCTGCAGATCCTGCTGAGCAAACTTGTAGCGCAGCTCCGCCTGTTCGATATCTGCCTGCCCCTGGTTCTCGACGACCTTGAGATTCTCCTCGGCGTAAACCAGTGAAGATTCTGCCGTCTGGACGCGAATGCGCCGCTCGACCAGGAACTGTTCCAATTCCGTGACGTCGAGTTCCACCAACAGATCGCCCTGCTGGACCTGCGCCCCTTCCTCGACGATGAACATGATCTTGGCGTCCCGCTGGAGATCGTTCCGGAGAATGATCTGCTCGCGCGGATGGATCGTCCCCGACTCCACGACGTTGATCGTCAGCGGCCCGCGCTGCACAACGGTGGTGGGTCCGTCCCAGACCATCGCCCGCCCGTTGCCGCTGCGCAGCACGGCGACGCTCAGCCCCGCGAGCACAATGGCAGCGGCCAGAAACACCCAGCGAAGCGCGCGACGAATTCCTGTTCTCGATCTCGTGTCGTTCGAACGTGGCATCTTCCTGTCTTTCTCCTATACTCAGAGGGATACCCCTCAGTTTTCTTCCCTTCGCGGCCGTGTGCCGGCCTCCGCACCCTATCATAGTCGCTGCGGCCACTTCTGTCCACCCCAGCGGGGCTCTTCAGCAATCGCACAGTCATTCCCGGATACCGCCCCGCATGTCATTGCGAGCGAAGCGAAGCAATCTCCAACTCGGGAGACGGAGATTGCTTCGTTGCTGCGCTCCTCGCAATGACATACGTTAAACCTGTCGAACGCCTTTGCGATTGCCCTGCGCTCTTCGGTCCGCCGATGCCAGGACCCTCTGTCAGGATTCCCGTTCTCGGGCCCATCTGGCGTTGCGAAAATCCACACACTCAATACAAGACGCCCCAAGCGGGGCCGGTATTGCCCCATTCGGGCGACAAGGCCACAACCGGGAGATGCCGTCCGGCTGCCCCCTCTACGGTCTCAACTGCTGTGGCGCCAAGCAGGAAATGCCTCCGTCGGAATAGGGCCGGTGCTCAATGCCGGCGTCTACTTGAGGAAGCCGAGCTTCTCGGGGAGCCAGAGGGAGATCTCGGGGATGAAAGTGCACAAGAGCAGGGCCGCAATCATCGCCAGGAAGAACGGCAGGATGGGGCGGATGACCTTCGTCACCGTGGTCTCCGCGATGCCGCAGCCGAGAAACAGGCACGTCCCCACCGGCGGCGTGCACAGGCCAATGCACAGGTTCATGATCATGATGATGCCCAGATGCAGGGGGTGCACGCCCAGCCGCTCGGCGATCGGCAGGAAGATCGGCGTAAAGATCAGGATGGCCGGCGTCATGTCCATGAACATCCCGACGACCAGCAGGATCGCGTTCATCATGAGCAGCAGAAGGGCCTTGTTGTCGGTCCAACTCACCAGCGCGGCACTGATGTCCTGCGGGACGTTCTCCGAGGCCAGAACCCAGGACATCGCCATGCTGGTGCCGATCAGCAGGAAGACCACCGAGGTCATGATGCCGCACTGGAGCAGGATGGCTGGCAACTCGCGGACTTTGACTTCGCGGTACACGAGCACCGCCAGGATGAACGAGTACAGGACCGCAACGGCCGAGGCCTCCGTGGGCGTGAACCAGCCAAGCAGAATGCCGCCGATCACGATGATGACCAGCAGCATGGCCGGGATCGCCCGCAGGAAACGGACCACGCTCTCCCAGAAGGGGAAGGTCTCGCCCTTGCCGTAGTTGTGCCGAATCGAGATGACGCCGCTGACGACCAGCAGGCCCAGACCCACGAGGATGCCGGGCAGGTAGCCCGCCATGAAGATCGCCGCGATCGAGACGAAGCCACCCGTGGCGAGCGAGTAGACAATCATAACGTTGCTCGGCGGGATCAGCAGGCCCGTCGTGGCGGCGGTGACCGTCACGGCGGCGTTGAAGTCCCGGTGGTAGCCCATCTTGTTCATCAGGGGAACCATGAACCCGCCGACGGAGGAGACGGCCGCGGTAGCCGAGCCGGAGATCGCGCCGAAGAGCATGCAGGTCAGGACATTCACGTAAGCCAATCCGCCGCGGAAGCGACCGACCAGGACGTTGGCGAAGTCGATCAGCCGGCGGGCGATCCCGCCATGACCCATGAACAAGCCCGAGAGGATGAAGAACGGGATCGCCAACAAGGCGAAGCTATCGATGCCGGTGGCGATGTTGTGCGCCACGGCGGTGAAGGCGGGCACATCGCCCATTGCCAGAAAGGCCAGCATCGTGGCGATGCCCATGCAGAACGCCACCGGGACGTTCAGCACCAGCAGAACCGCAAAGCTCACCACCAGAACCAGAACAGGCAAATCCACCGGGCCTCCGGATTTACGATTCACGATTTACGATTGGAGACAGTCTCTGGAGCCGTTCCACCAGACCCATGATCGCGTAGAGCGTCAGAAAGAAGCCGCTGATGGGCACCGCGAGGTACACGTAGCCCATCTTGACGCGCAGCGCCGGCGACTCCTGGCCCAGCTCGAGATTGCTGGTGACCAGGTCCGCGCCGCCGACGACCATCACCAGCAGCGAGAACGCCGCCACCGAGAAGAACACCAACACCTCCGTGGCGAGCCTCATCCGCGGGGGCAGCTTGCCGACGAAGTAGTCGATGCCCAGGTGCGATCCGCGACCCAGCGCGACCGCGGCTCCGAGCAGCGAGACCCAGATGAGCATGAAGATCGCCAGTTCCTCGGTCCACGTGCTGGGGTCCTTCAGAACCAAGCGGGTGAAAACCTGCCAGAGCACGTCCAAAACCAAGACGGCCATGACCACCATGACCAGGATCTCCAGCAGACCGTCCAGGAACTTCTTGAGAGCGACCAGGAGGTTCATTGCACCTCCTGGATCTGCCCGATCAGGTCGCCGATTTCCGTCCCTGCGAATTCCTCCCAGACGCTGCGGACCGACGCGCGGAAGGGCGCCTTGTCCGGGCGAATGATGGTGACGCCCTGCTGCCGGACGGTTTCGAGGTCCTTCTCTTCCGCCTGGGCCCAGATCTTCCGCTGGTAGACGACCGATTCATCGGCCGCCTCCTGGAGGACCTGCTGCTGCTCGGGCGACAGCCTGTTCCAGACCCTCGTGCTGATGACGAGGATGTCCGGCAGGCACGTGTGCTCGTCGAGACAGTAGTAAGGGCAGACCTCGTAGTGCCGCGACGTGCGGAAGGAAGGAGAGTTGTTCTCCGCCCCGTCGACGACGCCCTGATCGAGCGCGGTATACAGCTCGCCCCACGGGACCGGGGTGGGCGAGCCGCCCATGGCCTGGACCATCTTCATGGACATGATGCTGTTCTGCACGCGGATCTTCATGCCCGCTAGGTCGGAGGGTTTGCCGATCTCCTTCTTGGCGTAGAAACTCCGGGCGCCCGCGTCATAGTAGCACAGACCCCGCAGGCGCTTGGGCTCGCCCGCCAGGAGGATCCTCTTGCCAATCGGCCCGTTGAGGACCTTCCACAGATGCTCCGCGTCGCGGAACAGGTAGGGAATGCCGAAGACCTGCATCTGCGGCACGAACCCTTCCATCGGCGCACTGGAGGTCTTGGTCATCGCCAGGTAGCCCAACTGGAGAGCTTCGATGCACTCCTTCTCGTTGCCGAGCTGTTCGCTGGGAAAAACTTCGAGGCGCATCCGGCCGGCGGATTTCTCCTTCACCCGCTGGGCCATGAAGACCATCGCCTTGTGGACCGGGTGCGAGATGTCCAGGCCGTGCCCGAGCTTCAGGACCACCGTCTTCTGGGCAGGCGCCTCTGCAAGGGCCGGCAGCGCCAGCGCCATGGCGCACAAGACGCGAAGGCACGTCGGTCCCATGCGTCCCATAGGCCCTATAGGTCCCATCACTTGCCCCACACGATTACATCGTCGATATTGCCGGTGTCATCAAACGAGCCGAACCCGACGCCGCCGGCAAGGAAGGTCTTGTCTTCGGCCCGCATGATGGGTATGTCCATGTCGTCGAAGAATACCTCAATCGAGCCAGTCGCCGCCTTCCGCACGATTCGCACATCATGAAAGCCGGTGCTCCAGTCGGTGCCATCGGTTCGCTCCTTGACAATGGACACCCGCGGCGCGCCGTTGACGATCAGAATCGAATGTGCAACGGCATCGGCCTTCGTCGCGATGTGTGCGTAATAGAAATGCGACGGGTCCTGGTAGCCGAAGACGACGACCATGTCCCGGTGGCCGTACTCCTTCCCCGTCTGCTCCATCCGCGCCTGGACCACGAAGTCCGAGACCTTCAGCCCCTTGATGCGGGCGATGTTGAACGGTGACCGGACCGGCGGCTCGTACTTGCTCTGCTGATGAAGCGAGTACACGTGTCCCTTGTCCGCCGCAGTCACCTTCCAGGCGTTGGGGTCGGTCTGCACCCAGCGGGTCGCCCCACTCTCGAAATCCTCGAAGAACACCAGCGGCAGATCGTTCCTCCTCTCCGCCAGGGCCTTGGGCGCGGACAACTCCCGGATGCGAAGGTTGCGGAATCGGTAGACCTGGCCCTGTTCGCCATGGTGCTGCACGGCGAAATGCCCTTCACGGTCCATCGTGTCCACCGTATCGACCGTCAGGACATCATTCAGGTAGATGCGGATGCTCGCGCCCACGCAGTGGATGCGGTAGCGGTTCCACCCGTCTCGACTGAAGGCCCCGTTCGTCTGCTGGACGAAGGCTTTCACGGAGTTGGCGTCGTTCTGCAGGGGGACCAGCCAGAGCCGTCGGCCCTCGTCATACAGACCGCCGGACCACTGTCGTGCGGAGGGATCCACCTCGGC
>Ga0209163_1003577_pt1 | contig 11239 bp, 4 predicted proteins | sample MTBAKSrepl2MetaG_FD_187457 | JGI IMG/M metagenome (GOLD analysis project Ga0209163, IMG submission 187457) | Enrichment culture microbial communities om Arthur Kill intertidal strait, New Jersey, USA, that are MTBE-degrading - MTBE-AKS2 (Arthur... | ecosystem: Environmental > Aquatic > Marine >...
GGCGACCATCGATTCGATATCGCCGAACCCGGCGGAGCCCGGAGCCACGGTGAGTTTCAGCGGTCACGGGGAGGACGCGGACGGCACGATCGAGGCCTATTCGTGGGATTCGAGCCTGGCCGGTCATCTGAGCGACAGCGCCTCGTTTTCGACTTCCGCGCTTAGCGAAGGCACCCACACCATATCCTTTAGCGTAAAGGACGACAAGGGCGTGTGGTCGAGCGCGGCGAGCCAATCGCTGGTCATCACGGCGGGCAACCTGCCGCCGACGGCGACCATCGATTCGATCGCGCCGAATCCGTGTCCCAGCGGCGCGTATGTGTTTTTTTCCGGACATGGAACGGATTCGGACGGGACGATAGCGGCGTACAGATGGGAGTCGAGTCTTGACGGGCTGCTCAGCGACCAGGCGTCATTTAATACCTACACGCTCACCCCGGGCGCTCATACCATCACCTTCACGGTTACCGATGATGATGAAACGCCGTCCGCACCGGTCACCCAGACGCTCGACATAATAGAATCCAGTGATGATCCTGAGATCATATCGGACAACGGGGATCCCGGAACCTCCTCAACGGGCACCTGGATGGTTTCCTCGGGTGCCAACCCTTACGGCTCGAACAGCCTGTATGCCAATACGGTGGGCCCGACTTATACATGGACCCTTACGCCTTCTACCGCGGGGGATTATGAAGTGTACCTGTGGTGGACCGAGTACTCCAACCGGGTCACCAGCGTGCCGGTGACGATTCAGCACGGCGCCGGCACCGCTACGGTTTACGTCAACCAGCGGCTAAACGGCGGAAAGTGGAATCTGCTGGGTCAGTATGCCTTTGAAGCAGGCGTCGGCTACAGTGTCAGCGTAAGTTCTACATCCAGCAGCTACACGACCTGCGCCGACGCCGTGAAGTTTGTCAAGGCAACGCAGAGCGAAGTGCCCCCTACGGCGGATTTTTCCGCCGATAAAACCGAAGGGGGTACGCCCTTGACCGTGCAGTTTTCCGACGCAAGCACCGGGACGGTCACGGGCTGGCTGTGGGATTTTGGCGACGGCACGACCAGTGAGCTGCAGAATCCCTCTCATCAGTATGTCAACGAAGGGTCCTACACCGTGTCTTTAACCGCGACCAATGCCTACGGCTCCGACACGATGATGCGGTCATCTTATATCCGCGCATACTCCGCCACGGAAAATATTTATTGCGTTTCGATATATGGCGGAATTTCTGACTATGCGGAAATTGTTGGACAAAGTCTTTCGCGTTATGGGGCAACAAAGGTCAACGGGGTGTGGACCTATACAAACACAGCCAAAGGGATTACGTATTTTTTGCGCAACGTGAACACCAAGGAGCAGTTTAACGCCGCCGTCAGGGAAGAAGGCGCCACGATCCTAATCCGCGGTCATTCCAACTATGGGCTCGGTTTTGTATTTCTGCCGGTTTCCACCAGCACCTTTAGTAATCTGCGTTATGTCGATGATGACCTCATGTTCAATATATCCAGCAATATGGTGGACGTCACCACGGCCGGGCTCAGGTACAGCCAGGCCTATCCCAACTGGACGCCCATTTATAAAGACGGTACGGACGCCATATGGCCCTACGACTGGAACGATCCGGCCGGTCGAACGCCGCCGTACAATTACTATCTGACCTATACGCTGCCCGGAGACCCCACGCACTACCGGGTTGAAACCTCTTCCGGCGGGCAATATATTCAAAGGTTTCCGGGGGGAGGGCCGGCATGGTATTCTCCTGACGGCTCCCCGCCGGATCCGGTTCTGAATCCCGAATACTTTATCGTAAACTCAAATCCCGAATACAGCCATGCCGAATATACGGGCAACTGGTACATTCAGAAAAACAGCACCTCCTACGGGTTCAGAGGTTACACGTACAGTTATGTTCCAAATCCGCCGACGAATGATACATTCACCTGGACGCTTGCCTTTTATGCGCCGAACAGCCCCCCGGGCTATTATGAATTTTATGTCACCTACGATCCGGACCCGGCCAACGCGACCAATGTAAGATATACCATCAGCCAGGGGAGCTGGTCTGAAACGGTTTATGTGAATCAGGAAGAACCGGCGGATACGCCCGCCGGGGAATATACGACGACCTCTCTTGGAAAATATTATGTCGCTGAAGAGGGCGCAGTAAAGATAACCACCACCGGAAACGCCAACGGCGTAGTGATCGCCGACTATGTTTCTGCAGCATACAGAACAGCTCCCGTCCAGTCGGAATTCAATGCCGATGTAAGGTCAGGAAGCGCGCCGCTTACGGTTACATTTACGGACCTGTCCTATTTTAGCGGGACCGCGCCTGAATTTACCTGGGATTTCGGGGATGGAACCGATGGGAGCTATGAACAACATCCGGTTCATACTTATGCCTCGCCCGGCGTTTACACCGTGACCCTCACGGTTGCCGATGAGAACGGCGAGGATACGGAGACAAAGGAGTCCCTTATCGTGGTTGATTCCACTGCGCCGCTCCACGCGGAATTCACGGCGACCAGCCGGAGAAGCACCACGACCTATTTCATCGACCAAAGCTCCGGAGACGTAACGGGCTGGCTGTGGGATTTTGGGGATGGCACGACAAGCACGGCGCAGAATCCGAGCCACCGGTATACGGCCAGAGGGGAGTTCACGGTAACGCTGACCGTTTCCGGCCCAGATGGAACCAGTCAGGAAATAGAAGAGAATTTTAAGTACAGATCCGCCAGTGTAGGAATAGACAACCAGGATGAATGGCGCTCGCATTTTGAGGAATCCCGCTACGGGAATAAAACGATTCTGGATGCGACCCATATCAAGGACATTAACCCGGAGGAATTCAAATACAAGATGATCTTTATCAACACCTGTTTTTCAGGAAAATACTTCATTGACAACTTCAACCGCGGGAGAATGTTTTACACGAATAATAATTCACAGAACGGGGCCGAAACGGGGTTTGTTAAACGCTATGTCGTCGATGGACAGACAGACCAACAGTTGTTGACCTACCTCAATTCCGTGCATCCCGGCCTCTACGAGTATTATGATTTCAATCAACTGCCTCCTTCCATGAGGTAGGCGGTATTATTGCGCATCGCTCCCGTTTCCCGAGACAGGGAAAGGGAGCGATGCCCGCTTCCGCGGGCATGACGTGGCGGTGCATGCCCCGAATTCGCCATAATATGCTGATTGTTAGTAGGGGCAGCAATAACGATAACCAATTCGACGAGTTGGATTTGATTTTGGGATAAAATGATGAAGGCCGCCGGGGCGGCCTTTTTGGTTAGAAGCGATAATCGTCGTTATTTTATTACAACCATAGATTATTAAGAGGTACTCCTCACGCATTATTGTCTTGCCTGGTAGATGAAACAACCCCTTAACGGGTGCAATTATCAATGCCCTTATAGGGAAAGCAAGCCACCGACTTCACCGGTGGCCGTCACTTTTCAAGGACGACGTACCCGCCATCGCGCAAAATCCCATATTTTCATCTGATTTGGAGCAAAGATGCCATCTTGACAATATGCTCTTCATTCTGTATTTGAACTTGTTTGGATGGAGCCGGTTGGGGCTGGGTACTGCCTCAGTAACGGCACAATATGTTGTTACGCAACACCGGCCACGATACAACCCTGCCAATCTTGGCTTTTTGCTTGATCCGCTCTGAAAAAGCAAATTCTTATTCCGGTTATTCTGGCTCGTCTCCTTGGAATATCAATGCATGGAGGGGTGGCTTCCGGATTTGGGACATGGCGGCAAAATAGACTTTGCCTACCAGGTCGGCTTTTGTGTACGAAAATGATACGATTGATGACTTGATGGATATTTTTGCCCAACGCCAGATCTTCTATTAGAATCCCGGTTCAGCCGGGCAAAAGGAGGACCGATGGGACGGGAAGGGGTTTCCACCTGGGGGGCCTGGACCGCCGGCGCAAAGGCGACGGCCCTGGACCGGCTGCCGAACCAACTGGGGCCGGACCAGCCCCTGAAAGCATTCATGGGATGGGACGGGCTTTTTGTCCATGACCCGGATGTCAATTTCGTGGACATGGTCAGAGCCTATGCCCAGGCTGCCCGCAGCGAGTCCTGCGGCCAGTGCTTTCCCTGCCGCCTGGGTTTTGAAAAAATTGCCGCCATTCTGGATGCCATCTGTCAGGGCCATGGCAGGGCCGGGGATCTGGAACGGGTGGAATCTCTGGCCCGTACCATCATGGCCAGCGCCCGCTGCGATATCGGTCAGACCGCGCCGCGTCCCATTCTGGATGCCCTGCGGTTGGGGCGCAATGATTTTGTAAAGACCATCGCCGCCCAAATTCCCGTCCCCAAAGGCCGTTATGCCGCCAGGATCACGGCCCCCTGTATCAATGCCTGCCCATCCCATGTCAACGTCGCAGACTATCTGGAAAAAATTCGCTTCGACCGCTGGGACCAGGCCCTGGAAACCATCCGGCGCGACTGCTGTCTGCCCGGCGTGGTGGGACGGGTCTGTGTGCGGCCCTGCGAGTCCAACTGTCGGCGTCGACATGTCGACGACGGCATCGCCATCCGCGCACTGAAACGCTATGCCGCCGACCAGGAATTGAAAAAAGGCGTTCGGGCGAGTCCGCGCCCCGGAGCCGAGAAAAGCCAAAAGGCGGCGGTCATCGGTGCCGGTCCGGCCGGCCTGGCCTGCGCTTATTACCTGGGCCTGGCCGGATACCGTTGCACCGTCTTTGAAGCGCTTGAAGAACCAGGGGGCATGGCCGCCGTGGGTATCCCCGATTACCGCTTGCCCCGCCGGATCTTAAGGGCCGAGGCAGCTCAGGTGGAAGCCTTGGGTGCCGAAATCCGTTATGGGGTCGAGGTGGGACGCGATATCACCCTGCAAGATCTCCAGACCCAGGGTTACCAGGTGGTATTTATCGCCGTCGGCGCCCATGAGTCGTTCAAGATGCGTTGCGAAGGCGAGGATGCCGGCTACCGGTGCTTCATGACCGGCATCGAGTTTTTGCGGCGCGTCGCCATGGGCGAACAGCCCATCGAAGGGAAAAAGCTGCTGGTGATCGGCGGCGGCAACGTGGCCATGGACTGTGTGCGGTCGGCCCTGCGGTTGGGATTTACCGATGTGAATTTGCTGTACCGACGTACCGAGGCGGAGATGCCGGCCGATCCGGTGGAAATCAAAGAGGCCCGGGAAGAAGGGGTGGTGTTTCACTATCTGGTGGCGCCGGTGAAAATCATCGCTGAAAACAACAAGGTCAAGGGACTCCAGTGCCTGAGGATGGAACTGGGGGCTCCGGACAAGTCAGGACGGCGGCGACCGGTCCCCAAGGAAGGGTCGGATTTTATCATCCTCTGCGATGCCATTGTGCCGGCCATCGGTCAGGTCAGCGTTGTGGACTGTGTGCTGCCCGAGGGACAGATCGCCGTGACCGCCTGGAGAACCCTGGTGGCCGACGATATCACCTTTCAAACCGGCAAACCCGGAATCTTTACCGGCGGTGACTGCCTTACCGGTCCGGCCACGCTGATCGCGGCTCTGGCCGCGGGCAAAAATGCCGCCCGCTACATCGCCCAATACCTCGAAACCGGAATTTGCCAGCCCTCGGAGGATGATGCCATGGACCGGCTCATCGCCTGTCTCGGTGTTTTCGACGGCAAAGAATCCATGCCGTTTTGTGGACAAACCAAAAAGCTGCATCCACCGGTTCTGGCACCCGAGATCAGGGTAAAAAGCTTTGACGAGGTGGAAGCCGGGGTAAACCAGGCTCAGGCGACGGCGGAATCCGAACGGTGCCTGCGCTGCTTTCGCATTGCCCTGGCGTGTATTTAGTTGATAGCTCATAGCTGATAGGTGATGGCGGCAAAAGATTTTTTTCATCAGACGATGTGCTATGGGTTACAAGCTGATTTAGGAGGTTTTATGCCGTCTTTGTTTCTCAACGGTAAGAAAGTCGGGTTTCAGGAAGGAAAGACCATTTTGCAGGTGGCGGCCGGCTGCGGCGTGGCCATCCCCACACTCTGTCACCTGCCCGAAGCCGGGCACAATGGCGTGTGCCGGCTTTGTGTCGTGGAACTGGAAGGCTGGGACCGGCTGCTTCCGGCCTGCGATACTCCGGCCAACGAGGGCATGAAGGTGTGGACGGAGAGCGATAAGGTGATTGCATCGCGTCGCAGCGTACTGGAGATGCTGGTGGCATCGGGCCAGCACACCTGCTTTGCAGCGGACAAACCCCGCGGGCAGTGGTCTCCGCAGATGGCGGCAGCCATGGCGCAGTCCTGGCATGAGCGGCCTTGCCCGGCCGACGGCCAATGCCGGCTCCAGTCCCTGGTAAAACAGTATGGCGTGGATACTGCGGAACTATCGCCTGAAACCGGGGCCTTTCCCCTGGATGACCAGACCCCGCTCATGGTGCGCGACTTTTCACGCTGCATCCTGTGCGGCCGCTGTGTGGCGGCCTGTAACAAGATCCAGGTCAACCTCGCCATTCCGGTTCCCTTCGGCCGACGGGAAGACCGCCCTTCAGGCTGGTTTCCTCTGGCCGACTACGACCGCTGCGTTCACTGCGGCCAGTGCGTCCAGGCCTGTCCGGTGGGCGCGCTCTTTGCCAAAAAAGCCTTTGACACGGGCACGGAGCAGCGCAAGGTGCGCACCACCTGCGCCTATTGTGGGGTGGGCTGCCAGATGTGGCTTCACGTCAGCGACGACAAGGTGGTCAAGGTGACGGCCGTGGAGACCGTTGCGCCCAACCGGGGCCGGCTTTGTGTCAAAGGGCGTTTTGGCTACGACTTCATCCACAGCTCCGAACGCCTGACCACACCCCTGATCCGGGAAAACGGAACCCTGCGGCCGGCTACCTGGGACGAGGCCCTGAATCGGGTTGCCCGAGGCTTTTTGGATATCAAGCGCGTTCATGGCGCCGACAGCCTGGCCGGCTTGACCTCGGCGCGTGTGACGAACGAGGAAAACTACCTGATGCAGAAGCTGGTGCGCACCGGCTTCGGCACCAATTCGATCGATCACTGCGCCCGGCTCTGACACAGTTCCACCGTGGCCGGTCTGGCCGCCGCCTTCGGTTCGGGTGCCATGACCAATTCCATTGAAGAAATGGAAGGAGCCGACGCATTCATCGTCATCGGTTCCAACACAACCGAAGCCCATCCGGTGCTGGCCACTTTTGTCAAACGGGCCGTGGTCCTAAGGGGCGCCAAACTCGTTGTCATCGACCCTCGGCGCATCCCGCTGGTGGATCAGGCCGACCTCTGGCTGCGCCAGCGGCCCGGCACTGATATCGCTCTGATCAACGGCCTGATGCACGTTATCGTTAAAGAAGACTTGGCCGACGAGGCTTTTATTGCCCAGCGCTGCGAGAATGTCGACGCTCTGAAAGCCGTTGTGGGCGCCTATACACCGGAAAAAGTGGAACGGATCACCGGCGTTGCCGCCGCGGACCTCGTTCAGGCGGCTCGGATTTACGCCGGGGCCAAGGCCGCCATGATCCTTTACACCATGGGCATCACCCAGCACAGCCATGGGACCGACAATGTCAAGAGCTTGGCCAACCTGGCCATGCTGGCCGGTCAGATCGGACGCCCCTCCACCGGGGTCAATCCGCTGCGCGGCCAGAACAACGTGCAGGGGGCCTGCGACATGGGGGGGCTGCCCAATGTGTTTCCAGGCTACCAGGTCGTGACCGACGCCGGGGCCAGAGCCCGGCTTGAAGCCCTATGGAAAACCCGCCTGCCGGGGAAACCCGGACTTACCCTGACCGAAATGATCCCGGCCGCGGCCGATGGCCGGATTCGAGGCCTGTTCATCCTGGGCGAAAACCCGGTTGTTTCCGACCCCGACAGCCATCACGTCGTCAATTCCCTGGAGCGTCTGGAGTTTTTGGTGGTTCAGGACATCTTTTTGACCGAGACGGCCCGGCTGGCTCAGGTGGTGCTGCCCGCGGCCTGTTTTGCCGAAAAGGATGGAACATTCAGCAACACCGAACGCCGGGTCCAACGGGTACGCAAGGCCGTTGACCCGCCCGGCCAGGCCCGGCCGGACTGGCAAATTCTTACCGATCTTGCCAACCGCATGGGCCTTGGCTGGCGTTACGACGGTGCTGAGGCCATATTCGAGGAAATTGCTGCGGCGACCCCAATCTATGCCGGCATCAGCTATCCGCGTTTGGAGAAAGGGTCCATCCAGTGGCCCTGCCCCAATCCGGATCATCCAGGCACGATCTTTTTGCACGAGGGCCGATTTGCCAGAGGGCTGGGGCTGTTTTTCGCCATCGAGCATCAGGAGCCGAAGGAACTGCCCGACGGGCGCTATCCTTTTGTGCTGACTACCGGCCGGGTTCTATACCAGTACCACACCCGTACCATGACGGGCCGCAGTCTGGGAGTTAATGACCTCGCCCCCCGGGCCGAAGCGGAGATCAACCCGGCCGATGGCGCGGCACTGGGTCTGGTCCAGGGCGAGGTTGTGAAACTCACCAGCCGTCGGGGCAGTATTGCGGTACAGGTCCGGCTGACCGAGACGGTTGCCGCGGGAGTGGTGTTCATGCCCTTTCACTACGCCAATGCCGCGGCCAACGTGCTTACCCACGCAGCCCTCGATCCGGTGGCCAAAATTCCCGAATTGAAGGTGTGTGCTGTGAGGATAGACAAGAGACAAAGGGGACGTCCTTAAATAATTAAATAGTCTGACACAATGTATTATCGGGGGCATGTTTCACGTATGCATAGAAAAGTGAGAATAGACATTCCCGGTTTTTTTGCGTCATATTATGATCAGGAGAATATAGCGCCGTAAGATATTCAACGATAATAAGGATTGCGAAAATTTTGTTGAACGGCTCTCCATACTGCTGCCTGAAACCAAGACAAAATGCTATGTGCTATGTGTGGGCATTTTTGTCGAACTACGATCATTTCTTAATTTCTTTTGGGTAAACCGCCGGCTCTGCCGGCGGACTCTCAGGGTTTGACAGTTTCTGAAAAATAATGAAGCCTCCAAGAACATGAATCGCTCAAGGATTACGGAAAAGGAGGCTTCATGAACGAACTCCCAAAGTTAAAGCCACGTAAAATGAGAATGCAAGTACCATATTGTTTGGAGACCCCAATACCGCCGCAAAGTGTTGAATGGTCAGATACGGCGATACATTGGAGAAGCGTTGCACTCTTTGGTACGGCAGAAAGAGAGCAAGATAGAGGAAGGGCACCTGCAGCCCGATCATGTGCATGTTTTGATATCGATACCACCAAAATACTCCGTAGCGCAGGTAGTTGGTTTCATTAAGGAAAAGAGCGCAATTCTTATTATCCGGGCCTACATGGGACACCGTAAGAATTAGAATAGGAAGCTTTTTTTGTACGGGGCTATTTTGTATTAACCGTAGGGGCTGATGAAGAGGTTATCCGCCAATACATAAAGCATCAAGAGGCGGGGGGATAAACGCCTCAATCAACTAACTCTTTTCGATGGAAGTTGATCACCGATAGGTGGTCAGAGAATCTTTTGCAGCTAATGCTTTGAGCGGTTCATAGTTTAAAAGCCTCCCGCTCTACCGGAGGTGATTCACTATTTAAGTGACATCCCTATTTTATTTACATATAAGTATAAATGTCAGATCTGTCGAGGAAATTTGACTTGACGCTTGCGGCGGTGAGCTATACGGTAGAAAAAGGGGAGAAGATCGCGAAAAAACAAGGCTATTATCTTGGCGATTAATTTATTTAATTATTTAAGGACGTCCCCATTTTTCGCCCCATTTTTCGCCATTTTTCGCAGAAACGGAGTGATCTATGAAGCTTCCTATTTTCTTATCTGTTTTTCTTCGGAATCCCATCCCATTTGCTATTCTAATGTTGGCAACATGCTTCTTCTCTTCGGGGATATCCAGGGCCGGTTCCGGGGATCCGTATTGCGCGGGTGGAAAATATCGCTTTGCAGCCGGGAGCTATTATTCCCTTTACATAAAATCCGACGGGACGTTGTGGGCCTGGGGGAATAACCGGTATGGTCAGCTGGGAGACGGGACCACGACGAATCGGGCCTCGCCGGTCCAGATAGGAAGCGGCACGAACTGGGCATGCGTTGCCGCAGGCTTGTACCATTCTCTTGGCATAAAGACGGACGGGACGTTGTGGGCCTGGGGGTATAACTCGTCTGGTCAGCTGGGAGACGGGACCACGACGAATCGGGTTTCGCCGGTCCAGATAGGAAGTGGCACGGACTGGGCGTCTATTGCCGCGGGTTTCTCCCATTCTCTTGGCATAAAGACGGACGGGACGTTGTGGGCCTGGGGGTATAACTCGTCTGGTCAGCTGGGAGACGGGACCACGACGAATCGGGCCTCGCCGGTCCAGATAGGAAGCGGCACGGACTGGGCGTTTGTTGCCGCGGGCAGCTGGCATTCTCTTGGCATAAAGACGGACGGGACGTTGTGGGCCTGGGGGTATAACTCGTCTGGTCAGCTGGGAGACGGGACCACGACGAATCGGGCCTCGCCGGTCCAGATAGGAAGCGGCACGGACTGGGCGTTTGTTGCCGCGGGCAGTTCGCATTCTCTTGGCATAAAGACGGACGGGACGTTGTGGGCCTGGGGGGATAACTCGTCTGGTCAGCTGGGAGACGGGACCACGACGAATCGAGCCTCGCCGGTCCAGATAGGAAGCGGCACGGACTGGGCGTTTGTTGCCGCGGGCTTCTACCATTCTCTTGGCATAAAGACGGACGGGACGCTGCGTGCCTGGGGAGGAAACGATTATGGTCAGCTGGGAGACGGGACCACGACGAATCGGGCCTCGCCGATCCAGATAGGAAGCGACACGGACTGGGCATGCGTTGCCGCGGGCTTCTACCATTCTCTTGGCATAAAGACGGACGGGACGCTGCGTGCCTGGGGAGGAAACGATTATGGTCAGCTGGGAGACGGGACCACGACGAATCGGGCCTCGCCGGTCCAGACAGGAAGCGGCACGGACTGGGCGTCTATTGCCGCGGGCGGTTCGCATTCTCTTGGCATAAAGACGGACGGGACGCTGTGGGCCTGGGGAGGAAACGATTATGGTCAGCTGGGAGACGGGACCACGACGAATCGGGCCTCGCCGGTCCAGACAGGAAGCGGCACGGACTGGGCGTTTGTTGCCGCGGGCAGCTGGCATTCTCTTGGCATAAAGACGGACGGGACGTTGTGGGCCTGGGGGTATAACTCGTCTGGTCAGCTGGGAGACGGGACCACGACG
>Ga0209163_1003582_pt1 | contig 11230 bp, 9 predicted proteins | sample MTBAKSrepl2MetaG_FD_187457 | JGI IMG/M metagenome (GOLD analysis project Ga0209163, IMG submission 187457) | Enrichment culture microbial communities om Arthur Kill intertidal strait, New Jersey, USA, that are MTBE-degrading - MTBE-AKS2 (Arthur... | ecosystem: Environmental > Aquatic > Marine >...
CGGAAAACCTGGTAACGTTCCGGGTCCAGGGCCTTGGCCACCTGGCTTCCGCTTTTGAGGGAGATTTCTCTCTCGCCGGAGACCCCTCCGCAGATAAGGGCTACTCTTAATCGGCCGCCGGACATAAGGCCATAATTCCTTTTTCCACATCCACCTGGAGAAGCTGCTCGGGACCGTCCGGCAAAACCGCAAAAATCTCTTCTTCAAGCTGGAAAGACAGGGAAGAGAATTTGTCGATCCGGGCCAGGGCTTCGGGGCTGCGGCCGTAACGCGAGCGAATGTAGTGCAGGCGTTCCCTCAGGGTGGTGATCCGATCATCGACGACCCGCTTGTCGGCATAATTGACGATTTCCACTTCGGAGATGCGTCCCTTCGGTCGGGACCGAGAGAGGCGGACGTGCTGGCCCACTATCTGGCCTACTTCCGGGTAGCCCAATTTTTTAAGCAATTTGGCCCCGGTCAGGGCATGGTCGAGGCGCACCTTGAAGCTGTACGCCTTGGTGACGTCATGAAGGAGGGCCGCCGCCCGGACCAAGGCTTCGTTTAAGGGATATCCTTGAGAAAACAGCTTATGGGTCAGATGCAGGGCCACCACGCAAACCGCCTGGCTGTGGCGGATCACGTGGTCGGGGGTATTATGCCTGGCCAGGATGGCCAAGCATGTGGGCGGATCGGGCAAATTGAGACGCCGGGGGCGATTCATCATTTTATTCTGACAAATGTCGGTTGATCATTCAAGTTGAAAACAAAGCGGGAGAACGGCCGCCTCGATATTGTTCGCGCTTTTTTGACGGAGCCGGGGCGGTGGTATTTTTAACGGGAAATCAAGGCGATCAGGAAATTAAATGAAAAACCCGATTTTCGGCCGGGCTCGAGGCCGCCCGCGTCGAGGTCTTTTGTCCGCAAAGATTTTAAATTAATGAGATTAAAGCGATGGAACGGATCAGCGGGCCGCGCCCGTCGCCGGAAAGGCCTCGAAATCCGGTTCGGAAAAACGGCGGCGGCGGGCCAGAACCTGGCGGGCTCCGGCGATGCTGTATTTTTCTTCCTTAAGCAGGGTCCTAATCTCCAGGATTCTTTGCACCGCCCGTTCATCATATCGGCGTTGGCCGCCGCCGGTCCTCAGGGGTTCAAAGAATCCGTTGAATTCGCTTTCCCAGTATCGAAGAGTATGAACCGGCACCTCCGTGATTTCGGAGACTTCACCGATGCTCAGCCAATCTTTCCTGATCATCATGGGTCAGCCCTTATCCTCCTAGCTTTGGTCATCAAAGTTTTTAGCAATTTTCAGGCCATAAGGCCTTATCGTGTAACATCCTTGTTTTATTTAACTTTAAGCGCGGGCTTGCCAAGTCTCTCAAAAAAATTTTTCGCCCGGGCAAAATATACCAGGAAAAAATTTCATTTTTTTTCCGACCATTTCAAGGCGGATCAACATTTAGACTATTGACGAAGCCGGTTAATTTCGGGTTAAATTTTATTTGATAATCCAAGCAGATTAGGAGCGAATCATGGCTATCGCCCAGGTCAGTATTGTGCCCTTGGGGACGGGGACGACCAGTTTAAGCGTTTTTGTGGCCGAGGCAGCGCGGTGGCTGGAGGCGGCCGACATTACCTATCAGCTCACGCCGATGGGGACGATTCTTGAGGGGGATGTCGAGTCTTTATTGAATATAATAAAGATGTTGCATGAATTGCCCTTTCAAGCCGGGGCGGCCCGGGTCATGACCTTGATCACCCTGGACGACCGCCGGGATAAGCCGGCCACGGCCCAGGGCAAGGTAAATTCGGTCCGGGCACAGTTGGGCCAGGTTTAGCCTGGTAGATTCGGGCAGGACGAATTCGGCCCATCTTTACCATGAAATCGCGGGATGGCGGGAGGGGGGCGGCCTTTTGGTCGCAGACAGCGGAGTTCCGGTGGCGGCCTTTGCTTTTTCAACAATATTGTTGACAATGTCCGGCCGAGCATGTAAAAAAGCCGCAGGGACGGTAAGAAATGAGCACGAGTTTTTCGGCGTTCGCATTCTATTATTACTATTGCCGGGGCAACGGCATGTCCTAGTGTGCGGACGCGTCGGTCAGGACAAAAAAAGCGGAGCACACCCTCCGCTTTTTTATTTTTCTCCCGGCCCGGCCGGATCGGCCGGAGGGAACGCGGTCATCAAGATGGAGCGCCCGACCTTTAAAGTGGCCGGGATGAGGATTCAACCTTAATTTTTACTTTTTTGCAGGAGGCGTGAATTATGAAAAGGGCGATTTCTCTGGCATGCGCAGTTTGTCTGGTGGTCGGATTTTGGATTCTGGCCGGCGGTCCAGCGGCCCAGGCCCAGGAGTTCAAGCTGACTTACAGCAATTTTTTCCCTCCCACCCATGTTCAAAGCAAGCTGGCGGAAGCCTGGTGTCGGGAAGTTGAGAAAAGGACCAACGGCCGGGTGGTCATCGATTATTTCCCCGGTCAGACCCTGACCAAGGGCAACGTCTGTTACGACGGCGTGGTCAACGGTTTGAGCGATCTCGGCCTGTCCGTTCTGGCTTACACCCGGGGGCGTTTTCCCGTCATGGAAGTGGTCGATCTGCCGTTGGGTTATAAAAACGGCCGTCAGGCCACGGTGGTGGTCAATGAAGTTTATCGTCAGATTCAACCGGAAGAACTGAAGGACACCCAGGTCATGTATCTGCATGCCCATGGACCGGGGCTGCTCCACACCCGGAAAGCCGCGGTCCGGAAACTCGAAGACCTCAAGGCCCTGAAAATCCGTTCGACCGGGACCAGCGCCAAGATCGTCGAAGCCCTGGGCGGGACGCCCGTGGCCAAACCCATGCCTGAGACTTACCAGTTGCTTCAGAAAGGGGTCGTGGACGGGTCCTTGAACCCCCTGGAGACCAACAAAGGCTGGAAGCTGGGCGAAGTGGTCGACTATCTGACTTTGAATTACTCCTCGTCTTACACCACCGGATTTTTTGTGGTCATGAACAAGAACAAGTGGGCGGCCCTCCCCGAGGACGTCAAAAAGATCATCGAAGACATTAATCAAGAATGGATCGGCAAGACCGGCCGGGCCTGGGACGACAGCGACCAGGAAGGTCTGGATTTTCTGAAGGAATGCCAAGTGCAGGTCATTGAGCTTTCGCCCGAGGAAAACGCCCGCTGGGCCGAGGCGGTCAAGCCTCTTCTGGATGATTATACGGCCAAGACCAAGGAAAAAGGTCTGCCCGGGGACCGGGCTCTGAAGATTGCCCAGGAAGCCTTGAAAAAATAAGCAGACCGATCCGGCCCTATCGGCGCGGACCGTCCCGCCGCTAGGGCCGGTTGATGCTCCCGGGCTGTTTCGAGTATGGAGTCTCGGGAGATGCATCAGGCCGGCCCGGTGGAGGTGGATTGATGAAAAAACTGATAGAAGGCCTGGTTTCTTTGCTGAAATGGATCGGAGCCCTGTCCGTGGCCGCCATGATGGGTTTGGTCTGCCTGGACGTGGTCATGCGGGCCGCCGGCCGTCCGATCAAGGGTGCCGTGGAGTTCGTGGGGTTTCTGGCTACCATAGCCCTGGCCTGTTCCTTGCCATACACCCACGTCCTTAGGGGCCACGTCGGCGTCGATCTTCTGGTTCGCCGGCTGCCCCGCCGAGCCAGAAACACCATCGATTTGATCACGTCTTGCCTTACACTGGGCCTGTTTATTATAGTGGCTTGGCGAACTATGGTCTATGCCTCGACTTTACGGGCCAGCGGGGAAGTGTCCATGACCCTGGAGTTTCCGGCCTATCTCTTTGTATATTTCATCGGTTTCGGTTTTGCCGTTCTTTGCCTGACCGTTTGGCTGGATATAGTCAGGTCCTGGCGGGAGGCGGCTGAAAAATGAATCCCACCCTAATAGGCCTGATCGGTCTGGTCCTTCTGGTGATAATTTTCTTCTCCCGCATGCCGGTGGCCTATTGCATGGCCCTGGTCGGATTTTTGGGATTTTCCTTCCTGGTTTCGGGGCAGGCCGGCCTCGGCCTCCTGGCCCGGGACATTTACGATGTCTTCTCCTCGTACGGCTTGACCGTGATCCCCTTGTTTATCCTCATGGGCCAGTTCGCCTCCCACGCCGGCATCAGCCGCAAGCTCTACGACACGGCCTACAAGTTCATCGGGCATTACACCGGCGGTCTGGCCATGGCCACGGTGGCCGCTTGCACCGCCTTCGGCGCGGTCTGCGGTTCTTCCCCGGCCACGGCCGCCACCATGGCCACGGTGGGCTTGCCGGAAATGAAGCGGTACGGCTACGGCGACGAGCTGTCCGCCGGTTCAGTGGCCGCCGGCGGCAGCCTGGGCATGCTTATGCCGCCCAGCGTGGTCTTGATCGTTTACGGCATCCTGACCGAACAGTCCATCGGCCAGCTTTTCATCGCCGGCATCATCCCGGCCATATTCATCTCCCTATGCTTCGTTGGAGCCATTTGGCTTTTCTGCCGGGCCCACCCGGAACAGGGACCGCCCGGACAAGGCTTTACTTTTAAGGAAAAAATCTATTCGCTCAAAGACATGAGCGAAACCCTGATTATCTTTTTGCTGGTTATGGGCGGCCTTTTTCTCGGGTGGTTCACTCCGACCGAAGCCGGCGGTGTGGGGGCCTTCGGAGTGCTGGTCGTGGCCCTGATCCGGCGACAGCTTTCCTGGGACGGCTTCATGGCCTCTCTGTTCGAGACCCTGCGCATGTCCTGCATGGTCATGCTCCTGGTGGCCGGGGCCGTCATCTTCGGCCACTTTCTGGCCGTGACCCGCATCCCCTTCCAGGTGGCCGGATGGGTGGCTGGCCTGCCGCTGCCGCCCTTCGCCGTCATCGGCATGATCGTTCTGGTCTACCTGATCGGCGGCTGCTTCATCGACGCCTTGGCCTTGATCATGCTGACCATTCCTATTTTTTATCCCATCATCATCGATTTGGGTTATGATCCCATCTGGTTCGGGGTGATCATCGTCCTGGTCACCCAAATGGGGGTGATCACCCCGCCGGTGGGCATCAACGTCTATGTGGTCAGCGGCACGGCCCCGGAAATACCCCTCGAAAGCATCTTCAAGGGGGCTTTGCCCTTTTTGTGGGCCTTGATCGCGGGAACGGCTTTGTTGGTGGCTTTTCCCCAAATCGTCTTGTGGCTGCCGCAGTTGACTTATCCTTAATGGACGAAAATTGAAAGGGGGGGCGGCGGCTTCCCCGGAGACTTTACCGGAAGGTGATTCAATATGAGCAAAGTCGCCTGGGAAATGAAAAACAGCGTGGCCGTGGTGCGGCTAAGCCACGGGGCGATCAATCCGATCAGTTGGGAGCTGGTTCAGGACTTGAGCCGGGCCGTCCAGCGGGCCGGACGCGAAGCCGGGGGGCTGGTCCTGGCCGGGGGAGAAAAATTCTTTTCCATGGGTCTGGACCTGCCCTCTTTACTGAAATTGGATCGGGCCGGCCTGGCCGCCTTTTGGGAAGACTTCAACCAAATTCTGCTTGATCTTTACACCTTGCCCATACCCACGGCTGCGGCCCTGGCCGGGCATGCTCCGGCCGGCGGCACGGTCCTGGCCCTGACCTGCGATTTCCGGTTCGTGGCCTCGGGCAAGACCAAGGTCGGGGTCAACGAAATGCAGATCGGCCTGCCTTTCCCCTATCTGCCCCACCTGATGCTCCGCCAGATCGTGGGTGACCGGGCGGCCACGGAAATGGCTTACTCGGGCCGGCTTTTCGACGCGACCGAGGCCAAGGCCATCGGCTTGGCCGACGAAGTCCTGCCGCCCGAGGAAGTGGAAAGCCGGGCCCTGGACAAAATCGCCGGCTTGGCCGCCCTGAACCCGGAGGCCTTTGCTGAAACCAAGACCGCCCGGATCGAGGAAGTCCGCCGTCGTTATGAACAAAACCGGGTCCGGGCCAACGAGGCCTTTGTCAAAGCCTTTTTTTCCGATCGAGCCCGGGCACTGCTTATAGAAACAGCCAAAAAGTTCTGAAAGGTCTTCAGGAAGATTGGCCAGCCTGGCTCTTGCTCGGCCCGACCAAGGCCAGACCCTGCTGATCTTCACCGTCCTGGTAGACGTGAAACATCCGCCCGCCCAACCATTCAGGCACATGGATGACCTTGATCACTTCGGCCAGATGGGCCAGGTCCGGAAGCATGGCCTCGAGCTGGTTGGGGGCTTGAAGGAAGAAATCTTCCTTGAAGACGGTTTGAGGTATGTCGGGGTACAGGGCCAGGGGGATGATCCGGGCTTCGACCAAATCGCTGAAGAAATGGGTGCCGTGGGAGACTTCCGGGGTGGAGCCTTTTTCTTCAAAAGCGATCTCGGCCAGGATCAGGGTGTGATTAATGTCCTCATAACCGACGCGGACGCCTAAATTTATATCGTTGCTGCCCCAGCGGCCGGGGCCGAACAGGACGTAGCGTTTTTTCTCGAGGAGCCGGTTCAGCCGGCCGACCGCCCGCCCCACGGCCGTTTTATCTTCATAGGTCTGGAGCCGGGCGTAGGCCTTGGGGTCCACGTAAACGATATATTCGATATCCTCGACCACACCGCTGATCACGCTCTGGTCATTGGTAAAGACGATCTGCTCTTCGGGCACGTCTTCGGGCAGATGGACCTTGCCCACGTCCTCGCGCAGGGACAGGCTGCGGCATTGGAGGATATAGAGCTTCCCGTCGTCCCAGGCAAATTCCACATCGACCGGCCGTCCGTAGGCTTCTTCCAAGCGGCGTAAAATTTTCTTCATCGAGTGGACGAAAGGAGTTTGAGTCAGGAGGTTGTCGAAGGTCAGGCAGGTTCGGAGGGGGTCGATTTTTTCGCCTTTGAACCGGGGCGGCGCCAGGTGGCCTTCTTCATCGAGGGACACGGCGTAAAACAGGTCGGGATGGTCGATCTGTTTGAAGAGTTCACGAGCCGGAACTGATTCTTTCCGGCGGGTGCGCAGGTTGATCAGGTCCACGTTCTTTTGGGAGTATTTTTTGATCTGGGCCGGATCGATCTCCGGCCGGAGGCTGGGATGGCTCAGACCGACCATCCGGGTGTAATCCCCGGCGATCCGGTCCACGGCCCTAGTGCCCAGGCCGAAAACCAGCCGAACCAGGCCGGCCTGCGGGTCCAGTCGCGGGCTCCAATTGTAAACGTTGCGTGAAAAAGCTACACCGGCGCAGAAAGGAAAGAAATAGTCGCCAAATCGGCGGCCGACCACCTTCTGGACCAGCACGCTCATCCGTTCATCGAAATCGATCAGATTGTGGTCCCGGCGGTAGATTATGGGGCCCGGGGCCCAAGTGCTCATCAGGACGTATTTCAAACCGGCGACGAATTCCTGAAGCCTGGTTTCCAAATCGCCTTGGTTGGCCAGGAAAAATGATTCATATTTACCGGAAAACGAGTAGCCGAAATTATCTTCCAACAAGGAGGACGACCGGAGAATAAGCGGGGCCTCGCCCACCTGGGCCAGGAACTCCCGGAAATCATCCACCACGTCCTGGGGAAATTGAGCCCGCTCTAGAATCGGACCCAAGGCGTCGAATTCCGACTCCAGTTCATCGCGGCTCTTGTACTTCCGGCTGTGGAGGCAATAAAGCTCATTATAGTCGACAAAATCAGAAAAGATGCCCGAATTGAAATACCAGGATTCGATCTCGGCCACGTGTTTTTCCAGATCGGGGTCACGTTTCTGGAGTCTGGGCAGAATGATCTTGTTGGCCAGGAGCATGCCGGCGGCCTTGCCCCCGATTTTGCCCGGTCGTCGGCGGTCCCAATACGAATGATCGAGCATTTCGTCGATGTCCCGGATGGTCAAATGGTGCTTGGCGATACCGATGAAAGGAAGTTGATCCGAGATAAAATGGTTGATCAGGGCCACCCGGACCACTTCGGTCTCCGTGGGATCCAAGAATAAATCTCCCTGGGGTATTTGGCAGAAGTCCTTGAGGGCTTTCTTGATCCTCTTGGAGGTGACGCCTTCGGTGTTGACTACACGGTGAAGTTCCTGGAAGCTCTGTTTTTTCCGGGCCAGGTTGATGTAGTTTTCGATCTCTTCCGGGGTGAAGTTCTCAGCAAAATAAAGGTCGGTCAGGGTCTCGACATATTCTTTCAAGATTTTCCCTTCGGGCTTTAGACCGGCCTGAGTCAGAAGGTCGCGGGCTTCAACTTCGATGACCTCCCTGGTGACCACGCCCCGCTGGGCCAGGGCCTCCAGGAAGAGGTTGCGCATGTCGGGGATCAGATGAGGATAGGCCGTCATTTGTCTGTACAGGCGGTAGGTCTGCGCAAGTTTCAAGACGAGGTCCCGGCCGCTCTTTTCTTCCGAAGAAAGAGACGGGGAAACAAGTCGGCCTAACTCAGGCTTTTTGCTCATTATTTTACTCCTCAAGGCCGAAACGGAGATAATATTATTCAATTATATCAGATATTGAGGATAAAGGGAAAAAGGTCGACTCCCTAAGCAACTTCCCGCCGGCCTGGAGGGCGATTGGCCAAGGGCGGTTCTTCAAAAAACAGGTTTTTACATGTCCTCCCCGCCTTGTTCCTTGGAGGAGACCCAGAAGGCAGGTCCCCCCACGTTTCCGGGCGTGGGCTGGCTGGAGTCGTCGAAAATTAAACGGACGTGTTCGATTTCAGGCTGGCCGGGATTTTGTTCTGCGGATAGCGTCTCTTCGGACAGGATTTGGCTCAATTGGTCCATTTTGAAACAGACCCGCAAAGCCTCCGTCGTCTCCGGCCCGGCCGGTTGTCCGGTGTCCGGATCAATGTCCACATAGACCACACCATCGGGCCGGGTAAAATCCCTGATCGGCCCCCCTTGGAGGGCTTGCTCCATGAAATAAAGAAAGATCGGGGCCGCAGCCCGGCCGCCGGTTTCGCCCGGCCCGATTTGCTCCCGGATGTCCCGGCCCACCCAGACCCCGGTGGTCAGTTCCGGGGTGAAGCCGACGAACCAGGCGTCGGCCAGATCGCTGGTCGTGCCGGTCTTGCCCCCCGCCGGCCGCTGCAAGGCCGAAACCCTGGCCCCGGTCCCGCCTGAAACCACGCCCCGGAGCATGTCCAGGACGGTAAAGGCCGTCTCCGGAGTCAGGGCCCTGGTGAGCCGCGGACGATTTCGCCAGATGACCCGGCCGTCCCGGTCCTCGATGCGGTCAATAAACATGGGGGCGACCCATTCTCCAAGATTGGGAAAGGCGGTGAAGGCCGCGGTCATCTCTAAAAGGGAAACCTCCGAAGTCCCCAAGGCCAAAGACCTATAAGGGGCCAGCGGCGAAGTTATGCCCATGGCCCGTGCGCAATCCATCACCGCCGGCAGGCCGACTTTTTCCAAAAGCTTGACCGTGACTACGTTGCGCGATTTGACCAGGCCGCTGTAAAGGGTGGTCGGCCCGGCGAACCGCCGATCATAATTCTGGGGACTCCAGACCCGGCCGTGATCTTTGTATTCCACGGGTTCATCCAGGACGATATCGGCCGGAGTGAAGCCGGCCTCGACAGCCGCTGCGTACACAAAGGGCTTGAAGGCCGAACCCGGCTGGCGTTTGGCCTGGACGGCCCGGTTGTAAGGGCTTTCTTGAAAATCCCGGCCGCCGATCAGGGCCTTGAGCGCGCCGGTCGAGGTCTCAAGGCAGACCAAAGCCCCCTGAAGGGGCGACGGACAATCCTGACCTTTCCGCTCGTGACGCTGTTCGAGTTCCTTAAGCCCGCGGGCCACAGCCGCCCGGGCCGCTTTTTGCCTTTCGATATCAACGGTGGTGTAAACTTTCAGCCCCTCGGTCAGCAGCCGCTCCCGGCCGACCAAGTCCTCGACCAGCCGCCGGACCTGTTCCGTAAAGTAAGGCGTCACGTTCAAATTCGGGTCGGGCAGGGCCTGATAACTCAACGGCTGGTTCAGGGCTTCTTTGGCCTGGGCGGTCGTGATGAAACCGCACTCGACCATTCGGCCGAGGACATAGATTTGCCGTCTTCGGGCCAGTTCGGGATTGACGAACGGGGAGTATCGGCTGGGGGATTTGACCAGACCGGCGATCAAGGCCGACTCGGCCAGAGACAGGTCTTCCACGTGCTTGCCGAAGCAGCCCTGGGCCGCGGCTTCCACACCGTAGCAGCCCTGGCCCAAGTAAATCTGGTTCAAGTAGAGGTGAAGAATCTCCTCCTTGGTCAAGTTTTTTTCCAGGCGGAAGGCCAAAACAGCTTCGCGAATCTTTCGGGAATAGGTCTTTTCATTCGAGAGCAGAAAGGTTCGGGTCACTTGCTGGGTGATGGTGCTGGCTCCTTGGACGATATGCCCGGCTTCGAGGTTGCGGAGGAAGGCCCTTAATATGCTTAGCAGGTCGATGCCGGGGTGTTGGAAAAACCCGGCGTCTTCAGCGGCCAGAAAGGCCTGGACCAGATGCTGGGGGACCCGGGCGTAAGGAACGACGATGCGGCGCTGGCGGAAGAACTCGCCGATGACCCGGCCGTCGTCCGAGTAAAAATACGAGACGTTTGCCGGCCGATAATTTTGGAGGGCGGCCAGAGAAGGCAGGTCCCGGGTCAGATGCCGGTACCCAAACCAGAGGCCCACAACCGTCAGGGCTGCAAGTAGACCAAGGAAGAGGAAAAAATCGAGCACCAGCCGCCGTTTCCATTTTGCCCACTTCCGGCGGCCGGGGTTTTCGGCCGGAGGTTTTTTCATCCTTTCCATCACTGTTTTGTCTTTAAAACTTATTTTATCAAAAAATTTATTTAAATCAAATTGTTTCATCATGGAGCCATTATTCAGTCAAGGGCGGCTCCCTTTGGGTATTGGAATTGTAAATCTCGGAAACCGTGCCGACCGGAGAATACTGGTTGGGTTTGGCTCCGGTCAACGCCGATCTAGCGGGCGGGGCGGCCATGCTTTTGCCGGGCGAACAGACAGGTTCGCCCTTACCGGGAACGCTCAACCAGGAAATGTGGGGGCGACACATGCGTCGCGCCTACAGATTAGAAACAGGTTGATTTTAGCAATGACAAGATATTAGGTTCATAGGCTTTGAAGGATCGGCCGTTGTTTTTAATCGGCCGTTGTTTTTTTGTTTCTCGTCATCGGTCATCATTAAGGGCTGTCAAGCCGGCTTGGACAGGTTAGGGTTTTCGGTTTCTTTATGGCCTTAGCCGCGGTCGCTGGTTAAAGCGCCCTTCCTTCCTTTTTATCTGATGGGGGCTGCCCTAGCCGGGTCTGGTCCGGGCCCGTCCACCTAGACCTTCGGTCACTAGGGCCGCCGGCAAGGATTGG
>Ga0209163_1003584_pt1 | contig 11228 bp, 7 predicted proteins | sample MTBAKSrepl2MetaG_FD_187457 | JGI IMG/M metagenome (GOLD analysis project Ga0209163, IMG submission 187457) | Enrichment culture microbial communities om Arthur Kill intertidal strait, New Jersey, USA, that are MTBE-degrading - MTBE-AKS2 (Arthur... | ecosystem: Environmental > Aquatic > Marine >...
AGCTGGCTGTTAACCAGCGGGTCCGTGGTTCGAGTCCGCGCTGAGGAGCCAGAATTCAATGCAACCACTTTCAACCGGTTGCTTAACGGATAAAGCCCCGCATCAGTGATGCGGGGCTTCGTTTTTCCAACGGTTGTAATTTCAAAAACTTACGTCCTTTGCGACATACCTCGCCCATTTCTCCATTCTCCTGGAAACCCACTTTTATGTACATCGCCGTCTTTTGAGTTCGAAAATGGGTTTTGGACCCCGAAACGGACTCGGAATTCTCCCGTTCTCCGTTTTTCGAGTCGCCTTGTTTAACAGCCCGGTGGCATCCGGGTGCCCTTCTGGTACTCGAAAAATTCTTTGACAGCCATGCCGATTTTCGTATAATGTATGCCAGTTTAGTCTGATCGGACCGGCTGGAGGCCGATGGGGCTATCCTGGACCGGGCATTTCGCGTAACCGAAGAACTGAGGCCGTTCAGGATGGGACGAGACCCTGTGCGACTGGAGTCAGTGATGGAAGATCGATGGCTTTCTGTAGATGAGATTGCGGCCTATCTCGGCATCAAGCGGGATACGGTATACAAATGGATTTCAGAAAAGCAGATGCCTGCGCACCGGATGGGCCGCCTCTGGAAATTCCGCAAAGATGAAGTGGATGGGTGGGTGAAGTCGGGCGGAGCAGCGGAGTCCGACTCTCAGAATCCAGGCACGGGAAAGAAGTGATGGATATTCTGCTGACATTCACAGGGTTTCATGACCCCTATTTCAAGGGACTGGTCGACCATGAAGAGCAGCCTGGGCCCATTCTTTCCCTCCTGACCACACGCTCATTCGATCATATTTTTCTTTTTGATACCCCAAGCACGCAGCGGGTTACAGGGGAAACAAAGGACGCTATTGCCAAAATCCATCGCGGCAGCGAGGTTCACGTTGTCGAAATCAACCTCGCCGATCCGACGAATTACCAAGAGATATTCAGGGGACTCAGAACGCACCTTCATCGCATTATTGAGGATTTCACTTCAGCACGCTTTTTTGTGGCAGTCGCATCGGGAACGCCCCATATGCATGCCTGCTGGGTTCTCCTTACGGCTTCCGGCGAAATCCCCGCTCGCATCCTCCATGTGCGACCACCGCACTTTGTAACGAAACAACACCCGCTCGTGACCGAGGTGGATTTGTCCTCGCGTGAGTTCCCCACCGTCAGGTTCCAGGACGGATCGATCCCTGTTGAAGATAGCCAAGTCGATATTGATTCCGTCAGAGTGCAACTTGGCATTGTGGGAGATCACTCCGCGATGCAGCGTTCACTCGAGATGGGTGCGATGCTGGCTCCATCACAAGCCCCTGTCCTCATCTTTGGCGAGACAGGCACTGGCAAGGAGCTATTCGCACGGTACATTCACCGATTGAGTGGAAGGCCGCGAGAAATCTTTGTTGCTGTAAATTGTGCAGCGATTCCAGAAGACCTCGTCGAGAGCCTGCTGTTTGGTCACAAGAAAGGAGCCTTTACGGGCGCGATCAACGACCAGGTTGGCAAGTTCGACACAGCGGATAAAGGGACCCTTTTTCTTGATGAACTCGGAGAGCTTCCCATGCCCGCACAGGCCAAGTTGCTGAGAGTTCTGCAAGATGGACTGGTGGAGCCGATCGGGCAAGCCAAGTCGCATAAGGTAGATGTGCGGATTGTGGGTGCGACGAATCGGGATTTGCGCAGGCTGGTGAGGCAAGGGAAATTCCGCGAAGATCTTTTTTATAGGCTAAACGTCGGCGAAATCAAACTTCCTCCGCTCCGTGAACGGCGCTCTGACATTCCCAAACTGGCGCTTCACATTCTCGATAGGTTGAATGGTTCGTTGCGACGACCCAAGAGGCTGTCGGCGGAAGGTTTATCCAGGCTGCAAGCTCACAACTGGGCGGGGAATGTTCGTGATCTGGAAAACGTCATTGAGAGATCTGTTCGTCTTTGCCGCAATGATGTTTTGGACGCAGACGACCTTCTGATCACGGAACCGGTCACCTATGCGGACCCACTGGATGCTCTTCCCGATCCCTACGAGGGGTTCTCATTGGATGAGTTTCTTGGGAGCGCTCGGAAGCAGATGATTCTTCGGGCGCTTGAAGCAGCGAACGGCAACCAAAGCCAAGCGGCTCGAATGCTTGGGATCACGCCGCAGGCGGTGCACAAATTTTTGCAGCAATCGAGACCAAAGACTTAAACCAGGGTTTAAGATGTTTCAACCAGGGTTGAAGGATGAAATGATGTCAGAACCAACAAGAAGAAACACAACCACAGTGAATACAGTGGGTTGCTGCTTATGTCAAAGAATGGCATGGGCTTTGCTTATGGTCTGGAATAAACAGACCGATCAACTGTCCGAAACCAGAAAGGGGCAGCCATGCCAGCATTTACGGTCACATCAATCATCGACGGAGATACTTTCGAGGTCAACCCTCTATGGAAATGGAACGGTGAGATGGGCACCCGAGTCCGCCCGGCGGGCTACGATGCTCCGGAGCTTCACGCCTATGGAGGCCAAGCGGCTAAGGACAAGTTGTCAAAGCTCATTTATGGGGGGCAAGTCGAACTGCGGACAGCTCATAAGATTGACCGGGGACGTCTGGTCTGCGAGGTCTATTTCAGGAATACCAACCTGGCGCACTACTTTCCCGAGTGGCAATAATCAGGTGATATTTCAGGAGGAGCGCCTGTGAAGGATTATTCGACTGAAGCAGATGCGAGGATTGTCATCGACGATCTGCTCCGCCAAGCGGGATGGGACCCAGCCGACAAGTCGCAGGTGCTCACTGAGGTTTCTATTCGAGACACATCTTGGGTGATTTCTGAACCCGTGGCACCCTATGGGTACAAACCCAGCCGGAAAACGAAAGACGGTGATGAGATACCAACCGGTCGTGCTGACTATGTCTTGATGGACCGCCGCGGACGCCCGCTCGCCATTGTTGAAGCGAAACGCTCTGCGATAGAACCTTACACGGCAAAACAACAGGCGTTGCCATATGCAAAAAAGATCGGCTCCCCGTTTATTTTCCTGACAAACGGCGAGTTCATCTACTTCTGGGACTATGGCAACGACGATGCCCGGATCGTCAATTCATTCTTTTCCCGCCGCGATCTTGAGCGCTTGGTGGAAATGCGCACCACCCGAAAGCCGCTCGCAACGATAGAAATCCCCGAGTATTACCTGCGCCAAGGCGAGACCCGCCAGGTGCGGCCATACCAGCGGGAAACCATGCAAGCCCTGGACCACGCTGTGGAACTCGGCAAGCGCCGCTTCCTGATCGAGCTTCCAACCGGTACAGGCAAGACAGATCTCGTTTCTATCTATGTCAAGCGACTCATCCAGGCCGGACGCGCCGAGCGGGTTCTGTTTTTGGTGGACAGAGAGCAGCTCGCCAAACAGGCGCTCGAAGCCATTCAAGACATTCTGAACCAGCACAGCAGCTACTGGTTGCGCCCGGGCATGGTCCGGCAAGAACAGCAGATTACGGTCTGTCTGCTCCAAACCATGATCAGCCGTTACACAGATTTCACAAGTGGGTATTTCGACGTGGTCATCGCCGACGAATGCCACCGCTCCATCTATGGTTCTTGGCAGACCGCGCTCACGCATTTCGATGCGCTTCACATCGGGCTGACCGCAACACCTTCCGCCTATATCGAACGCAATACGTTCCAATTTTATCAGTGCCGCGACGACCAGCCGGATTTTGCCTTCCCGATCTTGCAGGCGTTCCGGGATGGATATCTGTGTCCCTACAAATTTGCCACCGGTATCACCCAAATCCTTGCCCAAGGAGCAGAGGTCGATGAACAGACATACGACCCGTCCGAATTTGAGCGCAAATGGACGAACGAAGACTCCAACAGGAAAATGATGCAGGAGTTCGACCGGCTCGCCTGGGAAAACTTCAAAGAGTTGGCTCCCGGTCAAAAGATCGGACCTGGCAAGACCATCGTTTTTGCAATCACCAAGCACCATGCTGCAAGGCTGGCTCATTTCCTGAACGAATTACATCCTGAACTCAAGGGTCAGTACGCTGAGGTTATCACCAGCGACGTGGCGGACGCCGACGATCTCATCCGCAAGTTCAAACGCGAGGAGTATCCGCAGGTGGCCGTCAGCGTCGGCATGCTGGATACTGGCTTCGATTGCCGGGAAGTTCTCCACCTGGTAATGTGCCGTCGGGTGCGCAGTCCCATCCTCTACCAACAGATGCGGGGGCGCGGAACCCGTACCGCAGATCCTATCCAGAAACAGAAGTTCGTCATCTACGACTTCTTCGGCAACCACGACTACTTCAACGACAGCGATACCGATATCTTTATCGGCATCGGTCGCGGACACGCCCCTGGTGGCGAACGCAAGCCACCCAGGCCGCCAGGCGACCTTGTCGAGCTTGGCCTCGAGGACGAGTGGCTCCACGCGGTTACCTATGTCGAGGTGGGGCCAGAAGGTGAGCGGGTCGACAAGCGCGACTACGTTACCAATTGGGAGACGAGCGTTCAATCAGCCGTGAAGGATGACCCGATCATCCAGAAGGTACGGCGAGGAGAATTGCTCACCGAAGACGAGGAGAAGGCGCTGGCTGACCGGTTGAACCGGCCGGAGATGTATTTCAACGAGGAAAACCTTCGCCGGGCCTACCGCCAGCCGGGTGGCAATCTGATCGATTTCATCAAGGCCACTCTGGGCAGTCTCAAGATCAAACCCCGCGAGGAGGAGTTGACCGAGAACTTTCAGGCTTGGCTGGTAGCAAAATCGATCACGCCCCAGCAGGCTCAATATCTCTCACTTCTCAAGAACCGCGGCATCGCCCGCGGTCGCATCGAGCTGGAGGATTTGTTCCAGCCGCCGCTCTCCATTTTGAATGCGGCAGAGCTGGGCGTTGAACTCTTCGGCGAGAGGGGTCTCAAGGAAATCATCCAGGATTTGAACGATTCGGTCTTCGTGAAGAAGGTCGCATAAGGAGCAGCGATGAACCAGGATTTGCGCAGAAAACTGAACCGGATCACTGACATCCTTTGGGCCGGCGGTGTCACCAACCCGGTTACCTATATCGAACAGGTGTCCTATCTGATCTACCTCAAGCTGCTCGACGAGGAGGAATCCAGCCGCGAACTCAAAGCCCGGCTCATGGGCAAGCAAATCAATGGTAACGGCAAACTGCTCTATCCCAAACAAGCCGAGCGTTTCCGCTGGTCCAAGTGGCGTTTTAAGAGCGGCACAGACTTGCGCGACTTCGTGCGCGACCACGTTTTTCCCTATATGGCTTCGCTGGTGAAGGAGGAGCCGCAGATCGCCGAGTACTTCCGCGACGCCGTGCTTGAGGTCGTTGACCCCAACGTGCTCAAGCAGGTGGTGGACGAGATCGACGGCATCGACTTCGCCAAACTCGGCACTGACGTGAAGGGCGACATCTTTGAATACATGCTGACCCACCTGGGCCAGTCCGCCTTGAACGGCCAGTTCCGAACGCCCCGCCAAATCCGAACCATGATGGTCGAGATGGTGGACCCCAACCTAGGCGATACGATATACGACCCGGCTTGCGGCACGGGCGGCTTCCTCATCGATGCAGTGGAGTACATCCTGGCCAGATACTCGACCGAGCCTCAGGAGGTACCCATTTACGGCGAGGAATGGTTAGAAAAGCGCGACCAGTCCATCAAGGAGGCCAAGAAGGACATCCCGACGCTGCAGACCTATCGAAAGGGTCCGGGCGAAAAGGTTCCCAACTGGGAACTCTTGGAGCGGTCCATCTATGGCATCGACGTGTCACGCCAGATGATGCGCATCGCCATGATGAACCTGGTGTTGCACGGTATCCGCCAGGCCAACGTCAAGCGCGCCAATACGCTATCCGATATGGGCGGCCTTACTGAGGACGATCTGACCCGTCGCTACAAGGTGATCCTTTCCAATCCGCCCTTTGCCGGTGTGCTCCCAAAGGAATCGATCCGCAAAGACCTGCCCACCAACTCGAAGAAGAGCGAGCTGCTTTTTCTGGGCGTGATGATGGAGGCTCTGGCTCCGGGTGGCCAGTGCGCCGTGGTGGTGCCCGAAGGGCTGCTTTTCGGCTCGACCTCGGCCCATGTGGAGCTGCGGCGCAAGCTGGTTGAGGATTTCGACCTGTTGGCTGTGGTGTCGCTGCCTGCCGGGGTTTTTAAGCCTTACACGGGTGTCAAGACCGGGGTTCTGGTGTTTAAAAGACCGTTGGAAACCACGAAACACACGAAAAAGAAACATGAAAGTAAAATTTGGTTTTATGAATTGCGGGCCGATGGGTTTGACCCGGACAAAATTTCCGGCGGCGGGAGGCCCGAAACTCCGGAGCGTAACGATATCCCCAACCTGCTCGGCCAATGGAAGGTTTACAAGGATTCCAAGTTCTCGAACCCGCCTGGCGTCGAGGCCGGAAACCTCCTGCCTTCTGGAAGTGATGAACTCCGCTGCTGGTGGGCAACCATCAAAGCCGTCGCTGAAAACGATTACAACCTGGCTGCCGGACGGTACAAGCCACAGATTGCCGAAAAGGCACCGGATGAAGATCCAGCAGAGCTTATCCGGGAGACCCTGGCCATTGAGCGTGACATTGCGGGAGGGCTGGAGAAGCTGCTTCGCGAAGTGGAGGCGGCTTAATGAAGTGGCCAGAATATCCTCTTTCTCATCTTACTGAACGCTTCATAAGCGGTGGTACACCCACTACCAAGATAGAGGAATATTGGCAGGGGGATATCCCATGGATAACTGGAGCTGATTTTCTAGATGGAGAGGTCACTGTTGGCCGAAGGTACATAAATAGGGCCGCAGTGAACAACAGCGCAACGAATATTGTCCCAAGGGGCTCAATCCTGATGGTAACTCGAACTGGAGTTGGAAAAATCGCAATAGCTCCTGTTGATATAGCAATTAGTCAGGATATTACCGGCATAGTGCCCAAAACAGGGTTGTCTGCAAAGTATATACTATCCACTATTCGAAATAAGATGGCCATTATTTTGTCAGCCCAACGTGGCGCTACAATAAAGGGTGTGACGCGAAAAGATATCGAGATTCTTCCTATACCTTTAGCCCCTCCATCCGAACAATGGCGCATTGTCGAGATACTCGATCAGGCGGACGCGCTGCGCAGGAAGCGCGCCGAGGCCGACGCCAAAGCCGCCCGCATACTTTCTTCGCTTTTTTACAAGTTATTTGGCGATCCAGCCACGAACCCCAAAGGGTGGCCAACCGAAATACTTGGTGACCTGTTTAATGTAGCCGGTGGCGGTACTCCTTCTAAGTCTATTCCTGAGTATTGGACCGGAAATATTCCTTGGGTTTCGCCTAAGGACATGAAAAGGGATGTGCTGCTTGATACAGAAGACCACATAACGCAGGATGCCATACGCAACAGCGCCACGCGACTCGTGAAACAAGGAAGCATATTAGTTGTTTATCGTTCCGGAATTCTGGCACATTCGTTTCCTGTGGCTCTTGCTGGTCGCGATTTGACAATCAACCAAGATTTAAAAGCACTTTCGTCAAAAGGAAAGGTTACAAATGAATATCTTTACGGCCTGTTGAGTGCGGTCCCCGCTGTTGGATTATCGTGTGTTAAGAAAGGAGCAACCGTTCATAATGTGGATGGGACACGCTTCTTGAGCCTTAGAATTTGTAAACCATCGGAAAAAATTCAAAAATCGTTTGCAGTTCAATTGCATGCACTACTCAAATACAAGACCAAGCGACAAGCGGCATCTGCAAAGATTGAGGGATTATTTGCTGTATTGCTCCATCGCGCCTTTACTGGTGGTCTAACCGCTAAGTGGCGCGAAGGGCACATGAAGGAGCTTTTAGCCGAAATGGAAATCCAGGAAAAATCTTTGGAAACCACGAACCACACGAAAAACACGAAAGGAAAAAACTCGTGAATTCCATTTTCGAGTGTTTCGTGTATTTCGTGGTTAAAAAATAAGGAGGAGTGGTTATGACCACCTCAACAGATTATCAAGGCATGCGTTGGTTCAAGTGCGACCTACATGTACATACACCCGAAGATGGTCGGCACTGGACGGATCCTATGCTGCGGCTTCCTTCTCCTCGCAATGAACAGGACCTTCAGGAAAAAGCCCGATCTTTTCTGCAAAGATGCCACGACCTATCTCTTGAATGTATTGCCGTTGTTGACCACAATTTCAGCACGGAGAACAACCCTCGGCTCTGGTTTTTGACCCATATAATCGAACAAAACAAAACCGTCGCTCTGCAAAATACACAATCGCCACTGGTAATTTTCCCAGGATTTGAACTCGATATTCGCTATCATGTTCTTTGCCTCTTTACCCCCGTTAGAAACGGAACTCAACTTCAGGCTCTCAGCGACACGCTGACCGGCATGGACCTCTCTGCATGTCAACGCTGCTGCAATGGCGTTTTTCAGCAGCCCAAGCACCATGGTCAATGCTGGTCTTTGAGAGAGGTTCTGGACAAGGTGCAAAACGACCTTGGCGGAATCGTCATCGCTGCCCATGCCTTCAGCAACGACGGCATCTGCAACGATACCGCAAACAGACGAGACTTTGTTGAAAATTGGGATTTATACGCCGTTGAGGTGAATGCCTGGCCACCTCACGAAAAGGCAAAATCAATTTTAGAAGGATCGAATGACACTTGGAGGCGCTCAAAACCGCACCGCCAACCGGCTGCTCTTTGCGGTTCGGACTGCAAATCATTAGAAGACGCTTCTGGTGCCAACAATCTGGGATGCCGCTTTTCCTGGATCAAGATGTCCTCCCCCTCCATCGAATCCCTGCGCCAGGCATTTCTCGACCCGGATTCCCGCATTTATCTTAAGCCCGAACCGCCCAAGGTCAGCCATACCCACATTCAATGCATCGAGATCAATGGTACCAAATTCCTGCAAAACCAGACCGTTGCGCTGTCGCCTCATCTCAATTGCTTGATCGGAGGCCGGGGAAGCGGTAAATCTATGCTTTTCGAAGGCATGCGGTTGGGGCTGCGCGGTGAAACCGCTTTCAAGGATATATCGGAAAAAGAACATGTGGCTGCGCGCCAAATCAAACGGCTGCGTGGTACGTTTACGAATGCAACAGCCATTCGGCTGAGTGTTTTTCACGATGGGCTCGAAGACGTTTTTATCGTTGACAATTCCAGCTCGCCCAGCCAGGTGGAAAACCGGGAAGTATCCGATGCCGCCACGGTGTTCCGACGCCTTGACGCGCTCATTTTCAGCCAGGAAGAAATCACCCAACTGGCCGACCGGCAAAGGTCCTTGCTTGATTTTATCGATAACCTGACCAGAGATCGGCTTGAAACCCACCGAAACAGAGCGAGGGAAATCATCGAGCAACTGAAAAGATCTCGTCAGGCGGATGAAAAAATCCGGCGCCTGGATGGTGAATTGACCATCTTGAAACAGGAGACTGAAGAGTTTGGCCGCCAGCTTGCCGCTAAAACAACGGTTCAGGATGAACTCAAAAACCATCGTGCGGCCCAGGAAGCCAAGCGGTATTTGGAAAAGATTGCAATCAAGTCCGAAGACACCAGCAATCGTTTGAAGGCAATCGCTGAAGAGTTGGCGGTGGAGCCACCACCCTTGGGAAGCCGCGTCGAGACTTATCCTAATTCGGATTTTTTTAAAGAAGCCGAGGAGAAGATTACCGCTGCTTATCAGGAGCTTGCCCGTAATCTCAAGACCTCAGCCGAAACCTTGGTGGCAAGCATTTCCAAGGCAACATCCGGCCATGCCGCTTGGCTGGCTGTGCAACAATCCATTGAAAAAGCCGAAAAGGATTTTCACGCCGCCTGCTCTAAAAAAGGCCTGACGGTTGAGGAGGCTGAAAAATTACGAGAGACCGAGCAACAACATCGGGTAAAAATGGCCGCCTATCAGGCCAAACAAGCAGAACGGGATCAAGCCGCAAAAGAACGGCCTAACAGCAAACAATTATTGAAAAACCTCACCCAGTGCTGGCTTTCAGAGACACAAACCCGCCAGGATGTTATCGATGAAATTACCGGCAGCGGTACAATGCCGCGAACAGGTAGCGGAGAAGCGATCGTGCGGACCACTCTCAATTTTTCCGGCGACCGGGAAGGTTTTTTGAAGCTCTGGGGAGAACTGTCACCGGCCCGCAATACTAAGGTCGGTAGACTGTGGGATCGTTATTCCCGTGACGGCGCGGAGGACAATATCGGTGATAAAATATTCGATGCCTTCTTGGAGAGCCATGAACAACAAAAGAATGAGGCGAAAATAGAAGAGGGAGACAAGGAAGTATCCAAAAATAAAGGAATAGCCGGCAATCCTATACAATTTCTGGAAATGAATTGGGAAAATGATCACGCCTGGCCAACGATTGCAAAGGAATATCGTGACGATATTGCACGGGTACGTGAAGAAAAGAGTGAAAAATGGTTCCAACTGATGCTGACCCGCATCCAGGATGCCGCCGATTTGACCTTGCTGCGAAGCGATGGAAGCAAAGCGGGTTCCTTCCAGAAGGGAGATCTTTCCACCGGGCAGAAAAACACGGCGGTTCTCTCTTTGCTGCTTGCGCGCGGCTCAGGGCCCGTTTTGATCGATCAACCCGAAGACGAACTGGACAGCGAATTTCTTTACAAGGAGCTGGTGCCGCTGTTCAGGTCGGCTAAACGACAACGGCAGTTGATCATCGTCACCCACAACGCCAATATTCCGGTCAATGCCGATGCGGAGCTGGTCTATGCTCTTAAAGCGGATGGCGGCCGAGGCGTCTGCCTCAGCCAGGGCGGCCTGGATCGCTCCGATGTGACCCGGGCTGTGCTTGACATCATGGAAGGCTCTGAAGAGGCTTTCAGACGTCGGCAGGAAAAGTACCATTTCTGAATAAGGGACTACCAGTTATGTATGAAGATATTGAAGCATTGCTAAGTGAAATTGTCGCCGGAGAGGACACTTTCCTGGAACTTAAAGAGGTGGTGTTTCGGGGAAATCAGATCCTGATCGGAGATGCGGGACGGGCCGCGCCCGAGATCGCGGAGGTTTTCTGCTCCATCGCCAACACCGAGGGTGGTGTCGTGGTTTTCGGTGTAAGGAAGGACGGGGCTGTTGTCGGTATACCGCCGGGAAGAAAAGATATCCTGGAGCAATTCGTGGTCAATGTCGGTTTGAACAATTGCAGGCCCATTATCGAACCCATTCTGAATTGGATGCAGTTGCCAGATGAAA